>SMTZ1_10009666_pt1 | contig 16005 bp, 14 predicted proteins | sample DeeMarSWOR136_30_FD_25667 | JGI IMG/M metagenome (IMG submission 25667)
ACAGACAAACGGATTCCAAAGCTTTAGAACGCGGAGCATTATCAAGTTTATGGATAAATGTCCTTGGTGCTCGAAAGGAAGTCTTTTCATAGGGTTGGGGCCTTTGAATGCAAACGCCTGGAGGTTCCGCTCTAAAGCTTTCTCATCCGTCCGTCCGTTCCCTTTTGCAGATTTTCTCTCATTTCTGGTATTCTGACACAGTCTGTTATTAAGGGGGGGTAAAAAGGACAGTTATGATGAAAACAATTCAAACCATATCCATGTCACAAATCGATGTTACGGATGTTACCTTCTCTGTCAATTTTATGCCCGATCTTCACAGGCTTCGATCCTCGATTGAAGAGATCGGGTTAATTCAACCGGTCCTTTTAAGAAAGAGGCCGGATGGGTATCAGATCATAAGTGGGTTTAGAAGAATCTTCATCCTAAAGGAGATGGCCGGTTCGGATATCTTATCGATGGTTCTGGATGAGGAGGAGAAGGATGACCTTCGATTATTTTTCATTTCTCTACACGAAAATCTTACCACCCGTGGTTTCAATACCGTTGAGAAGGCAATCGCTCTGGATAAATTGGTTCATCAGTTTCAAATAGATACCGCTACGGTCATTAAGAAATATCTTCCTTTGTTTGGTTTGGAACCGGACGAAAAGATCTTAAAAACTTACCTCTCTCTCGCTCGAATGGAGGAGGACATTAAAACATATGTTTTGAAAGAGGAGGTTTCTCGTAACAATATTAGAAGAATTTCGTCATTTTCTTCCAAGGACCGAATGGCGCTTCTCGCTTTGATTTCCCCCTTAAAATTGGGAGAGAATCGGTTAAGAGAGATTCTTACTTTTCTCGAAGAGATTACCCAAAGGGACCACCTTTCAGTGAAAGAGATTGTGAAACGGCCAGAGATTCAGGCTATTCTCTCGCAACAGGAACTGACGCCCTCTCAGAGAGCAGAGAGAATGAAAAAGGCCCTCATGGGTCTTCGTTATCCCCGGATGCACAGCATGGAAGAGAGATTTGAGAAAAAGAGGAAAGAACTGAATATGCCCTCCAATGTATTCCTTTATCATCAGCCCTTTTTTGAGGGAAAAGGGTTGAAAGTGGAATTTGGATTTGAAACGGCGAACGAATATCGATCGATGCTTTCCGCTTTATCCAAACTTGCCGACAAGAAGGAATTTGAGGAAATGATCCAAGGGTAAACACCAAATGGGATTGCAGATTTCAGATCGCAAATTGCAGATTGAAAAGTCTGATAACTAAAATCTGAAATCTTAAATCTGCAATCTGAAATTTTCTCAGAATATGATCCCATTCCAGATAGAAAAAATTTATCTTGATGTGAAGGCAGAGGGAGACTGGGTTTCACAAAATATTCTGAAGGCCCTCCCGCAGGTTCCTGTGGAGAGAATAGAGGAAAAGCGGTCACTTATCAAACAGTTTCAATGCGTTTCAGATCCCATCAGTGCAGGTAAGAAGAATCTCTTCGTCACTCCCTTTTTGGGGAAACGTTTGAAGCCATGTCCGGGAACATCCAACCACATCTGCTGTGGATACCATGTGATGAATGTCATCACCAATTGCCCGATGGATTGTTCTTACTGTGTGCTTCAGGGGTATCTCAATAATCCCTTGATCACTCTTTACTCCAACTGGGAAGGCCTCCTTCAGGAGATCGAATCCTTTCTCTCCGGCCATCCTCAATCCTTTCTCCGGCTAGGGACTGGTGAACTTTCCGACAGCCTGGCCCTTGATCCGATCTTCCCCATTTCCCCAATCCTTATTCCCTCCTTTGCCAAGAGAGATCATGCATTCTTAGAATTGAAGACGAAGTCAGCTGAGGTAGATCATCTCCTTCACCTCGACCACCGAAGAAAAACGATTGTCTCCTGGTCCCTCAATCCAAACAAAATCGTAGAAGAAGAGGAGACGGGAACAGCATCCCTAGGACAGAGGATTGAATCAGCTCAGAGATGCCAGGAGAAAGGTTACCCCGTTGGTTTCCATTTTGATCCTGTCATCTTCTATGAGGAGTGGGAAAAGGGGTATCAGGAAACGATTGACTCGCTTTTCAGAAGAATCGATCCAAAAGGAGTTATCTGGATCAGCCTGGGAGGATTTCGTTATCCGCCCCAGCTCAAAGCCATAGCAAAAGAACGTTTTCCAAATACCAAGATCTTTTTAGGTGAATTATTTCCGGGAAGGGATGGGAAGTTCCGTTATCTGAAAGAAATACGTGTGGAGATGTATCAGAAGATGGTGCAATGGCTGAGAGATGTAGATCCCAATCTTTTTATCTACCTGTGTATGGAAAGCAAGGAGGTTTGGGAGAGGGTTTTTGGGTGGTCACCGTCAAACAGCCATCATTTGAACCACCTGTTTGAGGAGAGGCTGAAGGAGTTTTTGAACAGATGAAAAAGAGAAAACTAACGAGATTGAAAGGATATGATTACTCTCAGACTGGGTATTATTTTGTAACCATTTGTACAAAGGATAGAAAAGAGTGGTTTGGAAATATTGAACAAGAAAGTATGAATTCGAGCAGGTATGGAGAAGTTGCGCACGATTTCTGGGTGGGGATTCCGACACATTTTGAAAATGTCGGGATTGACGAGTTTTCAGTCATGCCAAATCACATACATGGCATTTTGATTATTGCGGAAAACATGGTAGGGAACGCATATATGCGTTCCCTACAGAATAGAACAAAGATGTTATTGTCCAAGATCATCCAGCAATATAAAGCATCTGTGACGCGAAAGATCAATTCGTTGGAGGACAGTCTTCATTTTGGGTGGCAAAAATCGTTTTACGATCATGTCATACGAAATGATAGGTCTTTAGACAACCTAAGACGATATATAATAAACAATCCTCTGAAATGGGAATTAGATATAGAAAATAGGCGGAATGAAGCAGATCGGTTACAACAAAAGACATGTAAGGAATACTATAAGAAGATCATTGAAGGTTAGATGGTGTACGAATTATTTCGGGTTTTGAGGAATAAAATAAAGTCATGAACTGACAATGGGAGGGTGAAACCATGAAATTGAAAGGCAAGGTAGCTTTAATCACTGGATCAACGAGGGGAATCGGTAAAGAATTTGCTCTGGGATTTGCCAAAGAGGGTGCGGATGTCATCATCAATGGTCGAAATTTGGAAAAAGCAAAAGCAGTCGCTAAAGAAATGGAGAGTCTCGGTGTCCGTTCCTTAGCCATTGGCGCAGATGTGTCTTCCTCTCAAGATGTGACAAGGATGGTTGAAGAGGCCATCAACACATTTGGGAAGATTGACATCCTGGTGAATAATGCCGGAGTCAATCCTTTCATCCTGGAGGCAGAAAAGATTAAAGAGGAGGGCTGGGATCAGGTCCTGGATGTCAATTTAAAGGGAGTATTTCTCTGCTGCCAGGCGGTTGCGAGGCAAATGATCAAGCAAGGGGGTGGAAAAATCATCAATATCTCCTCAGCAGCAGGCATCCTTGGGGAACGGGGTCTCTTGCCGTATTGTGTCAGCAAAGCTGGCGTGATGACATTAACCCGGGTTCTGGCCTACGAGTGGAGTAAATACAACGTCACCGTCAACGCTATTGCCCCTGGATTCATCGCAGGTGGAATGAATACTCCCATCCTTAACAAGGAGATTCTTGTTTCTGGATTAACCCAACAAGTTCCGATCAAACGACTTGCAAATCCAGGGGAGATTGTAAAGATTGCCCTATTCTTGGCTTCTGATGATTCGGCCTATATCAACGGGACGACCATCGTCGCAGATGGAGGGATGACAGGTTACCATCCAGTCGGGTTTATCGATTTGATTGCCGAGGTGATGAAGAAAAAACCTTCTCATCCTTGAGCTAGCATTAACTTGACTATTTGTACTATTTTGAGGATAATCGGCACATAAAACTTATGAGGAACTAGGGGAATAAAGAGAGGGGGGAGGTGGTAAAAAGGTAGAAGTTCAGAGGAATTATCTGCATAAAATGATCATGGAGGTAAAACAAAATGGAAAGAAAAGTGGCCATAAGAGGGTTTGAGTTAGTTGCTGTTCTTTTGACTTTCTTGTTTATATTTTATCCTGCCAGTGCCATGGCCCAGAAGCCTATCAAAGTAGGGATCATTGACTGCTATAGCGGACCACCGGCAGTTTTTGGCCAGGATGCTCTAAATGGTTTCAAACTTGCCTTAAGTGAAATCAATAAGAAAGGTGTTCTGGGGAGGAAAATTGAGTTTACCACACGTGACACCAAGTTCAAGGTGGACGTTGGTCTGAGCATGGCCAAGGAACTGGTCATGAGGGAAAACATAGACCTTCTTGTTGGAACCATCAGTAGTTCCGTTGCGGTTGCTGTATCCGATTATGTGAAAGGGGAAAAGGTGCCCTTTATCGTCTGGATTTCAAAAAGCGAGAAGATTACGGGGGAGAAGGGCCATCGTTATGTCTTTTCCACAGGCGAAAATACCGCAATGGCTGGTAAGGCTGGAGGCAGCGCCTTGGCTAAAAAACCATACGTCAAATATTGGATTGCGGGAGACGATTACGAATATGGCCATGCCATTGCAGATGCGATCTGGCGTAATCTGAAGGCTCAGAAACCAAGCGTGGAGAAGATTGGAGAGACGTGGTGGAAGACGGGTGAGCCTGACCTCGTCCCTTATTTTACATCTATTATGGCGGCCAAACCTGATGCATTTATCGTTTGTGGCGGAGGAGCGACGATGACCAATTCCATGAAAGCATGTAAGACCACTGGGATTCTTCAAAAGATTCCCGTTTTTATGCACACAGCCACAGACCATGCCGTCCTTAAACCACTCGGTCTTGAAGCCGCCCCGGAAGGTGTGATGGGCACAATGGACTACCATTTCTATTATCCTGAAACCCCGGCCAACAAAGCCTTTGTCAAAGCCTTCGAGGAAGTTAACGGAGCTCCTCCAGGTTTTCCAGCTTTCCATGGCTACATAACAGCCCATTTCATTGCTGAAGCCTTTAAGAAGGCAGGTGCCATTGACAAGGAGAAATTTATTGACGCACTCGAGGGGATGGTGATCGATAGCCCCGGAGGCAAGATTGAAATGCGAAAATGTGACCATCAAGCTGTATTGCCTATGTATCTGGGTGTCACCAAGAAAGTGCCTCAATATAACCACCTTATTTCGAGTAATATAGTAACAATAACTGGAAAGGATGTTATGCCTAGTTGCGAGGAAATCAAGAAAGCGCGGGGGAAATAATTATTTCCAATGATGGCGGAGGCTGGGTTTCTGGCCTCCGCTAATTTTAAAAAAGGGAATTTAATACAGTGGATTTCTCAGCATTTGCTAGTCAATTTTTAGTGGGCCTTAGCCGGGCAATGATCTTGTTTGTCGTTTGTGCTGGATTAAGTTTTGTTCTCGGTGTGCTCCGGGTTCCAAATATTGCCCATGGTTCCTTATACATGATCGGAGCTTTTGCAACCTTTACGATTTCAAAATTAATTGGTGGATCTGCAGGTTTTTGGATTTGCCATTTCGCTTATCCTTGGTGATCTGGTAAAGATCGTTTGGGGCGCGGAATACAGGTCGGTTTCAGCTCCTGACTTCCTTAAGGGCACCGTTCCATTATTTGCTGCATCGTTGCCCCGCTATAATCTGTTCCTTCTCATCGTTGGTCCGCTTGTAGCGATTGCCCTTTGGCTTTTTACAAACAAAACGAAGATTGGAAAAATCTCCCGTGCGGCAGCGGTGGATAGGGAGATGGTAGGTGTCCTGGGTATTAATGTTAGTTGGGTTTTTGCCATAGCATTTGTGGTGGGATGTTATCTTGCGGGAGTGGGAGGGGCCTTGGTCGCTCCAACGGCAAGTATTATTATAGGAATGGATCACTCCCTCATCATTGAAGCTTTTCTGATTGTAACCATTGGGGGATTGGGGAATATGTGGGGTGCCCTGGTGGGGTCTCTTATCTTCGGGGTGACTCAGTCCCTGGGCGTATTGATTTGGCCCCAATTCACCATTGTTTTTCCATACGTAGCGGTGGTGATTATCCTGCTCCTGCGGCCTAAAGGATTGCTTAAATCAGTCTGGTAAACCCTACCCCATCCCTCTCCCCAGCGCCTGCCTGCCGGTAGGCAGGGGGAGAGGGGAGGCTGAGGGGGGGCCATAAGTGGTTGGGCCTTCTAACGGGGTAAAGAGGAGAGGGAATTGTTTAAAGAAGTGATTCGTTCGAAATGGTTCGGACCTTCGGTCGTTATTTTTCTCATCCTGTTCGTTCTACCGTCCTTCATTCCCAGATTCTACACTTATATCCTCGCTCTGATTTACGTTACCTCTTTGTTGGCCATGAGTCTTAACCTGGTTGTCGGCCACGGCGGTATGTTCCAGTTCCATCATGCCGTTTTTTACGGAGTAGGAGCCTATACGGTCGCTCTGATGTTGAAAAAGACCTCTCTGCCTATGTGGACGGGTTTTGTTGCTGGGCCCATCGTGGCAGCCTTCACTGGTCTCATCATTGGGTGGTTATGTGTGAGGTTGACACGACTCTACTTCGGGATGCTTCAGATTTCTCTAGGTTCCTTGATCTGGGCAATCGTTTTGCATCATCCTTGTCATTTGCCTGATCATCATGTATCTCATCTTGAGATCTCCTTTCGGGAATACCCTTCAGGCGATTCGGGATAACCCGCAACGATGTGAAGCAGTTGGTATCAACGTCAAACGCCATCAACTCATCGCCATTGTCATTGCCACCTTCTTCGCTGGAGTTGCTGGTGTCCTTTTTGTGGTGTTAGAGCGTTCGGTTTTTACTGACCTACTGTTTTGGGTTCTGTCCCTCGAGGTCTTTATTATGTGCCTTTTGGGGGGATGGTTTACTTTCATAGGTCCCGTGTTAGGCGCAGCAATCATCGTAGCCTTAAGAACTTTTGTGGGCATTTTCACCGAATACTGGACTTTGATTTTAGGGGTCGTGCTCATCCTTCTGATTTTCTTTTTGCCAGAGGGCGTGATGGGCTATGTCCAGGAGTTATTTAAGCCTCGGACCAGAGAAGCAACAGAGGGAGGCCACCGATAGATGTTACAGGTGGAGTCAGTCGATAAATCATTTGAAGATTTCATGGCAGTGAACGGAGCGACCCTCACGGTTGGGAAGGGAGAGATCGTGGCTGTCATTGGTCCCAATGGTGCGGGTAAGACGACCTTATTTAACCTCATCACGGGTGCGCTGAAGCGGGACAGAGGGAGAATCGTTTTCAAAGGCGAAGATATTGGCGGATTGCCCCCTTATGAAATCTGCAAGAAAGGGATTTCCCGATCCTACCAGATTGTGAATATCTTCCCCCGGCTTACCGTCTTCGAGAATGTTCAGGTCGCGGTACTGTCCTATCAAAGGAGAAGTTTAAACCTTTTCAGACCAGCCCAGAACATCGCTGTCGAAGAGACGAGAAGGATTTTGGAAAGCGTAGGCTTATTGGTTAAGGAGAGAAGCACTGCTGGTTCACTCTCCCACGGTGACCAGAAAAGACTGGAGATAGCCATTGCCTTAGGGAATGAGCCAGAGTTGCTGATACTCGATGAACCGACAGCTGGCATGTCTCCTGAGGAAACCCAAGCCACCATGGAACTCATCAAGCGGTTGGCCAGCATGCGGGGATTAACCATTTTGTTCTGCGAGCATGATATGGACATCGTGTTCTCCATTGCGCAGAGTATCATGGTGATGCGTCACGGGCAGACGATCATTCAGGGAAGCCCGGAAGAAGTCAGAAGCAACAAAGAGGTACAGGAAGCCTACCTTGGGGGTGAGTGATGCTTGAGGTTGAGGGAATCCACACCTTCTATGGTTTGAGCCACATTCTCTTCGATGTCTCTTTAAAGGTTGATCTAAAAGAAGTGGTATGTCTTTTGGGACGAAATGGAGCAGGAAAAACGACCACCATGAAAAGCATCATTGGGCTCACACCGCCAAAACAAGGGAAGGTTAAGTTTAAGGGAGAGGAGATTACTGGAAAAGAGCCCTATTTGCTCACCCGAAGAGGGATAGGGTATGTGCCTGACGACCGAAGGATTTTCGTAGACCTAACGGTAGGAGAAAACTTAGAAATAGCTGAGCGAAAAACCACGGGTGGCGAAGGGTGGGACAGAGAAAGAGTCTATGGGCTCTTCCCTGCCCTGAAGAATATAGAGTCTCGCAGAGGTGGTTGCCTTAGCGGTGGGGAACAGAAGATGTTAGCGATTGCTCGGGCCTTAATGGGTAACCCAGAGTTTTTACTTCTTGACGAACCCTTCGAAGGACTGGCACCCGTATTGGTGCATGCTCTCGAAGGTCAGATAGGGAGGTTAAGGGAGGTTGGGTTGACCGTTTTAATTGCTGAACAGAATGTGAGGTCCACGCTGAGAATAAGTGACCGTGGCTATATTATCGATGACGGACATATCCGTTACGAAGGAAGTATTGCAGAATTGAGAGAAAATGAGGAATTGAGGAAAAAGTACCTTCTGGTATAGTTTTTGGTCTCCCTCCTTATGATTCAGCACATCCCCCAAAGCTACCTCACACTGTAAACAAAGAGGCCTAGGGTTCTAGGGGCCATGGGGTCAAGTGGAAATGAACGCACGAATATCTTATGAGTATGAAGTGTGGGGGTCATAGATCTAAGGTCTTTCTTAGAATAAGTCCTTGACCCCTTGAACCCTTGGTTGCCGCCAGGCAGGCTTGACCCCTTGAATCCTGATTATCCTTTTTTGGAGATAAGCCATGAAGATTAGAGTCCCTCAACTCCTTTGGTATGAAAATACCGAGATGGAACTCCGGTTTCCCCAGACTTGGTCTATCTTCTTTTGCCCAATGAAGGGAGGAACAAGGAAGAAACTGTTATCGAAAGAGACGGAAAGGGTCTTTCTTCACCCCATCGGAACTGAACCGATTGCTGAGTTGGCAAAAGGGAAGAAGGAGGTTGCCATTCTTTTCGATGATCTAGCCAGACCCACCCCAGTTTATGAGATTGTTCCCTTTGTGCTCAGGGAACTCGAAAAAGCGGAGATTTCAGACAATCAGATACGATTCATCGCAGCTCTGGGTGCCCACGGAGCACAGACGGCGATCGATTTCAGAAAAAAGCTGGGACAGGAGATCTTGGACAGGTTTCCTGTTTATAATCATCATCCTTTTGATCAGTGCAAATACTTGGGTAAGACGAGCCGGGGAACCCCGGTGTCGATCAATCAGGAGGTGATGGCCTGTGATCTTAAGATTGGCATCGGATGCATCGTCCCCCATTCCTTCTCCGGATTTGGAGGAGGAGGAAAGATTATCCTCCCAGGAGTGTCCCACGTAGACTCCATTGCCTATAACCATGGAAAACTCATGCAGGATCATCCGGAGAGCGTGGGTTTGGGAAAGATCGAAGGAAATGTCCCTCGCCTCGACATTGAAGAAGCAACGAAAATGGCTGGCCTTGATGTGAAGATCGATGCCATCCTCAACCTCCGCGGCGAGATCACCGGACTCTTTGTGGGAGATCCTATTCTGGAGCATCAAGAGGGAATAAAGTTAGCCAAAGAGGTTTATTCCACCACGCCGGCAAAAAATATGGATGTGGTGGTGGTCAATACCTTTTCAAAACCGAATGAGAATGCTATTGCTCCATTCATTGGGATTCCGTCACTGAAAGAAGAGGGAGGGGATTTAGTGGTCATTTCGAATGAGCCTGCAGGACAGGTGGTCCACTATCTCTTCGGAGAATTTGGGAGATGTGGAGAGAGAAGACTCCAGCTCCCTCAACCCCTGCCCACCAAGGTGAAACGATTAATCATCATTTCACCCTTTCGAGATCATGTGGGAGCATGCTTCTTTAAAAACGTGTCTTCGATCCTCTGGGTTAAAACCTGGGACGAGGCCCTAGATTTACTTAAATCGGAGTGGGGAAACAAGGCCAACGTTGCTGTTTATCCGGACGGAACGATACAGTATTTCAAATCCTTCTTAACTTGATAATTGTCTCCGTCCTGACCAGAATTAGAAAAATTTCTTGACAAGGTTTCAAATGTTTGTTAAAAATGTTTCTAAATTAGGGAACTGAGCAGAATGGGAAGTATTCAACCGTTGAAGACAATGAACTGGTGGTGCTGGCAGAAGAAAGAGAGGGAGGCCTGCCCAGTGCCCTAGTAAACATTTGAACCAATTATGAAGGCCATGGGTGGCTTCTGTGTCTCCCATGGCCTTTTTATTTCTGCCACTTTTGGAGATTCTGAAAAGGCTATGGAAATAAACCATAGCCTTTTTTTTATATAGATCTCTTTCCTGGAAGGGATCATTCAAAACTATAGAGAAAGGAGAAAGAGGATGATCAAAGAGGCTATTGGAAAGTTGGTTTTAAGGGAGAGTTTAACAGCAAAAGAGACAGAGGAGGTGATGAAAGAGATTACGGCGAAAAGGGCAACAACTGCGGAAATTGCCTCATTCGTCACCGCATTGAGGATGAAGGGAGAGACTCCTGAAGAGATAACAGCAGCCGCAAAGGTCATCAGGGGCAAGGCCTCAAGGATCAATGGAGAAGGGGAGAATGTCGTCAGCCTAGATCGTGAAGAGATTACGATCGAAAGGGAGACCATCCAGGACACTGCTGAGAATTTGTCGAAAGGAACAAATATTTTCAACATCTCAACGGCAACAGCGCTGGTTGTGGCAGGAGGAGGGGGAAAGGTGGTGAAGTATGTGAAGAAGCCTGTTTTTCCTCTTTGTGGATGCGCGGATGTCATTGAGGCATTAGGCGTCAATCTGGACATGACATCCACTCAATTGGAAAGGTGTCTTAGAACATTGGGCATCTGTTTTCTTCGTGACCCTTTGGTCCAAAATGGATTAGAGCACATCATAGACATACGGAAGAAGATCGGTATCAGGACCCTGTTCAATCTCTTAGATCCCCTTATCAACCCTGCGGGAGCGAAGATTCAGGTATTGGGCGTTTATGAGGCCCATTTGACGGAGACGATGGCTACGGTTTTGAGACATCTGGGAATTGAAAGGGGCCTTGTGATCTACGGGGAAGATACTTTGGACGAGATTAGCATCACTGGAGAGACCAAGGTGACGGAGCTCAAAGAGGGCAAGGTAAGGAGTTATCTCATCAAGCCAGAGGATTTTGGAATGAAGAGAGTAAGGCCCGATGAGATCAAAGGCGGAACGAAAGAACGGAATGCTGAAATTATCCTCGACGTATTGAAAGGGAGTCGAGGACCAAAACGGGATGTAACCGTTTTAAATGCTGCGGCCGTTTTCGTCATAGCGGGAAGGGCAGAAGGTTTTAACGAAGGGATCGAGTTGGCAAACCAATCCATCGATTCAGGGAAAGCGCTCGACACTTTAAAGGGTTTGATTCGGTTTACAAACTCTGAGCGGAGATTTTTGAGAAGTGAAAATGAAATGGAAATGGGATAACATTTCCGGTGTCATTTGGAGGGTTTTAAGGTGGGCCCGTAAATAAATCGACCAAAAAGTCTATGCAAAATTCTCTTGAAAAGATGGAAAAGTTGTTTATTGTTGTGGAGCGAAGGTTTGATGCGATTTGAACCACTTCTGGTCTGCAAGAACGATGGATGTTTCGATTTGTCGCTCCTGAATCGACCAGTATTTCCTTAACAGCCGATCCTTCTCTTCTGGGGTCACGAGTCGAAACCCGTGTCTTTCATAGAAGCGAATCGCCCAGATCGCATCAGCCCAGGTGCCAATCAAAACTGGATGTGTGGTCTGCCCCTGCAGGTGATTTAGTAATTGACTCCCGATGCCTTGCCTTCTTTCAACGGTGTAAGTGTACGCGTGTCGGATGAGCGTTACATCCTGAATGTGTTGGATCCCCATCACCCCAACGATCACCCCATCCTTTTCATAGCCCCAAAAGAAAACCCCCCTCTCTATTTCGTGTTGAAGCTCATCTTCCGGCATATAAGGTTCCTTCCATAAATCATCAGGAATCACTCCCTTATAAACCTGGGCAGCGTCGTTGATAATTGCGTAGATCGTTTCAAAATCATTATGACCACATCGACGAATCATTCCCTTACTCTCCTGATAACCAACATTCCCTTGGTCGCCGTGTTTCATTTTACACCATTTAGTTAGGAATACGACAAGGATTTTTCTGTCAATTTTCAGGGTAAGTCAAAACTTCACGAGATTTTAATCCACAATCTTAAGAGGCTCTTTTCATATTGACACCGTTCATAATTCATTTTATTCAATCGGTGGTCGCGAATGACTACTGAAAGGGGGAGAAGATGGAGAAGAACAATGTGGTGGTGGTGAGTGCGGTTCGGACGCCCTTTGGGAAGTTCGGAGGGGCTCTGAAAGATGTTCCTTCTATCGAATTGGGCGCCATGGTGATCCGTGAAGTTCTCAAAAGGGCGAATGTCAAGGGTGAAGAGGTTGAGGAGACCTATTATGGAACAGCCGTGATCGGTGAAGCTGCTTTAGAAACCGATGTTCCAGCAAGGCAGGCGACGCTCAAAGCTGGAATGCCTCCGGAATCTATCTCGATAACATTAGATCGTGCCTGCTGCTCCTCGCTGGATGCAGTAAGATTGGGATTTCGAGCCATCAGGAGTGGAGAGATCGATATTGCGTTAGCCGTCGGTTCTGACAACATGAGTCGGGCCCCTTACGTCCTTCCTCCCGATGTTCGATGGGGAAAAAGACTGGGTAGCATTCAAATATGGGATGGTCTCTTCGAGCTGGGTTACAAAGGATTTAATCCTGTTTCGGTAGATGCAGGCGAGGTCGCTCTGGAGTATGGGGTCACGCGGGAAGATCAGGATCGTTGGGCCTATGGAAGTCAGATGAAGTATGGGAAGGCTTTTACCGAGGGGAGGTTTAAGGTGGGCGAGGAGTTGATGAGGGTTGAAATACCCCAGAGGAAGGGCCCTCCTATCATTTTCGAAAAGGATGAATTTCCTAAGCCGGAGACGACACTTGAGAAACTCGCTAAGTTGCCCACTGTCTATGGCAGTCCGACCGTTACAGCAGGAAATGCTCCTGGGCTCGATACGGGTGCAACAGCCATCCTCATCATGAGTGAAAAGAAGGCCAAAGAGAAAGGACTGAAACCTTTGGCCAGGATCACTTCCATGGTCGCCACGGCAACCACGCCTAGACTCATCGCAGCCATTCCAGGCTTTACCATCCAGGCAGCTTTAGAAAAGGCTGGATTGACGCTTGATCAGATAGACCTCATCGAAATCAATGAGGCCTTTGCTGCGATGCCCTTGGTGAGCAGCAAGATTCTGGCCGAAGGGGATTCCGAAAAGATGAAACGGCTCCTGGAAAAAACGAATGTCAATGGTGGCGCCATTGCCATTGGGCATCCAGTGGGGGCAAGCGGGGCAAGAATTCTGATGACCCTCATCTATGAATTGAGAAGAAGAGGGGGAGGGATAGGGGTGGCCTCCATCTGCGGAGGATTGGCCCAGGGAGGTGGAGCAGTGGTGGAAGTGTGAACCATTTGAATTTGACAAAATTATTCTAACTGATAGAATATGTCTGTTTTTTCACAATATCCAAGGATTTCCGATGTCTATGGCTCGTATCTCGGTACATCTCAAACAGGAAGACCGAATCACCTCCATACGGATGACCCACCGATTTTTGGGAATTCCACTCTTCAAGGTTAATGCCTTTTTCGTTGATGGGTTATTGGTTGATACAGGGTCTATCCTTGGTCGAGATAGATTTCTGAAGGTCTGCGATACCCTCCATCCCGATATCGTCGTCAATACGCATCATCATGAGGATCACACCGGTAACAACTTTTGGGTAAGAAAAAAGTATGGCCTCCTTCCACTGGCCCATCCTAAGGCGTCATCTTATCTGCAGGCTCCCGCTAAGTGGGTTCCGCTTTATCGGCGCTTGGTGTGGGGGTGTCCTCATCCTTCAGAAACGGGTGCGGTGAATTCGAAGATTCAAACCCGAACGTTCCAATTTATGGTGATTCCGACTCCTGGACATACAGACGATCATATCTCTCTTTATGAACCGAATGAGGGGTGGCTCTTTTCGGGAGATCTGTTCATTAATGAACAGATAAGATATTTTACGGATGATGAGGATGTTTATGCCATCCTGGACTCGCTAAAAAGGGTGGTTTCCCTTCATCCTAAAAAGATGTTTTGTTCCTTTAGCGGGTTCGTTGATCGGCCGGAAGAAGCCATTCTTCGCAAGATTGATTATTTGGAACATCTAAAGGGCGAGGTGGAAAAAGGAATCCGACAGGGTCTTTCAACTTGCGAAATTCAGCAGAGAGTTCTCGGCAGGGGCGACCGATTCTCTTTTATCACGGCAGGGCAAATCTCAAAGAAGAATCTGATCAGGGCATTTCTGAGAAATTGACCGTGGCGACTCATCACCTGTGAACCATGAAATTGATAATCCCCCCACACCCCCCTTTAGTAAAGGGGGGGACGGGGGGATTTGGAAGTCATGTATGGAATCAAAAAGGAGTGACTGATGAAGCAAAAGATCAAAAGGGCAGCGGTATTGGGAGCAGGGGCCATGGGAAGTACGATTGCCGCTCATTTGGCAAACGTGGGAATTCCATCCTTTCTTCTGGATATTGTTCCACCGGAGTTGACAGAACCTGAGAAGAAGAAAGGGTTAACGTTTCAAAGTCCAGAGGTGAGGAACCGGTTTGCCACTGCTGGCAAGAAGAGAGCTCAAGAGTTAAGCCCGGCCGCGTTCTACCTGAAAGATGATGCCGAACTCATCAAGGTAGGAAACTTCGAGGACCACCTCTCCTGGGTTTCCCAGGCCGACTGGATTATCGAGGCGGTGCTCGAAGATTTAAACATAAAGAAAGAGTTGTTCAAAAAATTGGTCCCCTTTATGAAGGAAGGAACAGTAATCAGTTCCAATACTTCCGGCATCTCAATTAATAAGATGTGCGAAGGTTTTTCAAAAGACTTCGAAGAAGGGTTTCTGGGGACCCACTTTTTTAATCCGCCCAGATATATGAAACTCTTAGAGATTATCCCGGCGAAGTCTACCTCCAAGGCTGTTGTGGAGAGAATGGCCCATGTGGGAGAGAATATTTTGGGAAAAGGAGTTGTCTTTGCCAAGGATACACCAAATTTTATAGCCAATCGAATTGGAGCCTTTTCAAGCGCTGTAACGATCCGGACGATGCTGGAAGACGGCTATCGGATTGAAGAGGTGGATCAAATCACAGGCCCTGCCATGGGAAGACCGAAACTGGGCACATTCAGGCTCGCTGATCTCGTGGGACTGGATGTGGTAGCCCTTGTGGGGAAAAATCTCTTGGAGAATCTACCAGAGAAAGAGAGGGAGTATTTCGCCCCCGCTCCTTTTATCGAGCAGATGATCAAGAACCAGTGGCTGGGACAGAAGACGAAGCAGGGTTTTTACAAGAAAGTGAAGCAGGAAGGGAAAGAAGAGACTCTGGTTTTCGATTACGAAAAAATCGATTACCGCCCGCAGGAGAAGGTCAATCTTCCCTCTGTGGAGATGGGTAAAAATATCGATGATGTGAGAGAGCGGATCAAGACGCTCGTCTTCAGCCCTGATCGAGGGGGGCAATTTGCCTGGAAGATCTTGAAAAAGATTCTTCTCTATTCAGCTGGGAAAATTCCTGAAATCGCTGACGATGTGGTCAATATAGATCGGGCCATGAAATGGGGGTACAACTGGGAAGTCGGCCCCTTCGAACAGTGGGATGCGATTGGCTTGAAATCCTCGATGAAGAGGATGGAGAAAGAGGGAGAGGTGATTCCTCCCCTGGTGGAGCAACTACTGAAAAAGGGGTATTCCTCTTTTTACGAAAAGAGGGACGGCCGTACCCTCTTCTTTGACATCGGGGCAGAGCAATATCAGGAGATTAAAGAAAAACCTGAAATTATCCTCTTACCCAGTCTGAAGGATCGGAACAAGACAGTCCTTTCGAATCCTGGAGCGAGCCTGATCGACCTCGACGATGGCGTGGCCTGTCTTGAATTTCATTCCAAGATGAATACGATCGG
>SMTZ1_10003392_pt1 | contig 16003 bp, 29 predicted proteins | sample DeeMarSWOR136_30_FD_25667 | JGI IMG/M metagenome (IMG submission 25667)
TAAGACGTTCGGGTTCAATGTTAATTTGTTTAAGTATATTTTTTAATAATAAAAGTCTTCTCCGGGCCTTGTAATTACCATCATGTTCACATTCTTCAGGTGGACATCCGGAAACCATTACTCCCCAAGCACCTTCCTTATACGCATGTAAAACTAATTCCGGATTCACACGACCCGAACACATAGTTACTATAACACCATAAGAGGTATTTATTAAAGTGGTAGATTGACTATTTTGCAATCCTGGAAACACAGACCAGTTACAACAGAAAACAATGAGTTTTTTATTGCTCATCTCAAGAAAACTTGTAATTTTATCTTTTAACTCAGATGGTGATATCTCAAAACCATGTTTTTGAAATATAACTCCTGAAGGACATGTGGCTATGCACAAACCGCAACCTTGACATTTAACCTTATCTACTACAACCTTTCTATTCCCTTCTTCATCTTCTGCAAATGATAAAGCTTCTGATTTGCAGACAGATACACACATTCCACAAACACTGCATAAATCTTCCTTAAACTGAGATGTAGTACCATCTCCATCAAATCCAGCATCAATAAAATCTGCTCGAGCATCAGTAAAAATATCTGTAACTGGAACTCCAGCTGAACAATTATCACTACATTGTTGACAATAGAAACATTGGAATATTTTTTCTGCCATATCTGGGGTAAGTTCGATTTTTCCGGAAATTAATCCATGGAGAAGTATTAATTTACCACGAGGAGTATTAGATTCCCAATTAAATGTCTTATACAAAGGACAAAGCTCGTAACAATAACCACACCGTATACATTTATCTAGTTCGTTTTCCCATTTTTTTAAACGCTTAAATTCGGTTTTTGTAGTAGATTTAACTACTTTTGTTTCCATCTTTATAGCACCACTTTATCTTAAAAACTCGTATTGACCATCAAATGATAACCTGAATAGAAAATCTCATTATTAATAATTTGTAGATAGAAATAACTTCATGGTAATTTTCTAATATAAGACTTCTTATTTTTATATTACATTTCCACAAATTTATGTTTTTTTATAACCTTTGGAGCGCATCAACAACAATGCAAACCCCATGCACAACTTTTATTCTATTTTCTTCGCAGAAATTTATTGCTTTTTTAGACTCAGAACCAGGTTGCATCCATATTTTATTAATTCCAAATATTTTGCACTGTTCAACAATTTTTTCGGTAACTTTTGGTGGAACGATTGTTATCACAAAATCTGGTTTTTTGTTTAAGAATTCTATAAGTGATTTTAAATTTGAAAAACACTTATCTCCATCTATTTCATCATATCTTGGATTTATTGGATAAACTTTAAAACCCGCATTTTTTATTTCTTTATATTTTTTAAAGCCCCACTTCGCCCTCTGTGTAGTAGCTCCTACAAATCCAATTGTATTCTTCTTGTCTAGAAAAATTTTAATTGTTTCTATGTCCATTTTATTCCAGCTCCATTATATGTTCAAATATTTTTTAAGGTTTCAAATATTACTTCTGGTCTATGTGGACAACTACGTATTTACATAGGTACTGGCAAATAATGATTCAATCTTTTAATAGTATTGTACAAATCCCAACACATACCACCAGTCATTGTGCATGAACCTAAATTAACTACCACTTTTGGTTCAGCCATCTGTTCATATATTCTTTTTGCTCTTTTTATTGATTTGAGAGTTTGATATCAAGTAATAAATAACACGTCTGCATGCCTAGGTGCTCCAAAAATAATCATTCCAAATCTTTTCATATCCCATCTAAAGCCTCCCACTTGTATTAAGTCAGTAAATCCACATGAATTAAACCAGTTAGAAATCCTCATAGCTTTTATAAGCTTCTTCATCGTTTTTGCTTTTTTTTGACCTTTTAACCATAGTTAATAACCTCGAACTTAACCTTCATTTTGATTACTAGTATTCATCATTGCAGGATTCACAGATAAAAGGAAATATTTTTTTAGATGAAAAAATTTTACATAGTCTGCATATTTCTGAAACAATATTTACATCTCCTTGTTTTACGATTCTTTCTGCTGATCTATCAATTTCTTTGCAGACTTTCTTATCAGTAATTTTAATATTTGCTCTTTTTCCGGATAAGTATTGAGACACGGCAGCAATTGAAATGCCTAATTTCTCAGCAGTTTTCGTTTTGTTAAGACCATAGTCATTGACCATTCTTACTGCAATTTCTTTTCTAATAATGGGCAACCCATTCCAAAATATATATTCACAAGGTGTTTGTTTCATATTTTTTCAATTCAATTGAATATCTAATAATACTCAACGCATAAATCTTGTATCTCTTTCTCACTAAGTTCAGATATAGATTTTGATTCTTTATCAAACCTTTTTAAACATTCACTAATTCTTCTTTCCATTACATCTTTCTTCAATTCTTATCACCACGGAGTTTTTATCGAATTTATTATAATTAATCCATGTTATCATTATTTAATAAAAGACTCTATTTTCTCAATTTGCTGTTTTTCTTAATAACAACATCCAATATTCCATTTCTAAAAGTGGCTCTTGCTGTCTCTACATTGACATCACAGGGAAATTTAAGTATTTTACAATACTTCAGTAAAGTGCTGTCGACTTTTATTTCAAGAGAATCCTCTGTTATATAAAGATCGATATCATTCTTTTCAACATCAGATATCTCAACTGTCACAGCAATATCCTCATCTCCTTCCATAATATCTATCAACCGCTCACTTTCTACAAAAATCTTTGGTTTAATATTTCCAGTTTTTAAAGGGTAAGAATTTGTTTCTTTGTTCTTTGGAACACAAACAGGTAAAACGTTGGTACTTGAATCACATATAAACTGTTTGTTAAATTCCAATCCGAGTCGCAATTTCTTTTGAAGCTCCTCAATAAAATTAATATCTTCGATTATACTTTGCATTTCATGAAGTACCCGTTCGTATATGTCTTCATAAAAAAAATCATAAGGATTTTTTTGCCGTCTTTTTTTCATAAATTTTCACCTTTTTCTATTTATAGTATAATAATCCATAATTCAACAATTCAAAAATATTGAACTAATGTAATGAATTCCCATGAGATTTCTTATAAATATCAGCAAAACTAATCAATATATCACCAGTGTATTTTTAATTCTCCTCAACATATATATATCCAAAGATTCCTGAGCATATTGAATGAGTACAATTAAAATTCTCATCTGGATTAAAATTTATTTTTGCTATTGATGCATAGAAATGAATAGTAATGTTTCCATAGTAAGCCATGCAACAATGTTTAACTGGATCCATTAATTCTAAAGCCCGGCATTCAGGATTCTGCCTTATGACTATTGTACCTCTAGTGATTAATAATGCAAAAGGTTCTCCTCTAAGCCAAAATATAAGTTGTGCAATAAGGCTCAACTTATAATCTACAATTTTGCCAAATGCAATACCACTACAACGAGTATGCTCATGGCTATTTGGGTTGTTTGTTGCTGCTCCAGTTACGGGAATTGCCAACAAACTCAACGCACAAACTATAGTTGTTATTTTTCCCATTCTTAATATTTTTTCACCTCCTCTTTTTCTTTTTTTTAATTACTTCTTCCATAATACATCTAATTAATTCCTCTAATTCTTCAATTTTCATTCTTCACCTTTTTGATTTTTAATCTAATGGTTATGTTGTGGAGTCATAATTTGAAAAATAATAAGACTGAGAAGATTGATTGTTTTGGAGGTAGAGATGCTGATTACTCTGATTTCTTTTTGACTCTACAACTATGATATTATGTATGAAAACATATTCATAAATTTTATCACAATAATTATTAATAAAAATTATGTTTTGTATTATATTTATCAAAAAAGATGTTATATTTAATTAGAATAGTAAATAAATTTTTATTTATTGTGATGCTTAAAAATGTTATTTAACGCATAATAACCCTAGATGAATAAATAGAAAAATAATTTATCTAATATATAATAATCTTTAATTATTTTTCGGATAAATACAAATTATAGACATTTATTATTCTACTAAATTTTTTATCATGTCCATAAGAATAAAACGGTGACAAGGATATTTCCCACAGTAACAATAAAGATATACGTCCTTATCTTCGGCTAATTTTTTAATCTCTTTTAATTTGTTGATAACTTCAGGTTTTAATTCAATTTCTTTTCTAAATCGGTTCTCAAAATTTGTTTTTTTCCACGCTCTTTTTCTTGCTTCTGGCTCAGCAATGCCTTTTTTCATAAGCATACTTTTGATTTCGTTAAATTCCCGAATTAATGTTTCTGATGGGGCGAAAACACTTGGATATCCCACTTCTATTTTGATTGCCTTTTTAGGAAGAGTTTTTAGCTTAGCAACATAGGACTCTTTTAACATATATTTTTCTACCTTTATAATTCATCCATCTTTTCATATTCTGTGAAATCATGTTTTCACATCTAAATCAATGATTTTTCCTACCCCACAATCTGAAGTAACATTGGGAAAATCTCTTTTTAAATCTTGTTTGTGAGCAGTACAATGACAAGGGCAAATTAAATCCAAATCTTTTATTACAGAAAAATTGTTAAAATTATGAAAACCACCAATTATACCAACGATATCTCCGATTTGTTTTGCAGCACTCATAATTGTTTCAACGCCAGGATGAGAACAACCAGTGAGTACATACCATCCCCTTTCACCCTTTAAAACTAAAGATTGCTCATCAACTAAGCCCTTTATTTTACCTATTGTCCATACATTTTCACTAATTTTTTTGGGCATTTCGGTTATAGTTGTTTTCATGTTATCGCTAGGCGATTCATGTATAAGTTGAAACAAGTCTACATTATTCACATAATGAGCTAAAGATTTCAAACCTCCCGTATGATCCCCGTGATTATGTGAAATTACTATTTTTTTTATATCAGAAGGATTGATATTTAATTTCGCCATATTGTTTAATAAAATCTTACCTTTTGCTCCAGTATCAAATAGAATTGTATCATATTTTGTCTTTATTAAACAAGCAAATCCCCAATCCGATTCTAATCCTATACCTTTTTTGTATATTTCATTGTCATAAATTATTATAAGTTTCATTTTACTATTTCATATTCCTTTTCTTTAAAATATCGTTAATTACATTCTTTATATCACCAACGGATTTTACTCCAATCATACCAGATATCTTCTTACCATAACTAAAAAATGCCAAATATGGGATGCCCATAATATTATATTGTTTAGCAATTTCTTGATTTTTCTGGGTATCAAGTTTTCCAAATGCAACCTTTCCCTTGTAAATCTTTGATAATCGCCTGATTCGTGGTGCAATTACTTGACATGGAACACACCATGGAGCCCAAAAATCTACTAGAGATAATGGAAATTTCTCAATAAATTTGTTGAAATTATTTTCTTCAAGAATTACAACATGATCTGGCCATTCTTTGATTGAATAAATCTTTTGATCTAAATTAGGTTTTTCATCCTTACTTTTAAAAAATCCCTTATATATCATATTATCCATTTATTTAATAATACATTTTGAAATATAATCATAGAATTCACAATTGAGATAATCCATATTATTTTTCCAATTAAACTTTTTATGTGCTTTATTATTAAGAATCCAACATTCTTTACCTAAATTCAATCGATATGCCCAACACTTCTTTCTAATTTTTTCAGGACAATTCATAACTTCCCAACAGTTAAAGGATTTATATTTGGAAACTCTAATTATATTTCTTGATAGAATATCATCTATTCCCCCTCTTTGCCCTAAACGTCTTGATGGAATAGGACCAAATGCTCTCCTTTTAACTTCTTTTGTCATTTTATATCCTTTCCGTATTTTTATTTTTTATAATAGAACCACAGTTAGGACACTTCCAATATCCCTTTTTATTTTGTCCCCCTATAATTTCCTGGATATGCTCTTGAAAAGAACGAGGTCTGTAATCCATCTTCCATCCACATTTCTTACAATATTTCAAGATCATCTTTTCTCTTTATTACTTGTTTGTTGACGTAGCAAATTACGACAATTTTCTAGTTCTTTAAGCACTCTAATATGTTCTATAATAAGATCGCCATAACTTCCGCCAAATTTATCATAGATTTCCTTAAATTTTTTATTACTATTCATTTATCTTCCTTTCCTTGTCACTAATGTGTTATAGAAATTACTAAGATTATTGTTGCAGTAATATATAAATTTAAATTTTCTATGCTTCGTCATAGTATGTTCACATTCATTGGAAATCACTTTTTTCATTTAGTCAACATATCTTTTCAATTCACTAACCTACTTGTATATTGAATGTAGGGCATCCTTCAAAGCAGTAAGCACATCTTATGCATCTGTTCATATCCTGCTCCCAATCTTTCAAATATTTTGTTTTTATCCTAAAGATACCTCCTTAAATAAATCATCTTATTTTTTAGTCGAAAAATTCTTTTTATTATTATAATTTTTAATAGCTACATGTAGGGTGTTAATTGAGAGAATTGTACAATGGTGGTGTTCTTTTGGTAGATTTTCTAAAGCCTCTAGAAGTTGAAAATTAGAAATATTATTTGCTTCTTGAAGGGTTTTATCTTTAATTATTTTTGTCAAAATGCTACCACAAGCAATAGTTGCACCACAACCATCTGTCCAAAAAAGTGCCTTCAGTATTCTATCGTTTTTTATTTTTAGAGTTATTTTCATTGTATCGCCACAGGGTCCCTTTATTACACCAATAGCATCAGGTTCATCTAAAATGCCAAAATTGCTTGGATTCCTATATTCACGAATAACAACTCTGGAGTACTTTTGTTCTTCTTCATATTCTATTTTCTTTTGAAGCTCTTCTAGTAGCTTAATCAGGTCATCGTCTGTCATGCATTCAATCTCCCTTTTACTTTATCCCACATATCAATAATCATATCAGAAAAATTTCCCTTAGAATATTCGATGATGTTTTTCTCATGAATCATAGCCTCAGTTACAAGAGAATTATAAGGGATTTTTCCAACAATTTCTATATTGTTACTTTTACAATAATGCTCAATTTTTTTTGTATTATCCAAGTTGATATCACACTTATTAATACAAACTACTATTGGAATTTTGAAATGATATGCAACTCCTATTATCCTTTCTAAATCGTGGATAGCAGAAAGCGTTGGTTCAGTAACAATCAGTATTAAATCAACTCCAGATATTGAAGAAATTACAGGACATCCAATACCAGGTGGACCATCAATAATTATCAAATCTTTTTTTTTCTTCTCAGCAAGTGATTTTGCATTATTTCTTACAACAGTAACAAGTTTACCAGATGCTTCTTCTGCTGTTTTTAAAATGGCATGAGCCATTGGTCCAAAACGTGACTCAGAAATATAGGAAAAACCCGAATTTCTGTCAATCATTTTGATGGCATCAACTGGACATACGTATTCACATACCCCGCAGCCCTCACAAGACTCTTTAATAATGGTTATATTTTCATTGATAGCTTCAAATTTACAATGATCGTAACACTTTTTACATTCAGTACAAATTTCTTTATTTACTGATGCAATTTTAAGTCCATTAAAACTCATTGTTTCTATCACATTGGGTTTAAAAATAAGATGCAAATCAGCTGCATCAACATCGCAATCAGCAAAAACAGCATTCTTTGTAATAGAAGCAAACGCTGCTGTAATAGATGTTTTCCCTGTACCACCCTTACCACTGATTATAGTTAGTTGCTTCATTTTTTCACTTCTTCCTGTATACGATTAAAAAATTGCCCGAACATTTCATGCCACTCATAGCTCTCGTTTACTAAGGCAATTCCTTTCGAATAAAGATGTGCAATCATTTTTTTTTCTGGAATTTTCAAAAGAACAGGAATATTTTCATTCTGACAGAACGTCTCAACTTGTTTATCACCAATACCATCTCGATTTATAACTACTCCAAATGGAATATTCAAATGCTTTACTACTTGAACAGCAAGTTTAAGATCATAAAGACCAAAAGGAGTAGGTTCTGTAACTAGAATACAATAATCTGAACCACCAATTGACTCGATAACTGGACAAGCAGTACCAGGGGGAACATCGATAATAACATTCTTACTTTTATCGACTTTTTTTTTCAAAGCTTTAATTATTGGAATAGCTTGCATTTCTCCTACATTTAATAATCCATGGTAAAAATCAATTCCTTCAGCTTGTCCATGCTCAACTCTTCCAATTATTCGACTATTCCAGTTTATTGCATCCTTAGGGCAAACAAGTTCGCATCCACCACATGAGTGACATAATTCAGGAAAAACAAGCACATTAGATGGAACAACTGCAATTGCATTATATGCGCAGAACTCAGAACATTTGCTACAAAAGTCGCATTTCGTTTTGTCAACCTCAGGTATCTTAATGGCGACCTTTTCACTTTCTCTAATCTTAGCTTTAAGGAAAATGTTTGCATTTGGCTCTTCTACATCACAATCAATAAACTGTACTTTTCCAAGAGTTAATGCAAGATTTGTTGCAATGGTAGTTTTTCCAGTACCACCCTTCCCACTTGCAACTGAAATATTCATACTTTTTTTCATCTCCAACTATTCAATCTCTTTGAGAGAATCTGGAAACCTCTTTCTGACAAGATCTGAGTAAATTTTTTTATATTTAGTCCATTGTTGTTTATATTCCAAGGTAATCTCTGATATAGCTTTTGCAGGTATACCCACAGCAATTGTATTTTTTGGTATCCTTTGTTTATTTTTTACGACAGCCCCCTCTGCAACTACAGCCCATTCTCCAATCTCAGCCCAATCACTAACAATAGCCCCCATACCAATTATTGCCCAATCGTGTATTGTGGCATTATGAATTATAGAAGCATGGCCTATTGTGACATGATTCCCTATATTAGTTACATCCTCTGGTCTTGCATGGATGACAACATTTTCTTCAACAGCAGTACTATATCCGATTTTTATAGACCCATAATCACCTCGAATTCTTGCTCCTGGTCCAATATAACAATTTTTTCCAATAACCACATCTCCAATTATATCTGCAGATTTAAAAATAAATGTATTTTTGCCTATGCTCGGCATTTTATTCTCGAATTTATAGATTGACATATTTTACTCTCAATAATTTTGATCATCTGCTACTATTCTAATGATTCAAAGACATATACTTGAAATATCATAATGAATAAACACAATCTGGACAGATTAGATAATTTATTTTTTGGTTTATAACTCAATGACAATGACCAAGATTATGATTATGACGATGTTGATCTCGGAAAGCATGTCGTCCGCAAGCGTCATTCATACCTGCTTTTTGAAGACTACCTTGTTTAAATGCCGTAATTGCATCCCTCACTGTCCCAGATGCACCGATATATACATCAATGCCCAATTCTTCAAACATACTGATTGCTCGTCTTCCTAGTCCACGGCAGACCATGACATTGACTCCTTCCCTCGCCATAATTTCTGGAGGATGACCTTGCCCGCCCATATGTTCACTTGTATTTGGAATCACTTTTACCTCATTTGTATCAATGTCTACTATAGTGTAAGTTGGTACTCTTCCAAAATGTTCTCCCACAAGGTTATCTAATCCATTTTCTCCTTCAGTTGGTATACATATCTTCATATTTCTCTACCTCTTCCAAAACCTCCACCGCTTCTTTTCATTCCAAAATGACTATCAACATTAGGTGCTGTAATTTCCTTCATTTCTCCTTTTTTATATTTCTCTACTGCCTCCTTAATGTTTCCATTAACACCTGTAAAAACCATTATCCCAGCGGCAGACAGTGTTTGAAAAGCATTTGGCCCTATATTTCCTGTTATCACTACCTCAGCACCAGCTTTTGCTACTATCTGTGCCGCTTGTATACCTGCACCACCTGAAGCCATAGCACTTTCATTAGAAATTGATTTAAAACTCATTGTATCAGAGTCTACTATCAAGAAATATTTGCACCGACCAAACCTTGGGTCTACATCTGAATCTATAGTATCCTCCATCGATGTTACACATATCTTCATCTCATATCACCTCATTTTTTTATTTCTCGTTATTTTTTATTATGATAATATCTCCTTTTTTTGAGTAAATAAGATTTTGAGATGATGAATAACTATCACAAACAAAACCTAGTCCTAACAAGAAATTTTTAATCTTCTCAATATCGTTCAAATCCTTTTTTTCTCCAATATTTCTCATGCTTATCACCTAAATTATTCTACAAGAATATACTAAAACGGTCGGGTCATAGGTGCACCACACCTTGGACATTTTCTTGTATAACAAGGAACGCCTCGTTCATGAGTTTCACGATAATTACAATTAATACATATACACTCTCCACCAGGACCGAAGCCTAAACCGCCACCAAGTCCCCGACCGCCGCTTCTACCAAAACCACCTCCGCCCCTTATTCTAGGCATTTATTATTTCCCCCTTTTATTATTAACAATTTCTTCAATTTTTTCTACAATTTTTGCAAAGGCTTTACCTGACTCTGTTGAAGCATTTTTAACAAGGAATGGTTCACCACTATCACCAGTCATAACTATTTTTGGATCAATGGGAACCTTACCAAGAAAAGGTACTTGAAAATCTTTTGACGCCTTTAGTCCACCACCAGTTTTAAAGATATCAATCTCCTTATGACAATAAGGGCATCTAAAACCACTCATATTCTCAATAATTCCAAGCACCGGCATATTCATTTTTTTAACGAAATTAATAGATTTTCGCACACTTACCAAAGCTACATCCTGAGGAGTTGTAACTATAACTGCTCCATTCCCATTTGGAATAAGCTGAGCAATGCTTAACGGCTCATCACCTGTACCAGGTGGTAGATCTACAATTAGATAGTCCAGATCACCCCAGTTGAAATCACCAATAAATTGTTTTATAGCAGCCATTTTTAAAGGTCCACGCCAAATAATTGGAGAATCTCTATCCTTCAGGAGGAAACCCATTGAAGTAACCTTTAATTTCGGGGAAACCAAGACTGGAGTTATACCGCTTTGTGTTGATACTGGCCTTTTATCCTCGATACCTAGAATTTTAGGAATACTTGGACCATGAATATCACTATCTAACAATCCAACATTATATCCTTTTTCTGAAAGTGCAAAAGCAAGATTAGCAGAAACCGTGCTTTTACCAACACCACCTTTACCGCTTAATACGATAATCTTATGTTTTATTCTATTCAGATTTTTCGTAACTTTAGAATCATCATAACCCTTTTTTTCCATGTAACCTATCACCTATATGTTTTAATCTCACTTTATTATTCCAATTTTGATAATGAAAAGAAGGATAAGGAGGCTCCAATATTTTATTGTGAAGCTTCTTTCTTTTCTTTAGATAATTCCTGGAGCCTTTCCCTCATCCTTTTCATTTCTTCTTCTAGACTCTTGATCATGTCTTCTAAGTAGGATTTTTCTTCATCTTTATTCGGCTGTTGATAAAAATCGATATAAGGATGCTGCCAATAAGGATCAACATAACCTCGCCGCCAGAAACCTCTACCGCGCCCAAAGTAACTACGCCTGAAGCCTCTACCCATGCCTCTACCAAATCCTCGACCAAAACCAGGATTTGTATAACCAGGTACATCATGTCCTGCACAGTAACCTAATGCTCTTCCAGTCATTGGTCCTCGACCTATAGGCCCAGTTCTATCGCCGCCAGGCATTTTTAATTCACCTCCTTTTTTTCATTCTTTTTTCTAATTTTTATATATCTTCTGTTCATTTTAGATCTCTATTTTTAATTCTGCTTAAGTTGAATAATCCCAAAGAAACCAGAACATATAGAATAAGTACAATTATGACTCTCATCTGGATTAAAATTCATTTTTGCTATTGATGCATAAAAATAAATGGTAATGTTTCCATAGTAAGGCCAACAACAACGTTTAATTGGGTCTATCAATTCCAGGGAAATCATATCGGGTTCCTGCTTTATGACTACTGTACCTCTAGTGATTAATAATGAAATGGGTTTTCCTATGAGCAAAAAAATAAGCTGTTCAATATAGCTTAACCTATAATCTACAATTTCACCAAATGCTTTACCTCTACAATAAGTATGCATTTTGCTATCTGAATCGGTTGACGTTGCTCCAATTACAGGAATTATTATCAAAATTAAAGAACAAAATATGGTAGTTATCTTTACAAATCTCACTATTTCTTCACCACTTTTTTCTTATATTTTCTTCTAATTTCCTCAGATCGTTTAATTCTTTCTTTATCGCCCCAATATAATTCATTTTTTTTGTTCATTATTTCACTTTTAATTAGGATTTAAAAGGCTGTAGAGCCACAAACTCACCTAAAATGTACGTAGGGGGCGGTGGGATCTACAACCTTAAATATTATGTATATTCATCCGTTCATAAATGTTACTACAATAATTATTAACAAAAATAGATTTTTAAATAATAATTATTAAACAAATTTATATAACTCGTCACCATATCAAATAATATATTTATTAATTGAAAAGGTGGAAATATGCCTAAAAAGAGCGTAAAAATAGACCAAAAAGATAGTAAAATTATCACCTTACTTCATGATAAACAAGAAATATCCCAAGAAGAGATTGCAAAAATAGTTCATTTGTCCCAACCTTCTGTTGCCATGCGTATAAAAAAACTAAAAGAAAGAGGAATAATAGAAAATATAATAGGAGTGAATCTTAACAAAGTAGGAATATATATTGCAATGGTTATGGTCAGAACGACTAATACAACTAAAATTTTGAATATGTTTCGTAATTGTCCTTTTTTCTTAAACGGTTTTGTTGTATCTGGAGAAAAAAATTTGATGCTCTTATTTGTTGGAGAAGATCTTGCATCTTTAGAATCTATAATAGATGAACGCTTACGTCCAGATGACGACGTTCAGAGTGCTGATTTTAATATCGTGATATCAAGTATAAAAGATTTTGTGATGCCAATTAAAATGATTGAAAGACCTTTGAATAAACCCCCTTGTGGAATAGACTATAAAGAATGTCAAGCGTTTCATGAAAATCGGTGCTTTGGTTGTCCTGCGACCAGCAGGTATAAAGGAGTATTCTGGTAAAACAATAAAGTGATCGATATGAAAATTGTTTATGGTCCTGTATCATCGTGGAGACTTGGAAGATCCCTTGGTGTTGATTTAATTTGTTTAAAAGATAAAATATGTTCGTTCGATTGTATATATTGTCAGCTAGGGAAACCATATAAAAAGACTGCTCAGAGAGATACGTTTGTTTCCATTAATGATATGAAAAGAGAACTTATAGATGCATTAAAGGCAACTGCTCCTGATGTCATAACCTTTTCTGGTACAGGAGAACCAACTTTAGCTGAGAATATGGATCTAGCAATTAAAACAATTAGGAAAATATCTAAAGTACCATTAGCGGTTTTAACTAATTCTTCGTTATTGAATAGGAAGGATATAAGAATCACGCTTAGCAAACTTGATATTGTTGTTGCAAAGCTTGATGCTTCCAACGAGGAATTATTCCACAGGATTAACCACCCTGCTGATAATATTACTTTTATAGACACTATTGAAGGCATCAAGAAATTTAAAAAAATATTCACAGGAAGACTTGCATTGCAGATTATGTTTATGTATGATAATATCCAGTATGCAGAAGAGATAGCAAAGTTAGCAAATGATATCAAACCAGAGGAAGTACAAATAAACACACCATTGAGACAGTGCCCTATAAAACCATTAACAGAGAAACAACTTGGACATATACAAGAAAAATTTAGGAATATAGGACTAAACACAATTTCAGTATATACTAGTAAAAAACCAAAGACTACACCTCTTGATAAGATGGAGTTGATAAAAAGAAGAAGAATGGAAGTATAAAAATTAGAATGAAATAACGATGAAATACTATTCTATCGTATTTAAGAAAAAAAGTTAATTGTTGAAACCTTTAATTATCTTAGGAATCATCCAATCATGGTTTTATCTGGAATTATCCCATTCTTAAAGTGTTTATCCAACCAACCGGAAACAACGTTCTCTCGATTATCAAAATATTTAACATAAGGTTTAATATCAAGTAATGGTGTTTCATTAATCATATCTACCTCAGAAAAATACAACTTATTTCCTTGAATTTTTTGGATTTTTACAACAGAGATACCTATATGATTTGGACGATTTGGACTACGAATGGCAAAGATACCATGAACTTCATCTTCAAGAAATGGTTTTCCTTCAATATGTTCCTTGTCTGATTTATGAAAATAATAAACAAGTATAGCATGGCTAAATTTATCTAAATCCTTTAAACCTTTTACATATTGTTTTTTCAGTTCTACAAATGCCTCTACATCATCCTTAAATCTTCCCTGTATAGGAATATCTTTACTTTTTTTATATGGTGAATATATTCTTCCAATTGGTTGCATAATTATTTTGTTCATAACCTAGCACATCAAATATTAACATAATATCTTTAGCATTTTGGAAAATATAAATATGGGAGAGACAATGAACATACGATTTTTTTCTATACCATCAATGACTCTCTTATTGGACTTGTCAAAGAATGAGATCTTGCGACCAGTATAGGTACAGGTCTTATACTAAATATTCCAATTTGAGAAAAATGATAGTATGTAAGGCCCTATTCAACTATAATAATGTTATAATATGCTTTTTTATTTATTGATATGATAATTCATGGATATATTAATAAGAAATGAAAGAAAAAATGATTACAATCAAATAAAAAAAATTAATGATTTGGCTTTTGGACAAAAAAACGAAGGAAAGATGATCGAAGCTCTGAGAAAAACATCAGATTATAACTATTTATTATCTCTTGTAGCAGAAATAAAAGATAAAATAGTTGGACATGTCTTATTTTATCCAATTAAAATAAGAAATAAAGCAGACAAATGTACATTGTTGTCTCTGGCACCAATGGCTGTTCATCCAGAATACCAAAATAAGGGCATTGGGGTTAAATTGGTAAAAAGAGGTTTAGAAATTGCAAAGGAACTTAGTTTTAGCGCTGTTATTGTTGTAGGTCATCCGAAATATTATCCTCGCTTTGGATTTATACCTGCAAAAAATTGGGAAATAAAACTTCCATTTGATGTTCCAGATGATGTATTTTTAGCATTAGAATTAGAAGAAAATGCTTTGAAAAATTGTAGTGGAACTGTAGAATATCCAAAAGAATATTTTGATGCAATGTAAGAACGATTACTCCAAATTCTTCATTGTAATGAAAAAATTTATTTAAAACAATTTTAGACTGGTTACTAATAAGCCTAATACTATGTTATCATAATATTCTTAGATTTTTTGCTTTTAGTCCTTTTTTGGTATTTTCTTTCGTATACTCGATTTTATCTCCTTTATTTAAAAAAATTGTCCAAAAAGGAATTTCATTTTTATGAATAAAAACATCTTCACCGTCTTCACCTTTTATAAAACCGTATCCTTGTTTAATATTATACCATTTAACTTCTCCTTTCATAAAGTTATAATCCTCCTTAAGAAAATATAAAATTTTATTCAAAACATATACACTAAAAAGAATTTACACAGTTTTTGCAAATATTCTTAGAGTCTGAATTTTCTTTTTTCATAAAATCTTCACAATTATCTCCTTCAAAAACAGGAATCATTTTACTTTTACATCTTATAATTTTGTAATTTTTAATCTCTGTTTTATTGTTGGATGATTTTTTTCTTCTTCTATTCATGTTTAAATACCCTCATTTGTTTTATTATGATAAAAAAACAAATTCAAATAAAATCCATCACTCAATTTTAAAGGAGATAGAATTCTAAATTTTTATTTTATTATCGTTTACACAAGTAAATTTTGTATTTAAATAGTTTTGCATAATGTAAAGTAAACAGACATCGGTAACATTTCTTTATTACACTGCGCATTTCATTATTCTTTAAACGAATATGCTGAGGAGGATGGGATGTGTG
>SMTZ1_10003395_pt1 | contig 15995 bp, 12 predicted proteins | sample DeeMarSWOR136_30_FD_25667 | JGI IMG/M metagenome (IMG submission 25667)
AATAAATTTTTGGAGTCGGCCCATCATCGTCAAAAATGCTAAGTATTATTGATTTAATTATATTATTCTTTGTCATATTCTGTTGATTTTATTAAGAATCTTGCTCAAAGATATAAATATTTTTATTTATTTAGTTAAATGCAAATCGTTATTCAAAATTTAAATATATATATTATTCTAGTATAAAGATAGTAATTTTTATATATAGACTTATGTTTGATTAAAATTGAAAAACATCTAAAAATGATAGTAGAATTAGGATATAAATCTATAACATGAGATTTTTGAACTCTCACAAATCATTTTTGTTAATTCTTGTATATTTTGTACTTCACTTAGATAAATTTCTACGATATTAAGTCCATTATTCATTATCTCATGAAACTCCCCTTGTTGGGATATTCTTTTTATTAAATCTACTTCAATATTTTTCCTAAAATGAGCGGAATTCGTATAGTATGCACTTACTTCTTTTAATAAGGGCTTAGTCGTCTCAGGGAAGTGTGTTAAATCTAATCTTTTAAATCGAACTAATACTTTATTTGATAGGTTTTCTTGTAATACATACTTTTTCCCGTCTTTAAGTCCGATATCCTCACAGAACGTTTTCATTTCCTGAATGATTTTTTTTCCAAATTCAAGAGCTTCCACATTTTCATGAAGCTCATAATTAATCAAAAATTTAACTGCTTCATTTAATCCTACAAAGTTAAAAGCTAAGTTTTGATTTTCTAATTTAAATAATGGTTCATGATTTTTAATAAAACTACTGCATAAAGGTAAGTGTTTGGACTTTAATCTTTTTTCTATTACCTCGTATTTTTTTTTAAGAATTTGAGAACAGATATTCATCTTATCTCTTAAAATTTCAATAAATTTATCTTGATCTTTGCTCATATAAGCGTATCTTGGCAAATTTAGGCTAATATTTTGAAGAGTTCCTATATTATGAATATTTTCTCCGGAATATTGATTATAGATTTCATCTTTAACCCATTGTGAGCATAAATTAATGATGTAAACATTTCTTCCACTTTTTATCTCCTCCCAAACTTTAGAATAGGATTCGTTAAATGTTTCTAGCCAATCTTTTTTTATGTGGATTATATGTTTAGGATAATTGAATTCGTTTCCTTCATAATCTCCGTGACTAAAAATATCAGTAATACAATCAAATAGTTTAATATTTTCATTAATATAATCATTATAAATACCTAAAATTTCACCAAAAGGACCTATTGCGGGGACTTCCGAAAAAAAATCCAAAATTCCCGGACTACATGAAATTGAAGTAATTGGAGTATCACGGCCAATTACAGCAGCTAGTTGATTTATTTCATAAATTAATTCTTGCATGCTGTGCTTAATCTCATTATCATTTAAACCTTTGGCGAATGGAGCTAAAAATGTTGTTAAAAAATTAAATCCTTGTCCTCCACTAAATTCTCCTTGAGACATTGCTAACCATTTAACCAAATGATGGACCGCAGTTCTCAGATCTTCTGCTGGCCTTGATTTACTGCAATACGGCCAATGTTCCACAGGAGGTAACCCATTTTTAAGAATCATAAGAGGATCCCAGGCTTGGCTTAGGGGTCTTAAATCAAAATATTTTAGTTTATGGATATGAATATCTCCATATAAATGCGCTTTGGATTCTTCATCATTAAGAATTCTTAAAAGAGTATATTCTTCGGCTAATTGATTTGCTGCCCAATGATGGATTCTTTCAGGATTAATCACTTCTCCATGCTTATATTTTGGTCCTTTCTCCAGAATTTCTTCATAATCCATTAATGGCATTCCAATTCTAGTATATAATTTTCTTTGTTCTTCAAAATGCTGTTCTGAGAGAATGGAACAAACTATTTCTCGAATATGGGGGCCAGAAAGAAATTTTATTCCAGAGCTAATAATTCTTCTTACCACTAGCTCTGTAATTTTTTTTGTATCTTTCTCTGTCATTCCGGTTTCCTTTAAAATACTCTCATAAATCTTAGATGGATCAAACTCAACCCAGTCTCCCTCTGTTCTAAATACCTTTGGTAATAAATCCATTTTTATACCTAAATTCAAATATTTTTGTATATGTTATTGAATTCAAGAAGTTTAAAAAAAAAAATTATTAACACATTAAATTTAAAGTTAATATATTAAATAATATTACAGAATTAGCTCTTACGTTATGATTTCTTAAAATGATTGAAAAATTCAAATTAAAAGACAGCCGTTTTGTGGTTATTAAACGATTATTCAAAAGTGATTATGAAATCAATAATAATTATGAGTTTGTACATAAGTGGTTGCGGAATGTAAGTAAATTCTTAGCTAAAGGTTTTAAGGAGGAAAATTTAGAGAAGGACAAAAAAGAATTATATAATATCCTTTCAAATGATAAAATGTCTATATTCATTGGAGCTTTGTTTGAAAATAAAATTATCGCATCCGCATCTTTAAAATTAAATCCATTTAATGAAAAAGAATCACATATAGGTACATGGGGAATTGCAATTCATCCTAATTTTCAAAACCAAGGCTTAGGGGTAAAATTGTTAACTTTGCTGGAAAATATAGCAAAAGAAAAAGGACTTAAAAAACTCGAAGCGGAATATTATGATGGAAATAAAAGTGCGGAAATTCTCTACCTTGAAAAAATGAAATATACGGTAGAAGGAAGAAAAAAATATACTGGATTGTTAAGTGATGGAACCTATGCAGATAAAATCCTAATTGGAAAAATTATAGACAAGACTCTTAAGTAATAAATTAGGTATAGTTTCTTAAAAATTCTCATATACAAATTATTTTGCATACCCAATAGGAATGATATATATCGGATCTAAGTTATCCGGTAGCTTCAAAAGCTGAGAAATTTGTTTATCTCGAAAAGCTCCTATAGGAACCGATCCTAAACCTAAAGCAACAGCCTCTAAATGAACATTTTGGGCACAATGCCCCACTTCTATTAGAGCATATCTTTTCCCTCTTTCTCCATATCCGCGAATTATTTTTGGAAAATTAACGCATATAATCATATTTAATGGCGCTTCAAAGATGAAATTTTGACTTAAGGAGAATTCGGTCAGTTGTTTAAGAAACCTTTCGTTCATTTCTTCTTCTATTTCCAGGTTTAATGTATGTTTTCTTATATCATAATGGTACAATCCTTTGTTTTTTAAAAATACATATATCTCTAAGGGATAAATTGCGCCTGCTGAAGGCACTGTTCTCTTAGAGATACTTTTACCTTGCGCACCCCATAATAACTGTGAAATCTTTTCAATTTCAATTTCTTTGTCTACAAAGCTCCTGATACTTTTTCGGTTGAATATCGCTTCTTCAAGGCTCATATCTCCATTGAATTTAGGTTTTGGAAGTTGAATCTCCAAATTAACATCACCCACTTAAAATTTATTTAATAAGAATATTATGATATATAAGAATAAGTTTTTTGAATTTTAAAATTTAAAATTTCTTACATTATGATACACTCGGATGCTGATGAGTTTTTCGATGAAATAAAGCTCAAAATAAAGCGGGGAATTGCTAAGAAAGATCTTGATTTAGAAAAACTAGTTAAAGAAATCGTAAGTTATAATGTGAATTTCCTAACTGAATTTCAGAGGCTAACAAAAAAAATTCAAGCTGTTAATGATTATGATCTTCTAGATTTATATGGTGATATATTCAAGGTTATTTTAAGATATTTAAGACATTACAGAGAAGATAATAACATAAAAGAAATTTCTATTACAAATCTTTTTGCTGAAAATTTTATTGATGAAATTGTAGATGTATTAGTAATAGAAAAGCTTTGCTTCAATTGTAAATCCCCTAATGTTTATAAGACGAATAGTCCATTCGATGAGACTAGAAGTTTATTTTTCTGTAAGCGCTGTGCAAAGAGTGTAAAAGTATTTCAAAATATCAAGCATTTACCGATCTTTCTGATATATTTAAATAAATGGATGCTAGATTATAACATCAACGATTTGGTAAATAAAGATTTACCGAAAAATAATAATTACAACAAAGATTTTATTTTTTATCTCTTTTCAGATTGCTTAGATTTTTTCAAGGATAAAGGATCTTCAGATACATTAGTAATGCTTTATGAAATTTTGATAAAAAATGATATAAATCACACAATTACCAATGATTCTCTTAAATTTCAGACAGCGTTAATTGATAATTTAAAAGAGTCTTTAAATAGACAAGATTTTTATGATTTTTTCATAGGTAAGAATTATTACAATTCAAAATACGGGGAAATACCTCAAGATATCAAGTTTTTGATCGTCGATTCGATTGTCAAATCACTAAAATCGGGAGAAATCTCTAAGATTAAATATGCTATTGATAATCTCATAGAAGATGAATTTTTTATAACTTTAAATCTATCATCCAATAATAAGATAAAGGAAAAAATTGAGAAAAATTTTTATTTAGGACTTGGAAATTGTCTCAGATCGAAAAATTTTGAAAATTTTGAATTAATGGTGGATTCTTCCATTGATTTTGATATTTTTATTGATGTCCGAAAAATTCCAAACCGTTTTGAAATTATTTCAGCCCTTGTTTTAGATTGCGTGAGAGAAGTGAGTGAGGGTTATCAAACTTCGAGTCTAGGAAAACAAATTGATATCTTGCGTTTTTGTAATGATTATAATTTATTTGAGAGAGATTTGAAAGAGGAAGATTTAAAAATCATAGAAAATCTCAAAAAAGATATTCTCCTAATTAGCAATTTACACGATTTATTTGGAGAAATATCTGATTCCTTTCTTTTATTCATAAGAAAAACCATCGCTCAAGAATTATATCGGTTCTTTATAGGGGAGCAATATTTATATTATACTGATCAAGATCAATTAGCCTTTTATATTAAAAATGTGTTCTTTAACCAGTATTCGATATATGGATTATCTGTAAGATATTTAAGCTCAGCTAAAAATTTCATAAAAGAATTCAGAAATCATTATTTAAAACATAAAAGTGATTTAGCGGATGACTTTATGGAATTTCCAATCTCCTATAAATACCAAGTCTATTTTTATCTTGAATATGAACGTGATCCATATACCATAGTTAAAAAGCATTTAGTTGCTCCTCAAGTTATTTTTAAGAATATGGATAAGATATTAGCTAAAAATAATTACAAATTTTATTCTCTCTCAATGGTGTTGTTAGGGGGGCTTGGACCCCAAGGGCACGGTTTCACCTATTCTACTCCTAAAGGAGAAGTAATTGAAATATGCAGCGATGCTAGAGAGAACGAAGCTATAATTGTAAAATATAAACAATTTTTAAGGCAGCAATTTCTAACTAGATTGGAAAAAGAATTGAAGGATTTTCATGTAAATATTGAAGTTATAAATAAAATAACAAATTATCTGTTAGAAATTCTTGATCAGAATGAATTGATTAATTATACCAAAAAAGGCAGAATTTTAAGGAAAATTAAGGAATTTCTTTATCAAGATTCTCATCAAGATGAGATCAAAAAGATTGACATAGATTTTAAAAATTTAATCGATGATATTACAAATGCAATGAATAATATTCTTCGAGAAATCAAAATGGAAGATCAGTTTAAGACTCGTATGGATTTAATTTTGAAAAATGAGATGAAATCTGAGGATATTGCAAAAATGACATCCCTGAGACAAAAATCACACTATGACGTTCTTCGGGAAAGATTTTTCTTTCAATACATAGTGGATTGGTTTTATGAGGTATATACTACCGAAAAAAGCAATAGAGAAAAATTACCGTAATTTTTCACTTATTATTACTTTTCTAGAACTCTCTTTTTTTTTAATTTAAAATTTTGAGTATAATTAATTATGGCTAATTTATATTCTGTCGCATCTATAAGTCAATTTTTTCACGAAATTTATGCGATTTTAAGAGATACAGATAATAAAGCTACTGAAGTGTGGTTTGAAATCTCAGAAATCAGTTTTTTAAAAAATTTAAATAAATATGAGCTTACAGAATTTTTAACAAGCTTTAATTTTATAGAATTGAAGAAAGGAAACCATAATGTAGATTATATTTCAATTGATAAGATTCTTTTTGTTATGGAATCTATAAAGGTATTAAAATTTGATATAAAATTAGTAGCTGAGCTTTTGGATTATACTGGTTTTGAAGGATTAATAAACAAAATTTTATCTAAAAACAATTATAGAGTCTTGAATAATTTCAGATTTTCTGATAAATCACAATTTAAGAGTAAAACCTCTCAAAAAAGATATGAAATTGATGTGATAGGTCTAAATCGTAATATCATCCTATTAATTGATGCTAAACAATGGAAACGTAAAGATTCTTATAGTTCAATTAATAAGGCAGCAAATTTGCAATTCCAGAGAGCTATTGCTTTAAAAAAGAATCCCAGTGCTTTTACTAAGCTCATACATAGTCTTTTAGGAATAAATCCCTATTTAAAAAACTATTTACCATTTACTCTTTTACCGATTATGGTTACATTAGAAGAGAACTTTAGTAAACTTAACGATAACCAAGTTCCTCTCGTTTCAATATTTCATCTTAATACATTTTTACAAGAATTAGATAAGTATTCAAATTATTATAAAATTATTAAAATAAATAGTGTAAATATTCAAAAAAAATTAATTTGAATAATTGATTAAAAATCTCTAGGGCCAAGTTTCAATATTATAACGACTAATATGGATCCATAAACGGGCAAAACTATCTTTTTCCGCTCCAGATTCACCTGCAATTGCATAGATCTTTATATTTCTCAGATCTCTTCTGCCAAATGTCCAAACACTAGCAGGATTATGTTTCTCTATGATCTCTGATTTCATGAACTCTCTATATCCTTCATATGAACAAATTTGAGCTTTTCCTTGTTCTACCCATAGTGTTGCTTGGATTAGATTTGCATTGGCGGAAAATGAAAAATGTTCTCCGACTTTTAAGGTTCTATATATCCCATTTTCAAAATGAGTTTTAATTTTTTTGATTTGTTGACAATAGACACATGGCGTGTGCGGACAAGCAGTCAATTTTCTAATATCAGGGCGTTTTTCAATCTTAGGCTCTAAATCGTAAGAAATGTGAATGATCTCCTTTCCGACATATTTATACTCCCTTTCGCCTTTCGTAATAGAGGCTGCTTGAAGTTTATTATCTGGAATAAACTGATTCCAGTAAGTATCATTAACTTTAAACCTTTCAGGTACGAATATTGTTATCCTTTCTTTACCGAGAATCGAGTCAAAACTTTTATCATGTTTATTTAATCCTTTGGTTTCATTTTTTATATAATCTGGAATACTCATAATATACCCATGTTATTTATCTAATTTTATCTCTTATTAATATTCTATTTTGATTATTAAAAAAAGTAGACAATTCAACTATAATAATTCATTTATAATTAAAAACTAAGGCTGCTATTTAATTCCTAAATAATCTTTAATCTGCTTCTTAACTATACTGACTGCAAACGATATAATACCTGGTTTAACTCTAGGATGACTGAAGATCATAAGGATCATATCTGTTAATTCTGGGATTTTTTTATCGATGGGTGCCAAATCAAAGACTCCTTCGGTACCATGGATAGATATTGAACTCAGTTTTCCAGCGCTCAAACCCTCAATAATATCTGTTCCGATCATCGAAAGATTTTGACCAATTGTTAAAAATAAGGAGTCTGAGATTCTATTTGATAAAGCTGATGCCAATATAGTACCATCTCTTTTTATTAGTGCTGATGCTTCAATATATTTATCTAGGTTTAAAAGTTGCGTTAAAATTTCGTTCATACTTGAGGGAACTATTTCTTTTTCTTGTTCTTTAGTTTTTGAGGGTTTTGGTTTTGATATTGTTTTCTTTGAAACGGATAATTTTTTTGATAGAACAGCCAAAACATCTGACATATCTTCTTCTAACTGTTTTTGCTTTACCATCGCCTCTTCTGGCCTTAAACCTTTAGAGTTCGATTTACTGCGAAGATTCACTTCTAATTCTTTTTTTGAAAGACCATAAACACTTTTAGATGCCATAATCGACCCATCAAAAGGTTTGGGGGATATTTCTTCAAGATATTCTCGTTTTCCTGAATCAATTTTCTCAGATGTCTCCGCAGGAATTTTTATTAAATCACTTCTTATAGTCTCTGTTTTAATAATTTTAGGAGGAATCTCAGCAACTTTCGGCAAATTTTGCTTTATTTGCGGTTTGGGAATTTCTTGTAATTCTAATTGATTTGGTATTTCGGACTTTTTTGCTTTGGAGGCAAAAATTCCGGCTTCTCTATTTATATAAGGTATATTTTGGTTTATTTTTTCACTTGTGGTAGTTTTTTCGACAGTATTATTTATTATGGATGGATCAATTTGCTTATTTTGGTTTTTTGTCCCCGGGGATGGTATTCGAATCCTTGAAGGCTTTTTAATCACAGGCAGTAAAGCACCGCACTTTCTACAAAATCTACTGGATTCATCACTGTTAATGGCACCACAGTTGCTACAAATTATCATAGTATTCTAATTTATATCTTTTCTTAATAGCTTAAATATAGAAATCCAATTTTATTAATCTAGCTATAATGATATATGAATAAAATCAGGTCTTCTATTTATATAAAATCTCTGTTAAAATATTTATCAAAGCATTGAAATCATCCTTATTAATTTCAGGATCATCTTTTGAAATTAATAAATAAAAAGGTTCAACTTCTTCGCTTAAGGAAAATTTTCTAAAAAGAAAATATTTTCCGTGTCTTTGTATTATCATTTTGTTTTCATTATTACCTTCCATTCCCTCAGTAAAATCGAAACTGGTATTTAAGCTTAAAAAATAAGGGGCTGATGCGAGTAATATGTCTTTCATCCCTTCATTTCTGTAAAACCACCCTATAATTAACGAATTGGAATCTATAACTGCTATTCCGTCTGCCTTTGATTTAATTCCAAATTCATAAATAGTTTGTTGTATTAAATCTGTTTTAGGATATATTGCGAGTAAGATTTCTGACATAGCACTGATAATGGTTGATAAATTATAAATAGTAGTGTTACGGAAATAGAATTTATTGTAATTCGGAATACCAACTATTTTATCCCTTAAATATAATATAAGCTTATCTATTTCTTCATAACTCCCGCGAGTTAAAGCAGGATCATACTTATGGAAAAAAATAAAAATAGGTGGCGCTATTTCGAGTTTATTAAATTCATTTGTGACATCTGTTAAATAACTTAAAGATTCTTGAATTCTCTGTTTATTGCGTATGTCAATTACATAAATTAAAACCTCCGTCTCAGCAAAATATTTAGTAGGATTTTTCAGGTAGGCAATCCTGTAAGTTTGTTGGCCGCCAAGATCCCATTCGCTTATATTTTTACCTAAAAATTCGAACATCCTTCTTTGAGCACCTTTTGTAGGTTCAATATTGGCAATTTTAGAAAATTCTCTTTGAAGGGCAAGGATTATACTGGTTTTACCTGCATCGTCTAACCCACTGAAAAGGATTTTGCTAGTTTCGGATTTTTCTTCTCTCAAGTATTCCAAATTAATTTCATCCCGTCTAGTTCTAATATTATTAATATTACTCTAAAAATTAAAAGTAAATGGTATTTTATAATTATTTTCTAATAAAACATATTGAGACAATATTTTCAAATTTAAGAATTTACTAACTAAATTGATGCACTATTTATATATTAAGTCCCTCAGCATCTGAATAAAAGCTCTAAAATCTTTATTACTAAAGTAAAGATCCCAAGGATTGTCGCCTTTAACTATGAGAAGATAATAGGGGGTACCACTTTCTTTTAATAAAATTTCCTTAAATAGAAAATATTTCCCAAATCTATGAACAACCATCTGGTCTTGATTTTTTTGATCGACCCCTTCTAGCTGAAAACTGTCATTTAATGTCAAGAAATATGGCATTGACCTAGTGAGAATTTCGCCAGTTTCATGATCTTTAAAAAAGGAGCCAATAATAAGAGAGTTTTTATCAATAATTATCAAGCCTTCACAATTTAATTTTATAGCAAATTCTTCAATCGTTTTTTTGATCAGCCGAGATCTAGGATAAAGTTCTAATAAAATCTCAGAAATGGCATTCATAATAGATGGTAAACTATAGATTGAAGTCTCAAAGAAATAGAGTCTTTTATATTTGATTAAATCATTAATCTTTTTCTTTAAATTGGAAGTAAGACTGACCAATTCATCTTTAGTGGATTTTTGTAAAGTAGGATCAAATTTATGGAAAAAAATATTAATGGGAGGATTAAGGTGCAATTTTTTAAATTGAATTATGACATCATTTAAATAACTTAATGACTCAGGTAATCGTTCCTTATTTAAAATATCAATCACGTATATTGCAATTTCTGTTCCTGCGAAAAATTTATCTGGATTCTTTAAATAAGAGATTCTGTAAGTTGTCTGACCTCCTAGATCCCACTCGCTAATTTCCTTCCCCATAAATTGGAAAATCCGCCTTTGGGCCCCTCTTGTAGGTTGAATATTGGCAATCTTAGAAAATTCTCTTTGAAGGGCGAGTATTATTGATGTTTTTCCCGCATCATCGAGTCCAGTGAACAGAATCTTTTTCGAAATTGTTTTCTCTTCTTTCAGATACTCCAACTTCCTCAACTCTTTATAATATAGCTAAGAACCTAAAATGTAAAACTTTTAGATATCAATAAGATGAAAAGATATTTTGATATATAATTATTCTCTAAAATTCTTCTTTTAAAAAGATTATAATAATTGACTAATAAGTAAAACATTCATTTGTATAGGTTTTTTGAAGTATTATTATAATTTATTATCCTTAATACGTTCAGTAATATCCTCACAAATGAAGAATTGTTTGTCCTTATCAATATTTACGGGATTAAAAATGATTCTACGTACGGTTCTGTCCTTACAAGTCACATCGAAAGTATATGGATCAATACCGAGGCTCGGATCATAAGGATGCTGTTCATAATGCTTAAATACGGCGATTACCTCGTGCCGACAATCCGCATCTGGATAAGCTTTTCGCGACCATTCTTTTCCCGTAGGGATATCTTCCAATGTATAACCGAAAGTCTGAACAAATTTCGGATTAACATATTCCACGTTTCCATTTGAAAAAATAATGATAGGGAATGGATTTAGTTCAACAATTCTTCTGTGTCGTTCTTCGCTTGCTTTAAGGGCTTCTTCTGCTTTTAATCGATCTGTAATATCTCTAAAAGTGCATTGAATTAAATGCTGACCTCCAATTTGAATCTGGTTTGCATTTATTTCAACAGGAATAACTTTTGAATTTAAATCTTTAATCCAGTAAACAAAAGGAGGGCTATCAATTGTGTTAATTTGTTCTTGTATTCTATCAATTAGTCCGATCTTTTCTTCAGGAGCTTGAATTTGATTTATGTTTACCCCTATACTATCTTCTCTTGTTGTTTTCAGCATCTTTTCTGCTTGTTCATTAGCATCAACAATAATACCGAGTCTTCTATCAATAATTAAAATTCCATCCCGTGCCATTATAAAAAGAGTCTCATACCGTCGTTCAGCAACTCTAATAGCATGAACCGTTGGTTTGATTTTCTTTAATTTTTCTATAATTTCATTTCTTATTTCTTGAAGTTTTACTTCGACTATTTGTATATTTGACCAGTTATTTTTAATCTGGGTAAATTTCTCAAAAATAAAAACATTAAATTGTTCAATAATAGGCATAGGTATCGTATTATTGAAAAATATAGCTAAAAGCAGCGGTAATCTACCTCCTCGAACATTCTCATCGGGAATAAAATCAAATAACATTGATGCCCTTGCGTTCAAATGAACAAATGGCATAATAAAGGAAGTTTTTTTGAATTCTTTTCCTCCAAATACGAATTGTGATAATGAAAAACTCTCGATAGCAACGTTTTCTGCGTCATCAAATGAATTTGCAGGATATTCTGAAATTATTTGAGGTCCCTCATTCTCATCCCATTTAGCAAATATGCTATTCAATTCGGTAAATCTTGAAGGCATTAATCGATTTACAATAGTTTCGGCAAACCAATCGAATGCTTCTGCCACTCCTTCGTTAATTAAACCACTCGTGAGAAAACATTTAAAATGCCGTTTCCCTAATTCTGGAATGCCTATTGCTTTCTCTATAAATATTATATCAGGTTTAAATAAGTCCACTTTATTAAATAATATAAGTAACGGTAAATTTTTCGTTTGAGGCATGTTCGCAATCCTGTGCAGCATTTCTTTTGCTTCTTCATATCTTAGTTTATCAGCGCTATCAAAAACAAAAACTAATCCATCTTGATTTTTTAAATAAGGAAGCCATAACTTCTGAAATTTAGTTTGTCCGGGAGCATCATACGTTAAAAATTCAAGAGAACCAATAAGTAATTTTGATATGCTCACACTGGTAGTCGGTAGTGTGGTTTTATCAAATTCATTCCGCAGACAATTTATTATTGTTGTTTTTCCTGCTTTGGACGGGCCAAATATAAAGATCCTAGCTTTTCGGTGTTTAATAATAGCCACGTCCTTGGGAAGATATTCATAAAACGTATTCATTAGAGTTTTTAACTGATTTAATTTTATCTTAGCTTCATTATCTGAGCTATTAGTGATATAAAATGCTTTATAAATATCTGGGATCTGCTGTATTTCATTAATAAATCCCTCTAATAAGTCTTTTGATAACTCTTGATTGAGTTCCCCTTCAGTAGTTAATATAGATAAAAGTAACCTTTCAGTACTGCCGCGAGCAACAGGACTCACTAATTCAAAAAAATAATTTGCACTTTTAAAACCACCAAATATATGGATGAAAAAGCCCTCTTCATAAATGTCAATTAATACAGGAATTTGATTAATTTCATCATCGTCAAACGATTCTGGTGTTTTTAAAAATACTCTTGGTCCCATAAAGGGATCAAAATAACTTAATACTATGATATTCAAGAAAATTACCTCTAACTTTTTAATACAATCTCCTAATATAATACTAATCGATTCCTTAAATATAATTTTAAAGTTTTTAAAAAAGTAATTTAAAGATGGAGCGGAATATATTTATTCATTAAAAATTCTCTTTTAAAAAGTTTTTAAAGTCTAAATAGTCATTAAGTTCTATTCGATTTGGAAATTCTGCCTTGTTTTGAATAAGTTCTAATGATTTTGGCATTTTTGGAGTAATATTAGTCAAAGAGATAATTTCTTCGGGGAATTTAGCAGGATCCGCAGTTTCTAAATTAATTGCCTTGTATTGATCATCTTCAGGAAATTTTTTACGGTAGATTTCAAGACAAGCCCAACCTACGGCTCCATGAGGTTCGATAATTTTTTGGTATTTATTATAAAATTTAACAATTGTTTTTCTTGTTAAATCATCGCTTATAGAAAAGGAAACTACATTTTTTTTGATTTTTTCAAGATCAGGGTTTTTATGCATAATACCGGTTTCATCGATATGTCCATTGTAAAGATCGATTAATCTGGCAAGATTCGAGGGATGGCCTACATTCATCGCATTACTAATGCATTTTCTTGAGGGTTCCACTTTCTTATATACTCCAGTTTCCAGAAATCTTGGGAATTCATCGTTTTCATTAACAGCTGAAATGAATTTTTTAACAGGCAAACCCATATTGAACGCGATTAATCCCCCCATAAGATTTCCGAAGTTTCCTGAGGGAACCGAGAAAATCACTTTTTCATTCTGTTTTTCTACAACACGGGAATAACTATAAAAATAATAAAGAGTTTGGGGCAATAATCGTCCAAAGTTAATGGAATTTGCTGATGAAAGTTCGATGTGTTTTAGATCGGGATCTGCAAAAGCAGTTTTTACTAAACGTTGACAATCGTCGAATTTGCCGTTTATTCCGATCGCAATAACATTTTTACCGAGGGTGGTCATCTGTTTCCTCTGTAAATCACTTATTTCTTCTTTTGGGTATAAAACAACAACTTTGATCTTGTTCATCTCATAAAAGGCTTGGGCAACAGCCCCTCCGGTATCACCTGAAGTTGCAGTTAAAATTACTGCATTTTCATTTTCAATTTCTAAGAAATATTCCAAGATTCTGGCAAGTGTTCGAGCTCCAAAGTCTTTAAAACTCGCAGTAGGACCTTGATCTAAATAGCATATATAATTGTTTCCAGCAATTTTCTCAACAGGGACAGAGAAATTTAGGGCACTTTTTAAAATTCTCCTAAGCTTATCCTGAGGGATAATATCTCCTATAATTTTAGAAAGTACTATGAAAGCTATTTCATTCAATTCTAAATTTTTAAAGGAATAAATTTGAGTATTCGATAATTTAGGAATTTTGTTAAGCATATATAAGCCCTTATCTAAAGCCTGGCCTCTTATAATTGCCGTCTTAAAATCGACATCAGTTGTATTATGATTAGTGGAATGAAACTTAATTCCTTGATTCTTCATTTGAAAACTCAATATTCATAAGAATTGATTATATTTAAAAAAGAAATTAAAATTCATAATCTTTGCGAAAAAATTTTAGATTTAAAAATTAATTTCAGATGTCTAAGAATGATTTTTACTTAATTCTGATCTAATTTGATTTTTTTTACATTACGCTGTCCTGGAATTATCGAATTTGGTCCACTAAAAATATATGCGATGATGGTAACTATTCCGGCGGGAATAAATAAAAATGGTTCCCATGTCATCTCTACTATCAAAATTATCGCAGTTATCGGATTATTTATAGACGCACCTAATGCTGCTGAAATCCCCAATATTACAAATAATTCGGGGTATTCTGGATAGAAAATCACGCCAAAAAGACCTCCAAGTAAGGCTCCAAGCAGCATTAATGGAAGGATGATTCCTGCGCTATTGTAAAAACCAATAGAAAACAAAATTGCTATTAAAAATAATATAATGAGGATTAATAGGGTTAACCAGTGCATTTCTTTAATCGAACTTGTAATAAATGATAAAATAGAAGTATCAGGAGTGATTAAAATCCCTTTAAATTTGGGATCAATTAGAGGAATCACAAAAAAGAGGAAAATACTATACAGCGCAGCACCTATCAGGGGTAATTTCCAAAATCCTAATCGCTTACTGTAATGATTTTTTAAAACTTTCATCCATTTTCCTAAACTATTAATAATTACAAACATAATTAAACCAATAAAAATCCCAAAAAAGATTAATAGCGGCAATAGAGTAAAATAATTAATTTTTTCCACTGCAGTTAAATCTGTTTCTATTAAAGGTTTAAATTCAAAAAAAAAACTAAATATTAAGAATGCAATAATCGATGCTAGAATAGATGGTATTAAAGAACTATACCTTATGTGATTTGAGTAGGGTAATTCAGCGCAGAATAAAGCACCGCTTATGGGTGTTCTTAGAATTGCACTTGTACAAGCGCTTGCTCCTATAAAAAAATAGTCATCTAATTCTAACTCAAATCTCTCAAATTTTTTTGCAATTAAATATCCTAGATTCGCCCCAATCAATAATCCAGGTCCTTCCTTGCCGCATACCATGCCAGAACCGTACGTCCATGAAGTTGCTATTGTTTTGCCTAATAAAACAGGAAATCTGTCATAAGCATATTCTACACCCGTCGCTTCAACAACAAATTCAGAGGCTCCCGAACCCATAATTAAGAATAAATTTCTTTTAATCCCCTTTTTTACCAATAAGCTTGTTAAAGCACCGGCAATAATAGGAGAAATAAAATATGGTAAAAAAGAAAAACCTAATTTGAAAAAAATTAGAAGAAAATTAAATCCGACCATAACAAGGCCGCATATGGCGCCCAATAAGCAAGAAATTAATATAATTATAATATATCTTGAAAACCAACTGGTATAATTATTCAAAGGTTTTTCCGTACCGAGTATCCCTTCTTGCTGTTCCATTCTATTTGACTTTATTAAATAATTAGATATTATTATCTTTTCTTTAAGAATAAATTTATTTTATGGATAAATAATAT
>SMTZ1_10003396_pt1 | contig 15995 bp, 43 predicted proteins | sample DeeMarSWOR136_30_FD_25667 | JGI IMG/M metagenome (IMG submission 25667)
TGTCATTACTCAAAAAGGTAAACAATTACTTCAAGAAATCAATGAAAAATAAAATAATTATTGTATTTGAAGATTTAGACGATTTAAAAAGAACTCTTATAGGATTAAGAAGTTTATTTAAAAAATTGATAGAATACTATATCAAAAAGAATGATAATCAAAAATTAGCAAGTATTATATTATATTGTGCTATATATTTCGGACAATTATTGCAAGAAATGGGATATAAAAATGAGGAGAATATAGATGATGATATTGACCCTTTTAACTAATAAAGTTTTTATATTTGATTTTATTGTAGTTATTATAATTTTATTTATGTCATATATTAGTTTTTTTAATGGAAATGGGGATTAATATGGAAGAACTACTACAAAAATATAAGGAATATTTATTAGCTCGAAAACAAAGTTTAAATTATTATAATATAATTAAAATCTTTTTAAATTATTTACAAGACAATAATATAGAGATTCAAAATATAACTCAAGAAACTATTACAAAATTTTTTAATTCTCATTCTGAATATTCTAATAATACAAGAAATCAATTCATTAAAGCAGGAAGAAATTTTTTTGATTTTATGAGAATAGAAGTTAATGAATGGAAAAAAATAAAATATATGAAAATTCAAAAAAGAAAACCTAAATTTTTATCTGAAGAAGAATTAAAAGATATAATTAAATATTATTGCACTTATGAAAATAGATTAATGCGACCAGATAAAGCAGATACTTTTATTAATTTTGTTTATTATACTGGATTAAGAAAAGAAGAAATATTAAAACTAAAAAGAGCAGATATTGATTTAAAAGCCAATCCTTGTGTTATTACAATTATAGGAAAAGGAAACAAAGAAAGGAGAGTATATTTTTCAGATAAATATTCTCCTCAATTAAAGAAAAAATTGAAAAATTATTTCGCAGCCGAACCAGAACAAAATAATGCTTTTAATTTAACAATAGGGAAAATTAATTATTTTTTTAGAAAAATGAATAAATATTTAAAAGATAGAGGAATAACTCCTCATTTGTTTAGACATTCTTTTGGCAAATATATGGAAAGTAAAGGAGTTCCTTTAACTCAAATATCAAAATTATATGGACATTCTTCATTAGCTACTACAATGATTTATTTAGACCCTACTGAAGATATGATTAAAAATACTTTTAAGGAGGAATAAGATGAGATTATGGAGTTTACATCCTAAATATTACTATATCGCAGGAATTATTGATGGAGAAGGTTGTTTATCTATTAAGAAGAATAATCCAAATAAGGGAAATAGACTAAAAAATATAAGATATTATATCTCGATAAATATCACGAATAAAAATAAACAATGCTTAGATTTGATAGCTTCGACATTTAAAATAACAACTTATTATGATAAAAAGAATGATATATACAAGATTGAAGTAAATGATAGACAAGCATACAATATAATTAAAAAACTATGGAATTTATTAATAATAAAAAGAAAACAAGCTCGATTATTAAAAAATTTTTATGAATTTAAAAGAGCAAATAAAAATTCTCAAAAAAATATTAGAACAGAGTATATTAGAAAATATTACCATAATAAAGCAAAAAGATTTATAAAATGTAAAACTGTGGCATTGTCTTATAATAAAAAATTTCTTGGTATATGTCAGAAATATTACAATAAAGCGAAACAACTAAACTCTTATATAGTAAGGAGGACAATATGAGACTTTGGTCAATTTCCCCTTCCTATTTAGATAGGCAAGGATTATTAGCAGTATGGAGAGAAGCACTTCAAGCACAAAGTGTATTATTACAAGGAGAATATAAGAAATGTGAATATTGTTATAAAGGATATAAATGGGATGGATTGTGGTTACATAAATGTAATAAATGCAAAACAAAAGGAAAAATAAAAACTCCTTATTATAATCACCCACAATTAAATCGCTTCAAACAAAGTAAAAATCCTATGGGATTTATTGGTGCTTATTTGGTGCAAATAGCGAAAGAAGGGATATTGAGAGGATATAAATTTAAGGAAGAAAAAATATTTAGACCTTTAATAAATAAAAAATTAACAGTAACTACAGGACAATTAGAATATGAATTTAAACATTTAATTACTAAATTAATTAATCCTAAAAGAGATATAAATAAAGCTATAGACAATTTAAAGAAAACAAATATTGTATATATTTCTACTCAAAATAAAGAAATAAAAATAATAGGAGAATTAAAAAATATTCAACCTCACCCTTTATTCAAAGTAGTAGATGGCGATATAGAAAGTTGGGAGAAAATAAAATGAAATATAAAATATTAAAATTATTAGGATTTGAAAGATGTGATTTTTGTGGAAAATATTTATTAAAATTTACTATGAAAAAAATAAGAATAAATGAAAGTGCAAAAGATACTTATGGATATAAAGTTCATATTTGTAAAAAATGTTGGGGAGAAATAGTTAGAGATAATGATTGAAAGGAGAATATATGATTACAGAACAAATGATACAAGAAAAATTAACAAAACTTAATAATTTAATTGATGATATTATTGAACCTACTGAACGCATTAAATTAGAAATGGAACTATTTAAATTAAAATTAGAAATAAATTTATTTAGAATAAGAAGGAGTATATTATATAATCAACTAGAAAGGAAGAAAATATAATGTTACCAATGGCTATGTTTATAACTGATATAGAAACTATGCTTACTATATTTGAATTAGCCAAGAAAAATGGAAAAAAAGCAGGAGATAATTGTCAAGAAGAATTTGAAACTATTTTGGAATTGTGTCCTGAAAAGTTTACTTATATAGGAGATACGGATAAAGATATAGATTTATTAACAGGGGATTTGAGAGAAAGAGGATTAAAAATATTAAATATAAAAGAAATTGAAAGGAGAAATCAAAAATGAAGTATATACTGAGAATAATAGTGTCCTTGATAGTCATTTCAATTTTATCTATAATACATTCAATATATGGATTACCATATATGATAATGTGTGGTTTTGCGATGTTATATGTGAAGGATATTTGAAAAATGAAAATCAATAAAGATAAAACTAAAATTTGGTGTGAACAATGTCATAAATGGATTGATATTGAAGAAGATACATATGAAATTGATGGCTTCGATGATGAAAATGGAAGAATATGTTGTCTTAATGAAGAAGAAATAGGAACTCATATATTAGGATATGCTAATGACCCTGAATGGAGAGAATTATATGGATAAGCTTACAAAATTGGCAAAAGAATATAAAAAAACAAAAGATTCAAAAATTTGTCAAGAAATATTTACTTTATTGGATAAAACTATTAAAGATAAAGCCAATTATATGTTTTATAAACAAAAATTTATAAAAGATAAAAATATTACCTATACTATGGAAATATTTGATAAAGATAGTAAAACTTTTAAAGAAAAAGAAATCCCCAGTTGTTTTAGATTATGTGATATAAAAAAATTTGATTTAGAAGATATAATTCAAGAATTAAATTTATTGATTTTAGAATTATTAAATAATTATGATGCAAGAAGACCATTTAAAAATTATTTATTTTATACATTAAAAGTATGGAAACCTTATTGTATTAAAGATGTAAATTTTATTAAAAGATTAGATGATACAAATGAAAGTGAATTACCCATAATAGACGAACAAGAAGTTACTCTAAATATTTTAGGAAGTCATATTTCAAAAGAACCTATAGAATTAGAAGATTTATTTGAAAATTTAACAGAAATTGAAAAAAAAGTAATAAATTTGAAGAGAGTAAATCCTAAAATAAATCAATCGCAAATAGCTAAAAATATTGGAGTTACACAGCAAAGAATATCTCAAATATTAACTAATTTAAAGAAAAAATGTAAATATGACTTGTAATTTAACGTTTTTTTTCTATATTAGTATATAGAAAGGAATTTAATGACTAAGAGAAGAAAACGAGATGAAATAAGCGAATTAGTATTCTATCCAATTATACCTACCTCTACAGGTTTAGTTTGTTATGTATCCTTCACCTATAAAAATGCTTTAAGAATACATGATTGTGCAATAGTTACAAAACCGTTGGGTGGTTATCGTATTTTATATCCTATAAAAACTTTATCTAATGGAAGAAGAATATCCTCTGTCTATCCTATTTCAAAAGAAGTAGGAAAAGAGATAGAGGATTTTTTATTATTAGAATATGATAAATTTGTTAAAGAACATAAGGGAGAATAAATGTTTAAATACAATGATAAAGTAAAAGTAGTAAAAGGATTTTATGAAGGATGCGAAGGCAGAGTTATAAAAATAATTGATAATATAGATATTCCTATTATATCGTCATTTATATCATCATATGATTATGAAATAGAAATAGACAATAAAAGAATAGTTAGTGTTTATGAAAATGAAATACAAAAATCGGAGTAAATAATGTCTAAAAAATGGACAAAAAAAGAAGAAGCTACATTATTAAATATGGTTAATGAAGGATATACTACTGAAGAAATTGCTAAAAAATTAGATAGAAGTTATAAAAGTATTTCTCATAGAAGAGCAGATTTAACAAGAAATATGCTGAAAAAAAATAATTTAATTTCTGAAGAATCTAAAGAATATAAAGTAGCAGATGTAGGAAAAACTATTATTCAAAAACTTCAAGAAGAATTAACTCATACCCCTAATATCATAGAAAAGACTATCCTGCCAACTCATTCTCGTAAAGTTGGTGATACGCTAATGATTCATTTTACAGATTGGCATGTTGGCAGGATAGTTAAAGATGAATTAGGAAATGAACTATATAATACTGAAATATTTAAAACTAGGATTCAAAGATTATTAAGCGAAATTATTGCTTTATTAGATGGTTATATTAGAAAAGGAACTCCAATAAAAGATGTAGTAATAATGTCTACAGGGGATATTTTAGATGGTATGGGTATTTTTGCTTCTCAAGAAACTTTATCAGAAATGTCTCCTCCCTTTCAAGTAATGTTAGCAGTAGATGTAATTAAAGATTTTATTTTGGCATTGATAGAAAGAAAATTAACCATTTCTTTTTATGGAGTTAGAGGAAATCATGGTGAAATTAGAGGAGATAAAGGAAAGCCAAAAGATTTAAATGCTAATTGGGATATGATGTTATATTTAATTTTAGATTTTTGGAGTAAAAATGTTTTAAAAAATAAAAATGTTATGATTAATTATTCTGAACTTGATTATCTTAATTTTGAAGTGCAAGGTTGGAAATATCATATTAGGCATATTGCTCCACAACAATCTGAAACATCAGCAGGAAAAGGAAAATTTTTAGGTTGGGCAAGGAAACATAATTTTGATGCTCTTGTTTATGGACATTATCATCATTGGGGGATATGGGATAGGTCAGGAATTACAGTATTTCGTGGTGGCTCAATTCCTGGTGCAGATGAATATTCAGAGCAATTAGCCGAAGAAAGTGAACCAATACAATTAATTTGGGGTTGTAGTAAAAACAGACCAATGACATTTGCTTATGCTATTGATTTAGGAAAGAGAGAATAATGATAGAGAAAACTTATTATAGTTTTAAAGATTTATCAGAAGCAATGGTTGATGGAGAAGGAAAATTGCATCAACTAAATTGTTCTCAAAGTAGAGGAACTAAAGATATTTGTTTTGCATGGCAGGAAGGAGTAAAAACATTTGCAAAGTGGTTAGATTATTTAGGAATTAAAGTTAAAATTTCTGATAAACAAAAACATTTTTATGATTTTTATATAGAAGAATATGAAAATAAACAATTAGAGGAAGATAATGAATAAATCAGGCAGACCAAAAGGAAGGAGTGCAAGAACAAAAGAAAATAAAGTAAGAAGATTAACTAAATTTTGGCTACATTGCCCTAAAATACAACAAAGACTTTCACTTCAAGATTGGATTAAACAAATAAAAGAACCCAATAAAAACAAATAGGAGAATAATATGAAAAAATTTTTAAAATTTACTTGGGGATGTATGAAATTATCTTTTAAAGTATGGTATGGATGTTTCATAATTGGATTGATATTTTTACTTATTGAATTTATTCTGATAATTTGTGGATTAAATTTTTTAAATAGTTTATTAAATATTTTATCTACAATATAAAAATTAATAAATATTGCTATTATTATATTAAAAAAATCTAAATTAAAAAGGAGGAAATTAAAATGAAATTAACAATGACAGAAAGATATGCAATACAAAATTTATTACCTGTTAAAGAAGATTTTTTAACATTGAAAATTATTAGAGATTTAAAAGAAAGATTAAGTCCTTCTGAAAAAGAATTAAAAGACTATGGAATCAAACAAATAGGAAATCAATTAGTTTATGATAATAAAAAAATTGATTTGAAAACTGCTGAATTTGAAATAGAAATTGGAGAAATACTGATTAATATAATCAGAACTATTTTGAAAGATAAAAATAAAAATAAACAACTTCATGATACTGAATATACTATTTATGAAAAATTGGTAATAAATCAGGAAGGATAATCAATGATAAAAGATATTTTAATGATTTTATCAGGAATTGTAGGTGGCTGTTTACTTTTAACTATTAGAAAAAAAATTATAGAACTGACTAAGGCAAAAGTTACTAATGATAATTCTACCATAGAAAAATTTAGTTGGTCTAAATTTTTAGGGGGTATGTTTAATTTACAATCAGCTAAAGAATGGGCAAAAGATATTCATAGTTTATTTAATTTACGAAAACTAATAATTGTAAGTGTTATATTAGCAATAATTTTTGGCTATGGATATTATAAAGGTAGAATGAATACTGAAGTTAAGTTTGATTTAAGAGGTCAAGAAGCTCATATTAGATTAAATGAACATTATTTACATATTAAAAAAGATGGAACTGCTGATGTAGTAGATAAAGATGGAACTGTTTTAAAAGAAATTAAAGTTAAAGATATTCCTGAATTACGGAAAGCATTAAGACCTTATGGATTTAAATGTGAACCTATTGTAATTGCAGGTGGAAGTTTAGGAGAAACTGGTGGAGCAATTGAAGCAGGAGCAGGAATATCATGGTTTAAATATTTTAAATGGAATTTAGATAGTTTTTTAACTAGTAGAGGTTTATATCCTTTAGGAACTTCCTATCAATTAACAGATAATTCAGGGGTAGGTTTGGGTGCAGGTATCGGATATAAAGGAGATAAAAGAGTAATATTGTATTATAAATGGAGATTTTAAATGAATTTTAAAATTTGTGCTATTTGTGGATTAACTTTACCTTTATCAATGGTTAAGCCAATTATGATAAAAAATAAAGGTAGAATAATAAAAGTAGCAATTTGTAATATATGCGAAGAAAAGAAATTAAAAAAGCATTGAAGGAGTTCCAATGACCATATCCGATATTGTAGAAATGCCAGAAGATAGAAGCGATATATCTATTTCAGAATTACCATCAAAATATCAAATGCCTGATTCAAGATATACTGCTTCTGAACTAAGAGCTATTGGATATAATTATTTAAAAGAAATTATCTCCAAGCTCCCAGTATCAGAAAAGAAACTGGAGAAGTTGGGGTGGATGAAGAAAGACAAGCTGACTTTGGATGAGGGGAAGATAAGGGAAGTATTTGGATTAGTCTATACTTATCCTCAACACGAGAAGAAAGTGTTAGATGCCACTTTTGGCAATGACTTAGCCCAAGCCCTAAAATCCAAAGCACAGGAAATAATAAAGGAGCAAGAATGAACTTCACAGAGAAGGTTAGAGAGATAGTTAACCAAGCCGAAAATTGCCCTAATTGTGAAAATGTTGGATGGTATGCCCGACCTGATAGACATATTGGAGAGCCAGAGCAAATCCAATGTGAGTTTTGTTATACAAATCCTAAAAGTAAGTTTAATGTATTACAACTAATCCTCTCCCTCATAGAGAGTGATTTGTTGCCGAGTGTGGAAGAATGTAGATGCAAACCATCTTCTAAAGAGGAATTGAAATGACCCCCAAAGAACGGATTGAGAAAGGAGAAACAATGAAGCCAACAAGAAAAGATTTAATAGACGCTTTGTGTGATATTTTAGATGGAATTTATGATAAATATAAAATACAAAACAATACTGGATTAAATTTAAAAAGATGTCAGGGAATACTTAATATTAGGGATAGAGTTAAAGAAGAATGGATGTCTGGAAAGTGAACTTATTCTATATTTGGTTTAGAAAGGAAATACAATGTGGATAAACGATAATACAATTCGTTGTGCTTATATGTCAGACGCTTGGAAGCAAGGACATTACCACTTTTTTATGCCTACTTCTACGTATGGATTAATAAGCTTTCAATGTGGGTGTGGATTATACCGAAAATTTACCATCAAGGAATATTGTAAATGGCTGAAAGACAGATGGGGCGAGTGCCAAAAGACAAAGATGGCTTTAGATAAATTGATGGAAATTAGAGATGACTCCAACAGAACGGATTAAGAAATAAATTATGAGACAATTCTTTAAATGCACCTGCCCTGAATGTGGCAGGGAAGTCCTCGGCTCTTGGGACTGGGAGAAAGGCGATATATGTGTTATGGGCGAGTGTGCCTGTGGTAATTGGGTCTTGGAAGAAGAAGGGGTTTGGAAGGAAGTATGAAAAGGAAAAAGGAAATAATAACAAGATGGGCTTTACTTCTTAGCGATAGAGAATTTTCTCCAAAGATTTTTGAGAAACATTTTATATTTGAAGATGGTCAAATTAAACTTTTTTCTACGAGAAAAGAAGCAAGAAAATATAACATTCAGGAATATGGTTATATCAAAGATAGAAAAGATTTGAGAATATATCCACATTTTTGGCGTATGCCTAATGTTGTCAAGGTAAAGATAACCATAGAACAACTCTAACCGCATAAGGAGAAATACGAACCTGAGTCAATAGAAGAAATAAAAGAGAGGTTAAAGTGAGATTAATTAAAGCTCATATAGGTCTAATAAAATATATCATACAAGAATTTAAAAAGAAAAAGAATTTAAAAGGATATGTATATTTTTTTGGAAATTTAATCAAATTATATATTAATTTTTGGATAGAATATTTTAAACATTTAGTTAATTTATTTAATTCTGAATATAGAAAACAATTAAAACAATATAAAAAATATAATTCAATAAAAAAAGATTTACAACAAGCTCTCAAAATTTTAAAATATATAGATGATAAAATGCAAAAAGCAGGATTAAGCAGACAAAAAAGAAGACAATTTTGGAATGATTTTTATAAAAATGGACAAGTAAGAAAAGAAATGTTTGATGAATTAATGAAGGAAATGAAATGATTAAACTACCTAAACCAAAACATAAATATGGATATACAGCAGACCAAATTAAAGAGATTTGTAAAACATATAAAATAGCTCAAAAAAAATTTTGGGAATTTTTTGGAGTTAATACCTGTATGTTAGATAAAAAATTAGGAAGTATTTATTATCCAGTAGATGTAGAAAGAACTTTGGCATTTATTTTAGGATATAGAAAAGTAAGTTTAGCGGAATGGGATTAGGAAGATATATGCCTTATATAAATTCTCATGATGGAAGGCGACAAGCATTAAAAAATGGAGAACCTGCTCAAACAGCAGGTGAACTTAATTATCAAATATTTTATAATATTAAACATAAAAAATTAGAAACTTATGAACAAGTTAAACCATTAGTAGACCAATTTTTAGGGATTAATCCTAATTATCAAAAATATAACGACATGACTGGTGCTTTAATTAGATGTTATAGAGAAATTTATAGAAGATTAGGATATGATTGTAGATTTTTATTAATGATATTAAATGATTATGATGATGAGATTGCTAAATATGAAGATATTAAAATCGAACAAAATGGAGATGTAGAATGAAAAAAATATCAAATTTGGGTGTATTAAAATATTTGAATAAATTACTTAAAAAAAGAATCAAGGATATAGACAGTATAGATTTTAATTGTTCAAAATACAAACAAATAATTAGTTCGTCTACAAATGAAATTACATATGATTTAGAACAACCAGAACAAATAATAATAACATTTAATTCTCCTAAAACTAAAAATGGCAGACAGAAGAATATCTCATAATATTGTAGAAATTTGTAATAAATTAGGTATTGAATTTAAATCTAATAATCCTAATTATAATCAATTTTATGCAGATGCATTAAGATTAAGAGATATTTATAATAATCTTAAAATTATAGCAGGAGATTTAGAAGAAATTTGTGAAAAACATAAAATAAATGGACTTAGTTCATTATTAAAAGATGATATAAATTTAATAGAAAAAGTCGAACATGATTTAGTAAAAATGTCTAGAAAATTAGATAAAGAAAAAAAATGAAATATATTTTATTATTTATAATTGGAATCATAGAATTATTTTTGGGAATAATAGATTTCAAATTAACTCAAAAAAATAAAATAATTCTTTCTTCAATTTCTACTTTTATAGGAGTATTATTATGGTATGCAGTAATTAGAACGATAGTTGAATTTGTTGATAATATTTATATAGCAATAATGTATGCTTTGGGTTGCTCAATAGGATGTTATTTAGGATTAAAATATGAACCTGTTATAGAAAATTTTATTAAAATACAAAGAAAAGGTAGAAAAATAAGAAGAGGAAAGCATAAAAAAAATAGAAAGAGATAAAAATTATGAAAAAAATATGCTGTGATACATGCGATACTAGATTAGACCAATTGCATATATTTACCTCCACTTTAGGAGTTAAAAATAATATCACAATTGAAATGGATGATATTGAATACCATTTTTGTAATTTAAAATGCCTCCAACAATTTATTAATAAAGAAATAAAAAAGGAGAAAGGTAATGAATAAACTTTTCAAAACAATACAGATTATATTAGTCATTTCTTTAGTTTGTATTTCATTAGGAGGTTTTTATGTTCTATATAATGCTTCTCAACAAACCTCTATGATTGCTTATGAATCTATTGATATTCAAAAAATTTTAAATAGTAGTGTAATTGTAAATGCACTTTTTAGTGGGGGGTCAGGTACAGTAATTAAATTAACGAATGAAAACATGTATATTTTGACCTGCCATCATGTTATAGATATGGTACTTATTTGGCAAGAAGAAATACCTGAATTAAAAGTAAAAGTAGGATATATCCGTACTGATAAATATGGAGAGACAATAGGAAAAACTTATTATACAGCAGAAATAGTTAAATATGATGAAGATAACGATATGGCTTTATTAAAAGTAAAACTTATAGATGAAAATTTAACAGAAGTGTCGATTGCAGAAATAGAACCAGAAAAAGGGGATGCGGTATATTCCGTAGGTAATCCTTTAGGTATGATTAGAACATTATCTAAAGGTATTTTAGCTAATAAAGAAGAAGGATTTTATATATGTGATAATACTACTACTTATGGTAATTCAGGTGGCGGATTATTTAATGATAAAGGAGAATTAATTGGAGTTCCTAGCAATGTAACAGGATATTATTTTAAAACCGATGAAAATGAAGAAGAAACTTTTGTACCTGAAACAAGTTTGGGATATTCTAGAAATTTAAAAACGATTAAAGAATTTTTAGAAGGAGTAATATATGAGTAATGAAAATGAAATTCCTAAAGAAGAAATAAAACAGCCTGAAAAGATAAAATATACAACTTATCTTGCAGGAGCTATAGAACATGTTTCTTCTAAAGAAATGAAAACATGGAGACAAGAGTGCCATGAGAAATTAAATTCAAAAGATTTACTTATTTATGACCCTGTAGCTCAAGAATCATATAAAGTAGGCAAACCTTCTAAAGAACAAGTAGATTATATTAAAGGTTTAAAACAAGGAGGACATTGGGATAAATTTTTTACAGAAATGTGGAAAATTTGGTTTGGTACAATCAATCCAAATCAAGATTTAATTCCTCTTTTAACTAATTTAAGAATGAAAAAACATATAGAAGGCAATACTAAAGAAGAAATTGCTAATTGGGGAGATGCAGAAGCAGTAACTAGAAGTGATTTTATTATTGTATATTTACCTAAAGATGTAAAAACTGTAGGAACAATTTATGAAGTGGTATTAGCATTTTTATTTAGAATACCTATATATTTAATTTGTCCTGATGCTTCTAAAACAGATACAAATTCCTCCTTATTATTTGGTGTACAAATTTCTGGAGGTCAAGTATTTTATTCTATTAATGAAGGTATTAAATATATAAAAGAAAAATATAATTTGAAAATTGAAGAAAAAAAAGAAGAGGAAAAGAAATGATTAGAGGTATATTGATTTTAGGTATTACTATATTTTTTTATTTGGCATTGTATTATAAAGAAAAATATGAATTGATGGATTACAAATTTAAAATATTATCAAATTATATAAATAAATATTGCCAAGATACAGAAAACAGTATTCAAAAAATATTAAATAAAGGAGAAATAAAGAAATGATTAAATTTCTAGGAGTTTTTATTGGTTTAGCATTTGCTGTTAGTGGTAATTTTATTGGTGCAGTTGCTATTATTGTTGGAGCATTTGCAATTGATTATATTATTAAGGAGATGTTATAATGATAGAATTATTTGACCCTAAAACACATTATATTAGTTATTGGTTAAATTTATTTGGTGATGGTTATGGATTGGATAGAAACTATATAATAGAACAGATGGTTATATCAGGATGTTCTTTAAAAATGATTAAAGATGTTTATACTAAATATGAAGATTGTGATGATAACAAAATTAAAGAAAAAATAAAAGAATTTAAAAATTCACCAATTATAGAACGAATTAATAGAAATTGTAAACATTGCAAACATAAATTATCAGAAGTTATTATTTATTATAGAAGAACAGGGGAAAATTATAATAAAAAAGGACAAGGCTATTATTATAATAAATATGCTTATAAAGGCAGTACAAAAAAATATTTAGGCTATCAACTCAAAATTAACTGGTGGAAATATTTAAAAAAATTATAACAATGAGAAAAATTGCTAATATTAGAGAAATACTTGATGCTCTTATTGAAGAAGATGATAAAAAAAGACATAAAGTTTCTTATGATTTAAGTAAAAATATAGATAAAGCAGAAAAAAGGATTTTAAATTTAAAATTAAAGCAAATAAAATGAAAATTAAAAAAAGGAGATATTTATGGATTTTAAAGAAGTAAAAGATTCAGGCAAGAGACAAGAATTTAAAACAGGTAGTGTTAGAGATACTAATATAGGAAAAGGCAGATATGATTTAATTAGCCCTCTTATGCTTAAAAGATTAGCTAAACATTTTGAAAATGGTGCAGTCAAATATGGAGATAGAAATTGGGAAAAAGGTCAACCATTATCTCGTTATTTTGATAGTGCAATTAGACATCTTTATAAACATTTAGAAGGACAACGAGATGAAGACCATTTAGCTGCTGCAGTTTGGAATGTGGGTGCAATGATACATACAGAAGAATTAATAGAAAGAGGATTACTTCCTAAAGAATTAAATGATTTACCTAATTATTTAAAATCAAAAGATGAAATTAATTATCAAAAAAAATTAGATAGACCATTTATTGAAAAAGGAGATGAATAATATGAATTACGCAAAAATAGCAGAATACTTTGCTTCAGATGAAAAAATTGAAGAATTATTAGAAGCATTAAAAAAAGATTATTTTGATGTTATTGATGATTATACTCAACAAATTGCAGCAGATATTATAAGTACAATTGAAGATTTAAGAAAAGCTAAGACTGCTTTAACAGTTATTTATGCTTCTTTACAACCAATATATAGTAAAGCTCTTACTTTGAAAAAACAAAAAGAATATAGGTATTTTGTAGAGCATAAAGACGAAGGTAGTGCTGCTTCTATGACAGTAGCTTCTAAAGATGCAGTAAGATTATATCGAGATGTTAGAGATATTATTTTTGGTTATCTTAAAGCTGCAGAATCATTAATTTATGATTGCAAAGATAGAATAGAACAATCAAGAAAAGAATATAACACTACTAAAGAAGAGAATTAATGCCTAAAATAATTGTAATTGACAATGGTAACATCATGCACAAAAGTATATTTGCTTTTAGGAATAATTATCAGATTCCTGCTACTTATACTTATATGAGAATGATTGTAAGTTATTTAAAAAAAGTAGATGCTAAAATAGAGGATACTATTATTATAGCAGAAGATTTTGGAAGTTGGAGAAAAGCAGTAGACCCTCGTTATAAAGCTCAAAGAAAAGATTTTAGAGAATCAAAAGAATCTGCTGAGTGGTGGGCAGAAATGTATAAAGAATTTAATGATTTTTTCCCAAAATTAAATATGTCAACTAATTGGAACTTTATTAAATTGTATAAAATAGAAGCAGATGATATAGCTTCTGCTGTAGCTAGATATTATAAAGATAATGAAGTTATTTTAATTAGTTCTGATAAAGATTGGGAAATGCTTTGTGCTTTTCCTAATGTAAAAATATTTTCTCCTATTTCTAAAAAATTTAAAGAAGTAAAAGCTCCTATGAAAGTATTAATGGATAAAATTAATGGAGATATATCAGATAATTTATTAGAGAAACCTTCTTCTGAATTAGAATTTGAACGAAGAAAAAAGATAGTTAATTTATTAGAATTACCAGAAAATGTAGATTTAGCAATTAAAGAAAGTTTGGATAAAATAACTCCAAAAAATTTATATTTACATAAAATTCCTTATAGGTCAGTTAGAGAAGAAATTAATAAACTATATTTCGTACCAAAGGAGCAAAATGAAAAAAAGAAAAAAATTAAAAGTAATAAAAAGCATAGTTAAAACCCCTTGTTATGAATGTTCAGAAATAGGTGGAATTCCTACAAAAAGGAGTAAATGCAAAGTATGTAGAGGAACAGGATTTTATAAAGAATATCATTATATTCATATTTTAAATAACAAATATGCCTACGATGGAGACACTTTAAAATGAAAATTGAAAAATCAAAAAATCAAATTATAATTGAATTTAAAAATGGATTGATGATTGACCTATGGCAATGTATTACAGAAATATTTACATGGAGAAAATATAATTGGAATACATGGCAATTAATTAATATTGAAATTGAAAATGATACATGGTTAGGTGGATTAGAGTTTACTTTTGTATTATTATGCTGTGGTATTAGAATTAGAATTCCTATAGAAAATCCTAAATCCAAGAAGAATTGGAATGAAATTAACAAAAGTATGAAAAAAATAAATGAATCTTGTTATGGTTGGATTGGTAATAAAGAATATAAAGAATTTAAAACTAAAAAAGCAAATTATTTATTAGTCAAATCAAAAAGAGAAAAAGGTAAAAGAAAAAAAATATTTATCCAATAAAGGAGGATTAAATGTCAGAAGAAATCAGAGGTAAATTAGCAGTAAAAGCAAAGAATGGTAAAGGTTTTAAAATTGAAGATGTAGATGGTTGGTTTAATGCTACTGATAATGCTAAACCTTATTTAGAGAAAATTGAAGTAGGTGCAGAAGTAGTAGTCAATTATACTAAAAAAGGCATTTCTAAAAATGTAACTAAAATTGCAGAAGCTAAAGGACAAAACAAATCTACTACAAAAACAGAATCCAAATCTACTGAAGTAAAAAAAGGAACAGGAACTTTTGTATGTGAAGATTGCGGAGTAGAATTAAAGAATGATAAATACCCTAAATGTTATACTTGCGGAAAAAAAGCATATAAAAAATCTACAAAGAAAACATCATATGATTCTCCAGAAAAAACTGCTCAAATTCAAAGAGGTAATGCTCTCAATGCAGCAGGTTATGTAATGTCTGGATTTAAATATGAAGACCCTGCAAAAGAAATAGACCCTGAAACTTTAGCAGAAATGACTATTGTAGTTGCTGAGAAATTTTTAGAGTGGCTCAGAGCAGAATAAAATTTAATCTATATGCAAACAAGGACAATTATGAATCTATCTAATGAATTACTTATATATTTA
>SMTZ1_10007070_pt1 | contig 15995 bp, 13 predicted proteins | sample DeeMarSWOR136_30_FD_25667 | JGI IMG/M metagenome (IMG submission 25667)
TAAGGGGGATTAAAGAGGCTTTTTGAAAACAATACACTTCATGATATTCACTGCATAACGTTCGAAAAAGGAGGTTTTAATGGCCGCTAGTGAAGCAAAGAAGAGGATGCCCATAAAAGAGGGCTTATTTAAGGTGCCTACCGATGGAGAGAAGGGTCACCTCATAGGCAGTCGGTGCAAAAAGTGCGGCGATTGTTTCTTCCCAATGAGAGCGGTTTGCGCTGGTTGCTTTTGCGAAGAGATGGAGGAGGTTGCCCTGGGCACACAAGGCAAGATTTACACCTTTACCGTTGCCCGGACAGGTTACCCAGGAACGCCGCTAACTCCGCCCTTTATCACCGGCCAGGTGGAGCTGCCGGAGAAGGTGAATGTTTTGAGCCTGATCACCGATATTGACTTTGAGGCGGTAAAGATCGGGATGGATGTGGAACTCTATTTTTGGAGGGTTAGGGAGGATGAAGAGGGCAACGAGTTCATGGCTTTTGCCTTCAGACCAGTCTCAAAATAGAGGCCTAATCGGATTCTCGTCAACAATGGTGACTTTCATGTATCAAGCAGGCTGTTTTGAACCAGCGGGCTTTCCAATAACCACAGCTTAGAGTTTGAAAATTTCGAAAGCAGGAGGTAGAAATGGCAGAGAAAGAGGTTGTGATATTAGGTGTAGGGTTGACTAAATTTGGCAGGATCACCGGAAGGTCTCCGATGGCTATGGCCCGAGAGGCGGGTTTGATGGCCCTAAAGGATGCTGGTGTCGATTACAAAGACATCCAGATTGGGTTTTTTGCCCACTGTAATCAGCCTATTGGGGCGGGGACAGAATGCTTTGCCGAGCTGGGGATGACCGGCATCCCGGTGACCAATGTAGAGTTGGCCTGTGCCAGCCAGTCCCGTGGCGTAATGCTAGCTGCAGATATGATCGCCGCTGGCGTTTATGATATGGCCATGGTAATCGGAGTCGAGAAGATGCCCCGGGGCATGGTGCCGATAATAGGTGAACCAAGCGATATGCCCTATCCCTTCCTTCTGGGACTGATGCCTATGCCCGGGGCCTATGCCATGTTGGCTCAAAGGCACATGCACCTCTATGGGACAAAGCGAGAACACTTTGCTAAGGCTGCGGAGAAGGGTCATCGAAACGGCAGCCTTAACCCCAATGCTACATACCAAGACGTGTATACCCTGGACGATGTAATGAACTCCCGCATGATCGCCGACCCGATCACCCTCTATATGTGCTCAGCTAATGCCGATGGCGCTACGGCAACGGTAGTCTGTTCCAAAGAGATGGCGAAAAAGTATACCACCAAGCCGGTATTGTTAACAGGTTGGGCTGGGGGTACCCCTATGTACGAAAAGGGAGGAGGAATGCTTGCTGAGGGCCCTACTGAGATGTTAGGTCACAAAGTATATGAGATGTCCGGCCTGGGGTCTGAGGATGTCAATGTCATGCAGGTCCATGACGCATTCAGCCCGGGGGAGCTCTTTACCGTCGAAGAGCTGGGATTCTGCCCTAAGGGTGAAGGCGGCTCCTTTGTCTGGGAAGGCAACACCGAGATAAACGGCAAGATTCCAGTCAATACCGATGGCGGACTGGTCAGTTGCGGACATCCCATAGGTGCCACCGGTGGGCGCATGATCGCTGAGCTATCCTGGCAGCTCAGGGGGGAAGCAGGGCCGAGGCAGGTGAAAGACGCAAAGGTAGCCTTGCTCCATAATCAAGGCTTAGGCGGCACGAATGTGATGATCTTCAAGATGTAGCCTATTTTTCGGAAGGGGGTAAAAATGACAGTACACTATAAGGTGGAGAATCACATTGCTGAGATTACTCTCGATCGTCAGGAAGTAAGAAATGCGATGGATTTGGAGACGATGCAGGAACTGGGCAACTGCTTTGTCGATATCAGGGATAACCCTGACATCTGGGTGGCTATCCTCACCGGGGCCGGGGATAAAGCTTTTTCCGCCGGCGCTGATCTGGCCAAATTGCCCCTTCAAATAGCCCAGGCTGGAGGCAAGTCCCTGGCCGAGCTGGGGGCTAATAATATCATGTTTGGCTTCGAAGTATGGAAGCCGATAATCGCCGCTATCAACGGCCTGGCCCTCGGTGGCGGGTGTGAGCTGGCAATGGCCTGTGACATCAGGATTGCCGCCGAAAACGCCACCTTCGGGCTGGTCGAGCCGGCTAGAGGGGTCATGCCTGGAGCAGGCGGCACCCAGAGGCTACCCCGGCTCGTTCCATTGGGAATCGCTCTGGAGATGCTTGTAACCGCCAAGCGCATCGATGCCCACGAGGCCTACCGCATTGGCTTGGTCAATAAGGTCGTCCCCTTTGACCAGCTCATGCCCACCGCCCGTGAGACAGTAGAGCAGATCTGTTCCAATGCCCCCCTGGCGGTGAGGTCGGTTAAGGAGGCCGCCATCAGGGGACTGCGGGGGGACCTCCGAGATGGCATAGCCCTGGAGGCTATGATCGCTCAGCGCCTGATGACTAGCGAGGATACACAGGAGGGAGTGGGCGCCTTCCTCGAGAAGAGGAAGCCGCAGTGGAAGGGAAGATAACGACCGCCTTCAAAGAGGGCGATTAGCATTACCCACTCGCTGGCGGAGAGAAATATTCGCCATTTTTCGAGCCCTGCTCCGGGTCCTATGAAATCTATGACAGGTGCTGCGTAAGCGTCTGCGCATTTTTTGTGGCAAACCCCTCGGCATCGTTGTTAAAGTAGATGTAAACCGCCTCTAAATCCTTCCCCAGCCCCGAAATCCTCCTTGCCCAATCCTTAAGCTCCTCATCGCTGTAGCAGCTAGAATAGAGCCCACTTGAGCCGTGAAAGCGTATATAGGCGAAATCAGTTGTGGCCATCAACGGGCAGGGGAGGTCTGGCATATCGAAGACGCAAAAGCCAACATTGTGTCGCCTCAAAATCTCGAAAACCTCTTCATCGAGCCAGGACTCGTGTCGAAACTCAACCACATGGCAAAGCTCTCGAGGCAGAATGGAGAGAAAGCCGTCAAGCCTCTCATCGTTGCGGTGCATATTTGGTGGAAGCTGGTATAGAAGTGGGCCCAGCTTTTCATTTAGATGGCGTGCTCTTGAAAGAAAGGTCTCTATCGGCTCCTCAGCATCCTTCAGTCTCTTAATATGGGTTATAAACCTGCTAACCTTGACAGCATAGAGGAAGCCATCAGGGGAGGTATCACGCCATTTCGAAAAGGCTTGCTCTGAGGGCAAGCGATAGAAGCTGTTATTGAGCTCTACGGTGGGGAAATGCCCGGTGTAAAATTCCAGCCACTTCGACTGGGGTAGTTTTGGCGTATAGAAAACATCCCTCCAATGAGGATAGACCCAGCCACTGGTGCCAATGTAATACTTTGCCCCCATCCTCCTCACACATCTCTGGGCTATATCTCAGGCTACCTTCATCCCGCCCGCGCCGAGGTTATAGATCTCCTCTACCTTCACCTTCACCGCTGCCTTGGCTGGAGTGGGCATTTTCAACATCTCCGCCAGAGCCTTGGCACCCTCATAGAGTTCTCCCTCGGTTAATAACTCCGCCTTGCCAATAAAGCGATAGCCTTGCATCGTGCTCCTGTCGACCACAGCAATAGCTACCTTGGGATTCTTCTGCACATTTTCCCAGGTGCGCCCGCCCGCCATTTCGTAGAACACGATGTGCTCATCGTCCAGCACATGGGTACTGGCTTTAGGCCCGATATTAGGCACCCCATCAGGGCTGGCGGTGGCGATAAACGCCTGCTGGCTTGCTACAAGAGCCTTCATCTCTTCGGTCAACTTCGCCATTTTGTCCCTCCTTTCCTCATCTACCATCAACAAACCTCATTATATCCCTTCCGTGGCCTGCAATCAACCTTGATGTCGCGGTGTTTTTGTGTTAGATTTTGACAGCAGTGAATCTGAAAAGCGATCGCGAAAATCTGATCGAACACCTGCGTCACGAGATCGAAGATGAACGGGTGCTCAACGCTATGGCTAGAGTGCGCCGGGAACTTTTTGTGCCCAGCTCAAGTCGCCACCTAGCTTATGAAGATCGACCACTGCCCATCGGAGAGGGTCAAACGATCTCACAGCCCTTCATCGTGGCCATGATGACCCAGGCACTGAAGCTGGTGGGCACGGAGAAGGTTCTGGAGGTAGGTACAGGGAGTGGCTATCAGGCAGCGATCCTCGCCGAGCTGGCGTGCGAAGTTATCACAGTGGAACGACTTCAAAAGCTTGCTAATACGGCGAGGCGCACCCTGGAGAAGCTGGGCTATACTAATGTAGAGGTTCACCTTGCTACCAAAACCCTAGGGTGGCCAGCCGATGCACCATATGAAGCTATCATGGTGACCGCTGGTGCACCAAGGATTCCCCAAGAGCTTGTCGACCAGCTCACTATGGGCGGTCGATTGGTGATCCCGGTAGGCTCCCACTGGGAACAGGACCTCCTACAGGTAATCAAGCAGGAGGATGGGTTCACTGCTAAGAATTTGACCCCTTGTCGCTTCGTCCCCCTTATCGGTGAGCAGGCCTGGATCGAGGAGTAGAGGGAGAGCAGCCTGAAAAGGCCTCAAGATAGGCTAAGAGCTTCGCTCACCTTTGCGGGGCCAAAAGCCGATGACGACGAGCGCTGCAAGCCCAACGCCGGCGATGACAGCACCAACCCAGCCCAGGATACAGAGCACAGTAACGATGACTCCGCTTAGAAGAACCCCCAAACAAATTGACGGCAGGGCATCTCTAAACCTCATTCCAAGCAGGAATGCAGCTATTGAGCCTGTCCAAGCACCCGTTACCGGCAACGGGATTCCATTGCCTCTCCGATGATACCTATCTTAGCTGAAAATCGCCGCAGTCGCTCGAGAAAGAGGAGAATAAAAGGGACTGGAAAAATGTTGCCAACAAGGGCAATGGGTAGGGCAAAATACCAAGGCATATTGAAGACGTTTATAGCTACCGGCAGTGCGCCCCTGAGCTCAGACACGGGGAGCATGGAAACGATAAACACAATAAGCGGTTTTGAAATTCCTAGACTTACTAAATCCTCAACCAATATAAGCTCTGAGATACAATACCAATAGGGAAAAATCTTGTCAAGCTAATCCTACTCAGTTATCCATAATCAGCGCGGCTCCTGCGACAGACTACTTGCTGCTTTCGCCCTTAAGCCTGTCGATGAGTTGGGAGGCCTCCTGCTTGGTTAGATCGCCCTCGCTGAAATATGTATGCCCGTCACAAAGTGACTAGTATGGTTTTTGTAGCTAAGGCAGAATTGAGGAAGATTACATGGGGAAGCGGTGTGCGCTCATGAAGTAGTTACAAGGTTGGAAAGGGAGGTCGTGGTGGCATGAAAGAGGCTCGGTGTTCCAAAGGATACCTAGCCTCTCTGCTCTACGTTGGTGCTGCTAGTGGCGCTTAGTCACGTGCTGCAAAGAAAATCCCGACTCCAGCAAGAACTACGCCAACCACAAAAAACATGAGCCAAACGTAACCCCCATGACCCAAATGAATGGAAAGCCAAGACAAGATGAACGTGACCAAGCTAATGCCAAATGGGGCAACTATTCGGGCTTTCATCGGACCTCCACATCGGTCTGATACTGCCAACATTCCATTTTAAACCTGCCTCTTTCTATTCTCCTTGAACATATTTTCAGCCTGACTATATTACAAGACGTGTTGAGAGCTAAAAAAGTTCCCCCCTCGTTCGGCCAAAACAGCTGGGCTGCCTGGGCAATCCCCGTTTTGTATGGTGAACGACTGTGCGTTCATGAAGTAGTCACAAGGTGGACAGGGAGGTTGTGCTTTGATGTCAGGCGTATAACACAGGTGAAAAATTCCACTTCGCATCCGGAACGCAATTGACCGCTGCGGTATAAATCGTATGGATAGGCAGCGTTTAAAAAGTCCCTTTTTTAGAATTGTCAATAGTCTGCGTTAAGCCTCTTTATAGCGGGAAAATCCTTGCCACCGTGTAAAAAGATTGCTATACTAGCCAAAATGGATTACGATACTATCATCGGACTTGAGGTTCACGCTCAGCTACTGACCAAGAGCAAGATGTTCTGCCGCTGTAGTGCGGACTACATAGACGCTGCCCCTAATACCCATGTATGCCAGGTTTGCTTGGGCATGCCCGGAGTCCTCCCTGTCATTAACCAGCAAGCGCTGGAGTATGCAGTGATGACCGCGCTAGCCTTAAAGTGCACCATTCCGGAATATACCAAGTTTGACCGAAAGAACTATCCCTATCCCGACCTAATGAAAGGGTATCAAATCTCCCAATACGATGCTCCTCTGGGTATCGGCGGCTGGATAGATATCGAGATTGAAGAGCGAGAAAAGAGAATCGGGATCACTCGGGTCCATCTTGAGGAGGACACCGCAAAGCTGACCCATTGCACCACCCCGGAGGGCGAAACCTATAGCTTGGTGGATGTCAATCGTTCCGGGGTAGCCCTCTTGGAGATCGTAGGTGAACCCAACCTACGCTCCGCTGAGGAGGCACGCCAATATCTCGTAAAGCTGCGCACCATCCTCCAGTTCCTCAGCGTCTCCAGTGGGAATATGGAGGAGGGGAGCTTCCGGTGCGATGCCAATATCAGCCTTCGCCCCACAGGAAGCACAGATTCGGTTAAGGTCGAAGTTAAGAACATGAATAGCTTCAAGGCGGTATACCGCGCCCTGGAATATGAAGAGAAGCGCCAGAGGAAGGCTATTGAAGAGGGGGAGCGCCTCGTCCAGGAAACTAGGGGCTGGATTGAGGAAAGGGGTATTACAGTGTCGCAGCGTAGCAAAGAGTATGCCCACGACTATCGATATTTCCCCGAACCCGATCTGCCACCCCTGGTCTTCAGTCGGCAGTGGGTGGAGGAGCTCAGATCACACATCCCCGAGCTTCCCGATGCCATGCGGGATAGATTTATGGCTAAATATGACCTTTCCCGCTACGACGCTAGCCTCATCACTGCCTCCAAAGCGATAGCCGGTTATTTTGAAGACTGCGTGAAGTTAAATAAAGAGGCCCCTATCGAAAAAAGGGCCAAGGCAGTGACCAACTGGCTGCTGGGTGATTTTACAAGGCTTCTGCATCTGGCCGACATCGATATTGAGGAGGCCAGAGGCAAGGTTACCCCGAAGCACCTGATGGAGATGCTGGATTTGATAGATCAGGGCAAACTAAGCGGTGCTGCCGCGAAAACGGTTTTTGAGGAGATGTTTGATAGCGGCAGGCGTGCCAGTGATATCGTCGCGGAGCGAGGGCTTACCCAAATCAGCGATGCGCGGGAGATAGAGGGGATCGTGGACCGGGTGATCGCCAACAATGAGCAGGCAGTGTCGGATTTTAAGAAGGGGAAGGAGCAGGCGCTTACCTTCCTCGTAGGCCATGTGATGAGAGAGACAAAGGGGCGGGCCAACCCCTCCTTGGTAAATAAACTCTTAAAGGAGAGGCTGAAAAACTAATCATGCAGACCTATTTCAATATCGCCCAAATAATCATCGCTATAGTATTGATTATCGCCGTCCTGCTCCAGGTGAGGGGAGGCGGCTTGGGGGGCATCTTCGGCACGCAGACGGGTATGTACCGCACCAAGAGGGGGGTAGAAAAGACCCTGTTTCGCTTCACCATTGTCATGGTGGTGCTCTTTATCATCATCTCGATATTCGCCGTTAGGGCTACCGGCTAAATTATGGATATCATTACACTGACCACCGACTTTGGCATGTATGACCCCTATGTGGGAGCAATGAAGGGGTCAATCCTCAACATCAATCCCCGGGTTACCATTGTCGACATCTGCCATACCATTGAGCCGCAGAATATCGCTCAAGCTGCCTTTATCTTAAGCACTACCTATCATTATTTTCCCGAGGGCACCATTCATGTTGTGGTTGTTGACCCGGAGGTAGGTACGGAGCGAAATGCGATCCTCCTCACTACCCCTTCGGCCTTCTTCCTCGCACCAGATAACGGAGTGCTGAGCTATATAGTGGAGGAAGCCACTGAGGTTGAGGCAATCGCCCTCACCAATCCCCATTTCTGGCACTTCCCGGTTAGCGCTACCTTTCATGGTCGCGACATCTTCGCTCCCGTTGCCGCCCATCTCTCCCTAGGCACCCCGCCTCATGAGTTTGGCGACCTGATTCCCTACATCTTTAATTTCCCCATCCCCCAGCCTCGAATTGGCGAGGATGGAGTGCTTATTGGCCACATCCTTCACATCGACCACTACGGCAATCTAATCACAGATATCAAGAGAGAGGACCTCCTCAAGGGCAAGCTCTTCATCGAGGTTCGTGGCCATATCATAGACGGTCTAAGCCAGTCCTATGCTGATGGCGAAGAGCTACTGGCGATCATTGGCAGCAGCGAAAGACTTGAGGTATCGGTTAAGAATAGCAGTGCAGCTAGGTTTCTGAGAGCCAAGCTGGGCGGTGAGGTGAAGGTAGGGATCAATAAATCATCATTGAAAGGGCGATAAATGAATAAAGTTGGTAATTGGGCCAAATTTTGGGTTGCCACCATAAGAGCACCCTTCTTCATTGCGGTGATCACCCCAGCTATCCTAGGGAGCGCGATCGCTTGGTCGACAACTGCGCAGCCATTTCACTGGGGATACTTTTTTCTTGTGCTTTTAGGCGCCATCTTAATAAACAGCGGCACGAACCTAGTCAATGATTATTTCGACCGCGCTACCGATGACATCAATGTGGAGTATGTCGCCCCATTCACCGGGGGGAGCCGCGTGATTCAGCAGGAGCTGCTCACTCCATCGCAGGTTCTTAGCGTGGGGATACTCTGCTTCACGGCGGCCGCGGCCATCGGTGGCTATCTTGTATGGGCTACATGGGCCAGCGGCCCCATGGTGTTGATACTGGGGGCCATTGGGGTCTTTAGTGGCTATTTCTATACGGCACCGCCCTTCAAACTGGGATATCGCTGGCCAGCGGAGGCGATAGTAGGACTGAACTGCGGTATCCTGGTGACACTGGGAGCCTATTGGGTTCAAGTTCAGCAATTTTCCTGGGTGCCAGTGATCGCTTCCATCCCTCTGGCGCTTCTCATTGCGGCAGTTCTCTGGGTCAATGAGATCCCGGATTATGTCGCAGACAAGTCAGCAAGCAAAAACCATATAGTGGTACTGGTGGGAAAGAAGTGGGCGGCGAGGAGTTATCTGGTGGTAGTGAGCGCTGCCTATCTCTACATAGCGCTCATGGTTACTGGCGTGGATATTCCCTTGCTCGCTCTGCTGGGGCTTCTGGCATTTCCTCTAGCGCTAAGGGCAATGAGGATTACGATAAAGAACTACGCCGATTCCAAAGCTCTAGCTCCAGCCAATGCCATGACGCCAATGATCTATCTGGCCACCGGGCTCCTGATGGCATCAGGGTTTATTATAGATAAGATTGTGTGAACTATTCCACCACCACGGTGGTGCCAACGCAATCAACTCCTAATATCCCCTTTGCGATGACAGTAGGTGCTTGATAGGCCCCAGTTCTGTCAATTCCTTACAGGGAGGCTATGAGCGGTCATGCTAGTGGAGCACCCTAACCAATGTGGGTTCATGAACTGGCTGAAAGGTTGGAAACGGAGGTTGTGCTAACATGAAAGAGGCTGGGCGTTCATAAAGGATACCCAGCCTCTCTGATTTGATAGAGATTGAACATTATGGACATTTGTTCAATGAAGCGCTCTATCCCTATTAGGTTAACGTCGAAGTCAGTATCATCGTCCTTTTGCTCACGATTCGTACTGTCAAACAGTATTTTGGTGCCGAGGTTAACGCCACAACAAGAGGCTCGGCATTTTGGCACATGCTTTCGATTCTATATAGTAAGATTTTGGACTTTTTGAACTTGCCATGGGAGAACCAGTCATCAAATTACAGGCAGTGCGTACCTGAGGACAGCCTATTCCCCCATCAACTGCAATATGCCCCGCAAGGGCACCTTCACCCAGTCAGGGCGGTTATTTAACTCATAGCCAATTTCGTAAATAGCCTTGTCCAGCAGGTAGGCATCTAGTAGGATCTTCAGGTCACTTGGATCCTCGGGCAACAGGCGAGTTGGTGCAACAGCTGTAAGGTACGACGTCAGGAAAGCTGCCGAAACCCAAACATGCCAAAATCGTCCCCACTGCTGCAGCACAGGCAGGTCCTCAGGCCTAAGTGCCGTAGGTGGTTGGTGGAGCAAGGCAGAATGAACGACGTAGTCAAAAGATCGTATCATGCCAGTAACATCTCTGAGGGGCGACCGTTTCAGGCGCCGCTCGCTCAGCGGGCGTGCTGGTTCGCCCTCAAAGTCGATGATGACGAAATCCTTGCCCGTGTACAACACTTGACCTAAATGGTAGTCGCCGTGGCAGCGGATTCGTGCAGCATTGAACTTGTGGCTACGCAGCAGACGGAAACGCTCAACTATAGCCTTCTCCAGCTCTAAGACAGCTTGGGCATCTTCTCTTAGCTCCTCGGGGACCCCTGCTAGGCGCTGCCGCAGCAATTGCAACGTCTGGGTGGCGAAGCTTCGCATGGCATGGCACACGGAATTCTGGTATAGGATAGAGAATGGCTCTGGAACAAAGTCCGGGGCATCCGTGATTGAAGATAGCGCTATATGAAGTTCAGCGGTGCGCTGCCCCAACAGCTGCGCGGAAATCAAATAGGGCCCGATTGTCTCCTGTGCTAGCGGCGGGATATCATTGCACAGCGACAAGAGAGATCTGTAAGGAACTGGTGGTATCTGCACTGTGGGGTGCGCGGTAACATGTTTAAAGTAGTGCGTTAGCGAGTCCAGAGTATACTGCCATGCATCACCTTCATTTGCTACAAGCCCCTGGAGGATGGCAAGGCTCGCTGGCTTCCTCCTTCCCCTCTGGTACTCCAGAGCGCCAGCCAACGATGGAATGTGTCTGAAGCCCGCTCTCTCGGTTAGAAAGCGCCCGATCTCTTGCTCGGGATTGATGCCCTCTTCGATCCGCCTAAAGAACTTGAGGATCAACCGATCCTTATAGATGATGGACGTGTTGGTTTGCTCTGCCTTGATAGGGACGGGTTCCAAAACAACTTGCGTGGGCCCGCGGGCGGCCTTGAAGGCCCGGGTCGGCAAGGCGAAGACTTTGCCGGCCTCTCCCTTGAACCGACGTCGTCGGGCAATAGCCTTAAGCAAGCCGTTGCAGAAGCCTTTATCCACAATGGCGTCGTAGAGTAAGCTGTCGCCGTCGCCATCCTCGCCATTCGGCTTGAGACGAGCGAGGACGGCGTGGGGGTACTCATCTAGGAGCCGTCCTGTCTGCTCATAAGGAGCATTAGTGAGGGGAACTACATAGGTTTCTGGCTCCCCCTCGGTATAGTCCACCTCAGCTAGGATAATGTAAGTGGTGGAGTCTATGAAACGCATAGGGATGGCATCCCGAATCTCCAACGATCGGATGCGCCTCGCCTTCCCGCGAAACCAGCGCCGCCCTCTAATGTAGCCCATCAATACTGGCTCCAGAGCAGGCCAGCTTTCCTTCCTGAAGAGTTCCTCTGCTTGGCCTGCAATGGTAGGAACTGACGCCGCAACCTCTGACGGCAGGGCGCGCTGCCGGATTGGCTCCGCGCGCGCCGGCTCAAGGGAAAACCAGTAAAAGGCGTAGGGGCCTAGCGTGATGTAATATCGCTCTTCGCTAATGGGAGCGAACTCCGACTGCCCAAATAGTTCCACCGGCGTCCTCCCACTAAATTCAGCGAGGTCAAGATACGCGTGCTGCGCCGTGTGTGAAAGGTTGGCCACGACCAGGATCGTCTCATCCTGGTAGCGGCGGATGAACGCTAGCACCTTGCGATTCTCAGGACTAAGGAAGGTAATACCTCCTCGTCCAAATGCCTTGAATCGCTTGCTAAGTGCGATGGTGCGCTTCATCCACCAGAGTAGTGAATCAGGATTATTCCGCTGGTTCTCCACGTTGACCGCTTCATAGTGATACTCGGGATCAATGATAGGAGGAAGATAAAGTCTTTGCGGAGTGGCGCGGGAAAAGCCAGCATTTCGATCCGGGCTCCACTGCATAGGGGTCCTAACCCCGTTTCGGTCGCCGAGATAGAAATTGTCCCCCATACCTATTTCGTCGCCGTAGTAGATCACCGGCGTTCCCGGCATGGAAAAGAGCAGGCCGCTCATTAGTTCAATCTTCTTGCGGTCGTTGTTCAGCAGGGGTGCCAGACGTCGGCGAATGCCAAGGTTAAGCCGAGCAGCAGGGTCTTGTGCGTATACCCTATACATATAGTCTCGCTCTTCGTCAGTGACCATCTCCAGGGTGAGTTCATCGTGGTTGCGCAGAAACAGCGCCCACTGGCAGGTTCCCGGGATTGGCGGTGTCTGCTCTAGGACATCAACAATGGGGAACCTATCCTCCGTGCGAATGGCCATGAACATCCGTGGCATAAGAGGAAAGTGAAACGCCATGTGGAACTCATCCCCGTCGCCGAAGTACGCCACTGCGTCCTCAGGCCACTGATTCGCTTCCGCCAGAAGTAGGCGATTCTTGAATTTCTCATCGACGCGCTTTCTTACTTCCTTCAAAAAGGCGTGGGTTTCAGGCAGGTTCTCACAGTTGGTGCCTTCCCGCTCGTAGAGATAGGGCACAGCGTCAACTCGGAGACCATCAACCCCCAATCGCAACCAGAAGTTTATGAACCTGAAAACAGCCTGCGGGACTCTAGGGTTTTCGTAGTTAAGGTCGGGCTGATGCGAGTAAAAGCGGTGCCAATAATACGCCTTGGCAACCGGGTCCCACGCCCAGTTGGAATACTCGGAGTCCTTGAAGATGATGCGTGCATCGTTGTACCTGTCAATAGGGTCGCTCCAGACGTAGAAGCGACGCCAATAGCTACCACGTGGCGCACGGCGGGCACGCTGGAACCAAGGATGCTGATCAGAGGTGTGGTTCACAATCAACTCAGTAATTATGCGCAGACCGCGCCGATGGGCCTCCTCTACCAAGATTCTAAAGTCGTTCAAATTCCCATAGGCTGGTTGGATGTCGGTATAGTCTGCAATATCATAGCCATCATCCTTAAGAGGCGAGGGGTAGAAGGGCAGCAGCCAGATAGCGGTGACTCCCAGATCCTGAAGATAGTCGAGTTTTTCGATAAGCCCACGAATGTCGCCAACACCATCCCCGTCACTGTCATAGAAGGACCTGACATGAAGCTCGTAGATTACAGCATCCTTATACCAGAGGGATTCGTCTTCAAAGGGAAGGAACTCCCTATTCTTCTTCAGCACAGCTGAGCACCCCTCCTATTCTACTAGGGTTATCCATCCAATATAACCGCCAACGGGCTCGACCAGTACCTACAGAACACAGAACTAACGACCTCATACCTACCCACCCAGAAAGGCTCGTATATGTTCTACTAGCTCCTTGATGCCAACTGGCTTAGTCAGCACCCCGCTAGCGCCATGTGTTATGCTTTCTTGCTGCACCATAGGACTACGCTGGGGCGAAAGCACAATAAAGGGTACCTTTGCCTCTCGCAGTTGATCGCAATGTTGCCAGATGCTACGATCAAAGCCAGATAGGTCTACTAAGGCGAGCGCGATTCTTTCTCCACTCTCGATGGCCTGATCGAGTTCCTCCAAGCTAGTAACACTGCGAATCTCGTAATCTTCCCTCTCTAGCTGCTGCGTTAACAGCTCCAGGTTGCTACGGTTGCTATCGACTACCATAATTACCGGCCTCGCGAAAGGAACCTCAAGCACTACCCGAACCCCTGAAATAGTGCCTGAGACAGCTTTGGCAACCGCGGTGGCAATGGCTTCACTGATCTCTCCAGCTGCCTGTATGGCAGCAGTCGCGCCTGTCGATGCGGCGTCCTCCGCCTTGAGCCCAACTTCTTTACCGGCTTCAATAGCCCCTTCCACCGCCTTCCTAGCGACAGTGACCACATCCCCACCAACTTCGCTGGTGCCCCTGATGGCTGCCCGGACAACATCACTGAGAACATTACTGGTTACCTTAGTCACTTCGCCAACGCCCTGTATCACACCAATCACGGCACCCCTAGCTACCGAGCTGATCTCGGTGCCAGCCTCGCTAGCTGCGCGTATGGCACCTTCTACAGCCTCTCCTGCCACCCGTGGCGCTTCAGCTCTCTTACCCCTAACGCTGCGCAAGGTATCTGAAGTGATGTCACGCGTGACCTGTACAGTAGTTCCTACTACATCTATGGCCCCCTTGATTATTCCGGCTAAAGCATCCTTGGTCCGCTTAGGCACCTCTCCCCTAGCCATGGAGTCACCCCCTCACATAACATAGCTCCCTAGTCGCCGTGTCTTCCTCAACGTATGAACGTTGGCAAGCCTACTCATCCCTTCCGGATCTTTTGCATTCCATTTTCTGTGGAAACATACTTTACTCTCCTTCCGCAGCATCCTACCAACCCTAGCTCTGTCTCAGGGTAAGTCGTATCTACCGGGAATTGTATGGTAGATCATCCGCTTCAAATGTTTGCACCTGCTTGATGCTGTAATATAGCCCGTGAGTTGATCGTTGTCAACTTTATGAGACCGCAGGTTCGGCTACTATTCATGTCACTTTGCTTTGCCATAACCTCCAGCTAAGCAGTGGACAACTTGGACAAATGGCTAACCTCGCTGGGTGGCTAAATAAGCGTTCTGCATATACTGCGACACCATGCGTTGTGCATTGAAAAAGGAGCCATTTATGGCTATGGCTGAGCGCATGACCTCGGCAAATGCGTTCGGCCTGGCATAGAACATGGGTAGAATCACATACTCCAGTTTATCATAGAGGGACGCCGCCTCCTTGGATGGATCGCTTGCTGTCTCCCAGCTATCGCCAATAGACCATCCTGTCACCCCTTCTACATGTCCCTCAAGCCACCAGCCGTCCAGAACGCTCAGGCTGGGCACTCCATTCAGTGCAGCCTTCATACCGCTTGTGCCGGAAGCCTCATAGGGCTTCTGCGGCGTGTTGAGCCACAGATCCACGCCAGCACAGAGGTACTTTGCCAAGGCCACATCATACTCCTCAAGGTAAACAATAGTCACGGTGTCCTGCAGACTGGCCGTAGCTTGGAAGATGTGTCGTATGATAGCCTTGCCCCCTTCATCGCGAGGATGCGCTTTTCCCGCGAGAACAACCTGCATGGGGCCAACTCGGCGCACAATTCTCTCCAGACGGTCAATATCCGAGAATAAAAGGTCCGCACGTTTGTACGCAGTGGCCCGTCGGGCAAAGCCAAGGGTCAGCACTGATGGGTCTAGGCGTCTGCCACTGCGCCGCTCCACCTCTGCCAGCAGCTCCCGCTTCGCTTCGGCGTGGGCCTGCCGCACCTCATCCAAGGGGATACTGACAGCGTAGCGCAGGTACATGTTGTCCCGCCGCCACTCGGGAATATATTGGTCGTATAGACGGCAGAAGGGTGTGGCGGTCCAGGTCACAGCGTGCACTCCATTAGTCACGGCATTAACCGGATAGCTTGGATACATGCTGCGAGAGATTTCCTCGTGACGCATGGAGACCCCATTGACATACCGCGAGAAAAACAGCGCCATATAGGTCATGTTCAAGGTCCCATCCGTCATACACCCAGAAGTCGTCAGCGTATTAGCCTGCTCTCCGCTGAGCACCTGCCACACCAAGTCAGGTGAGAACTTGTCGTGCCCGGTGGGCACAGGCGTGTGGGTGGTGAACACACAACGCTGACGAACCTTGTTTATAGCGGCCATCGTTGGAGCGCTCATATTGCGCTTTTTGGTCTCTTCCATCAACAGGCCCAGTGTAAGCAGGGCTGAGTGTCCCTCATTCATGTGGTACACCTGCACCTCGGTGTATGCCAAGGCACGTAACGTGGCCAGACCACCCATGCCCAGCAGGACTTCCTGGCACAGACGATAACGGTCATCTCCACCGTAAAGGTAGTCGGTGAGCCCTTGATCCAACGAGTGGTTCTCAGGCAGTGCTGTGTCTAAGAAATACACCGGTACC
>SMTZ1_10003397_pt1 | contig 15994 bp, 14 predicted proteins | sample DeeMarSWOR136_30_FD_25667 | JGI IMG/M metagenome (IMG submission 25667)
TTAACGAGCTCACGCTTGATCATGAAGCTCCTCCGGCAGCTTTCAATGCGTCACGATGCCCTAACATCAGTTCCCCTATCAGGTTGACATCCGCTGTATCACCGTCCAGATCTCCCATGATCTCACCCTTAAACAGGACGATTATGCGATCGCTGACCGCCATAACCTCCGGCAGTTCCGTTGAAATGAAGATGACCGCAGCTCCGCGGTTGCGCTCTTTAAGTAAGATTTTATGAACGGACTCTACGGCTCCCAGATCCAGGCCCCTGGTCGGTTGGGAGGTGAGCAATAAAGCAGGTTCACCATTCAGCTCGCGGGCTATCACGACCCTCTGCTGGTTGCCGCCGGACAAATTGTGAATCGCTATCGTAGAGTCAGGTGTTTTAATGTCATATTCCTCAACAAGATCATTGGCCGCCTCACGTATCGCATTCCACTGCAGGATGCCTTTCCGGGTGAAGTTGGGGGTATCGAAGGTTTTCATAACCAGGTTTTCTTCTACCGTGAAACCATCGATCAGCCCCGTCTTATTCTTATCCTCCGGGATATAGCCCAGCACTGACTGGTCGCGTATGACCCCCGTGATCAGGCCATTGTTGATTAGGATTACGCCCTTCTCGGGTTTGCGCATACCTGCAATACACTCGGCCAATTCCCTCTGTCCGTTCCCATCAACACCGGCTACTCCGAGTATTTCCCCGGCATGTACGATCAGGTTCAGATCTCTGACAGCCGGGATACCGCGGTCGTCGTTACAGTACAGGCCTTTGATTTCAAGCACTTTTTTCTTTGTCTTAGACGGCTGCCGCGGCATTCTGTCTGAGGAGACCGCCCTGCCTACCATCATCTGGGCCAGTTTAGGACCCGTCGCCTCCTCGGTAGCAATGGTTCCGATCAGCCGGCCGTCACGCAGCACGGTAATCCGATCGGTTACCTCCAGCACCTCGTCGAGCTTGTGGCTTATGAAAATTACGGCGCATCCTTCGGCAACCAGCTGTCGTACCCTCTTAAAGAGCTGCAGAACTTGCGAAGGAGCAAGGACTGCCGTAGGCTCGTCGAGGACCAGTATTTTGGCTTCCCTGAAAAGCTGCTTCAGGATCTCCAGCCACTGTTTGTCTCCAACCGGAAGCTGCCAGGCCGGTGTTGAGGGGTCGATCTCGATCTGATACTCCTCGGCTAGCTTCTTGAAACGGGCACGATCTGAATCCAGCTGGAGTAAAGGCGGGTGCCGGGGGGGGATGCCCAGGATCACATTCTCGAGGGCAGTAAGATTATCCACCAGCATGAAATGCTGATGTACCATTCCAATACCGTGATCAACCGCTATACGGGGGGAGGTAATCTCGACCTTCTCGCCCTGGACGTAGATCTTTCCGCTGTCTGCCCGGTGAAGTCCGTAGAGAATGTTCATCAGGGTGCTTTTCCCCGCGCCGTTCTCGCCCAGGAGTCCGTGTACTTCTCCTGCCCTCAGGTCAAAGGTTATGTTGTCGTTTGCCAGGACTCCGGGGAATTGTTTTGTAATCCCCTCCATCCGTAAGGCGTCCTTCTGGTCCATTGCCAGTGCCTCTAAAAAGACCCCGCCTCAAACCATATCATGGCGGAGCGGGGCCTCTCAATACTGCTTCTGTACCCTTTAGTGCGTTACGTCGATCTTTCCGGCCCTCATCTTTTCAACGATTTCTTTCATCTTCTTCTGTATATCCTTGGGAACTAAACTCGTACAGGCCATATCAACGCCGCCGCGGGCGGAATTCACGTCCAAGTACGAACTACCGTGGGTCAAAGCCCGGCCGCAGGCCAGTTCGTGGACAAGAGTGGCAGGCGAGCCTAAAGCGCTGCCGATAACGGCTTTGGGCGCCATCTCGCTGACATCTCGGTAGGTCCCTATGGCATATACCCCCTTGTCCTCGCAGGCCGAGATCACGCCCACCTCAGCGGTATCGAGATGGTAGGTGAGTACATCGTGACCATCGGCAATAAGAGCGAGGGCTGCTTCACGAGCCTTGGTTACATCTTCCCAGCTTCCTGTGGTAACAAAGGTCACCTTTGCGCTGGGGTTGACGTATTTCACGCCGCGCTTGAATGCCTCTTCGCCCTGCTTTACGATTGGAAGGGGCATTGCTGAGATCTCAGCCACCTTGCCTGTTTTGGTCATCATCCCGGCCAAGCAGCCAGATACATAGCCCATATGAGCGAAACTGACAATATAGTTGCTCAGGTTGGGGGCTTTTTCAAATCCGTTTGAATTGCCGAACTCAATATTAGGAAACTCACCCGCAACCTGTTTGATGGAAACCGCGTATTCGCCTCCATGGCCTATGATGATGTCATAGCCCTCAAGGGCATATTGACGGAAGACCTCGACCTGCTCATCTTGGGAAACCTTCTCACTGTAAGCAACTTCGAGGTCGCACTCATTTTTCGCAGCCATCAGGCCCTCATAAGCGAACTGATTCCACGACTGGTCGGTTACGACCCCCGGCATTACCAATGCAACCCTGGTTTTTTTGGCGGCAACCGCTGTAACACCGATCAATAGAATAAGTGTTGCAACCATAGTAAGCTTCAAGATTTTCATGATGTCCCCCTTTAAAAGAATTTTTCCCTTCCCATGGTTTTCTCTCCTTAGATGGAGCCGAAAACCCTTTTACGTCGCACTCATCTTTATTTTGCTCCTTCAATCTCATACTGCGATTTCAATCCAGCTCCAACCTACCGACCCACGTCATTTGTCTTCGAATCACCTCCTTTCCGAGTTTCTCTACGGCTTTACTGGCGAGCAAGGTCAGCCAAGCCGTATCCCCAGCCTTACGGTGCTTACAGGTGAGGCCCAAGATTTTGATCTTCAGCTTTTCCATTTCTTCATGTCATTCCTTGCTTCAGATCCTTCGGTTTTAGTCGATCGCCTGCCTTGATCAGTTAGTATAATTCAACAATATAAACCGTCAACAGTCAACATTTGCCTATTAAATAGTTTGTGCCCTATTGTCAAGAAAAAATTGCCATAACAACTATTTGCTAAATATTGTTTGCGGGCTTTCATGAATTAAAGATAAAAGATATTGGAAGTGCTTATATTATGCGTGAGCGCGCGTAGCTTAGCGGTGACATTCGGTTGCTAATTTTTCAAGCAGGACTCCCACCCTGTTTGAGACAGGAACAACACCCCGTTTGAAGATCTCCTCGGGCTTGGACAATGTTCGGGTAGCATCTATGCCTAATTTACACCCCAGCTCATTCTCTGTGTCTGAAGATGGGTCTAGTCCGGAAATGTAATTATTTGGAATTACGAGGATATCTTTGTCTCCTTGCAAGCGGGTGGCAATCGCCCATTCTACCTGCCCCATGTCGTATGGGTCGATGTCTGAGTCGACGACTACAGCGTGTTTTAGAGCCGGATTTGCTGTAAACATGGCCATAATGACGCTTTTAGGATCACCCTCCCGTGACTTGTCGAAACTGACAACGCAGTGGAGCCAGCTACAGCCATTTAGGGTCATATTAACACCACGGATTGTTGGCACAACACTGCCTACATGTTCCCAAACCGGTATTTCGTTGGGAATACCCTCTAACAGTCTATGTTCAATGCTCGCTGCAACCAACGCCTGATATATATAATCTTCACGGTGCAGCATCCCTACAACCTCGACCACCGGTTGAAGACCCTCCGGCTTCCAAGTCCCGGTTACGCTCACAAAAGGTCCCTCAGTGGCTTCCTGGTCAAGCCGAATCTTTCCTTCCAAGACAAGCTCAGCGTCCGCAGGGGCTAACGCATCAACATGTGGGCACTCCGTTAGTTTTAGCTCTCCCCCGAGAAGGGTGTTGGCAACATCGAATTCAGAGGCTCCAAACGGTGCAGGCGAAGCCCCTGCTAACATAATTGCTGGGTGCAATCCGATACTAATGCTCACGTCAAGGCTCTTCCTGCCCATGCTTTTCGCCATATTGAGGAACTGGAATAGGTGTCCAGGTTGTATTCTGATGGATAGCCGGTTATTACCCAGAACATTCAGCCTATGGAAGGAGGCGTTTTCTCCTGCGCCGTTGGGGCTCTTGGCATAGACTACTGCCGAGGTTATGTACGGTCCTTGATCCCGATCATAGCAGGTGAGTATCGGTATATTCCCGAGATTTGGTAGCTCGACGACCTCCTTCACCGGGCCGTCTTGTATCTTGCATTGAGTTGGGTTATTCAAGGCGAAATGCAGATGTCTGTGGAATGTATCAGCCTCGACGCCTAATGCTGCATAAATATTCTCCCTCGATCCGCAGATTGCGGCTGTAATTTTCCTGCTAGTTCCCTCTACATTTTCGAAAATTACCGCGCCCCTACCGTCAAGTCCCTTCAGTGCTGCGGGTATCTCATATTTTGGAGATAAGGGATCATCGATGTGTAGCAGGTTACCCTCTTCTTCAAGCCTATCCATATACAGCCTTAGGTTTGTCATTCATGTCACCCACTGAATTCAATGATTTTTCCACATTGAAGCAGGCTGAACCTGTCTTCCAGCTTATCTGAGATAGTTTTCATAGCTTTGAATCCGGTGCAATGGCCGGTGCATACCATTTCAGCCCGGGCGAGTTCTTCAAGGGTGTTAATGAGCTGCTCTTCTCCTGCTACTCTCCGGTGAAAGCCACCTATCACAGTGCCTATTTTTTCGACGCCGGTTATCTTCCGACACTGTTTCATGATATTCACGATACCAGCTTGACTACATCCAGTCAAGATGACGAGCCGCTATTTTTCACATTGATGATGAGGGCCATAGCATCTGATTCAGGGTCCTGCACCAATTCGCCATCTTTCAATTCGAGTACGTTCTCCACTGGCTCATAGCTGGTCTTCCTCTCACCCTCGCCCGTTGAGAAGAATCCCCCTATCAACTGGATGGGGTCACTGACAAAGATCAAATGTCCGTCTTGATAAGAACTCGCTCTTTGTGGGAAGAAGCATAAGTGCATCGGCCTCGTGTGTCAAACACATCATGCAGGCATTCTGTGCTTGACACATAACGATAGTTTCCCTATACCCCTTTCTATAAAAAGCGAGCCCTTTGTTTTTGGCTGACTCTTGCTGCTTGTAATGCCCGTTAAGCAGCGAGAAGCTAACCGTGAATCTGGAGGTGGTTATGTATAAAGGCGGATACACCGGAAGGACGGCCTGGGTCGACCTGACAAAGAGAGAAGTTGAAATCCAGGCCACAGATACAGAACTGGCCAGGCTATTCTTGGGCGGCGCGGGATTCGGCCTCAAGGTGCTCTACGATCACGTGAAGCCCGGAACAGACCCCCTCGGCCCCGACAATATCCTGGTTTTCGCTCCGGGTCCGCTCACGGGGACAAGCTCGCCGTGCAGTAGTCGAATGATCGCAACAGCGCGTTCGCCTTTGACCGGCGCGGTTGGCATGGCTACTTCAGGCGGGCACTTTCCGGCAGAAATGAAGTTTGCGGGCTTCGATATAATCGTGATCAGGGGACAGGCGCAGGAGCCCACTTACCTGGTTTTCCATGACGGGGAAGTCAGCTTTCGATCGGCGAAGAAGCTGTGGGGAACCAGCACCATGGACTGTCAGCTCTTCATCAAGGAGGAGCTTCACGACCACAACTTCCGGATCGCCTGTATCGGCCATGCCGGTGAAAAGAGATCCCTCGTGGCTTGCATCATCAACGAACGGCGCGCCTTGGGGCGGAAGGGACTTGGGGCGGTCATGGGCGCTAAGAAACTGAAGGCCATCGCGGTTCGCGGAAACACGGAAGTGCCTATTGCCAAGCCCAAACGATTCAAAGAGGCGCGGCGCGAGATGCTGGACAGGTTCAAATCTAATCCCGATCTCTACTCCGGGTTCGGCCAGTACGGCACCTCCAGAGTCATAGACCTTACATCCGAAATGGGCATATTCGCTGCCAATAACTATGCTGCAACCGGGCTCTTCGACGATTTCAAGAAGATCGGCTATGAAGCACAGGCCAATGAAAAGATCCGACGGAGCCCTTGTTACAATTGCCCCGTGGCATGCAGCCAGGTGCGGGTAGCAACCTCGGGCGACTTTCAGGGGGTGCTGACTGAAGGCCCCGAGTTCGAGACATCCTGGGCCTTTGGCGGTAACACCGGAGTCACGGATCTATCCGCCGTGTATCAGGCCGATCGGCTCTGCGACGAATACGGGCTCGACACAATATCCGTCGGGTCTACAATTAGCTTTGCCATGGAGCTTTTTGAGCGGGGCATCATCTCAGCGGAAGAAACGGACGGGCTCGAGCTACGTTTCGGAAATCACCGGGCCATGATCGAGTTGATCCACCGCATAGCCTGGAGAAGGGGATTTGGAGAAGTTCTGGCTGATGGTGCGGTACGAGCAGCTCAGAGGATCGGGCGTGGCTCGGAAAGCTGCGTGATGCATATCAAAGGTTTGGAGCTACCGGCGTATGATGTGCGAGGCGCAAAGGCACACGGGCTGAACTATGCAACGACTTTTAACGGAGCCGATCACAACCGTGGCTACGCCTTTCAGGAAATATTCGGATCATCGATTCCGGTGTCCGTTGATCGATTTGACATAGAAGGCAAGGGGGAGCTCTGTATGTGGAATCAGGTCATGGAAGCTGCCATCTGCGACTGTCCGACATTTTGCGCCTTCATTCTCAGTGACAGCGAAGGCCTGCTCAGGGATGCCGAGCAGGGCTTTGTCCAGAGCCTGAACGAACGCAGGGTAGGCAATGTCTGTGACATTATCAGCGCGGCCACAGGCCTGGAATGTACCCCCGCTGAGCTGATCGACATCGGCGAAAGGGTGAACACCCTTGGACGCTGTTTCAATCTGAGGGAGGGATTCTCCCGAAAGGATGACTATCTGCCGGAGCGTTTGGCTGAAGAACCAATCCCGGGTGGCGCTTCAAAAGGTGCCAAGACGCCCCGGGAGATTCAGGACCTGCTTCTTGACCAATATTATAAAGCCTACGGCTATGACCCGCACGGGGTACCTACCCGCGAGCGTCTTCGCAAACTGAAAATGTCCGGGGTGGCTGAAGATCTGGCCGGCAGAGGACTGGACCCACAATAGGCGAATCGTTTTGTTATGTCGAGGCTGCGGGGCAGCCTCGGTTATCTATCAACCAACTTTCCCTGCCGGGCGAGCTTGTCCGCAATTTCCTTCAAGCCAAGTCTTTCCAGCCCGCTTCTTGTCTGCATCCCCGTGTTCCGGTCCCATCCCCAAAGCCCGTACAATTCGTCCAGCATTTCATTGAATTTATCCTCATCGGCTTTGAACCCCTTAAAGGGCCCGGATTTCACCTCCTCCTCCCTGAATCTCTTCGGGGGCAGGTCATCCTCGCGGGACAGGTCGGTATGAAGCGTGTTAAATGCTTTCTCGAGGTTTCTTCCCAACAAGGCGTAATGGTCCATCATCTCTTCCTCTGTCAAATTGAGTCCCATTCCCGTGTTGACAAGCCCTACGAAGTTGGCAGGTGTAAGAAAGTGAGCACCGATCCAGGTCCCGATGTAGCTGCAGATGCCAAGGCTGTCCTCCAATTCCTTGGTTTTTCCCTGCCAGAATACCGCCTTTGGCTGGTTCCTGTATTCAGTGGCCTTAAAATCAAGGCCCGGCGGACCGAAGTGCCCGGGCCCTTGAGTAGCTCCCCGCAAATGCCTGCCTGCAACGGGGGATGTTGAAACGGCGAGCCCCCAGCCTTTGAGGATGCGGTAGGATTCTTGCGAAGGCTGGCCTTTCATATGAATGAGATAATACTCCGAACCGCCCCCAATCTTTTCCGCAGCCTCAACCATACCGTCGGCAAGTAGATTTCCGATTCCCTGCCGAAAGGCAACCATTTTAATGAGCTCAATGAGCGCCTCGCCATTTCCCCAGGTCAGCTCCAGGCCGCCGGTATCTTTCTTTGTGATAAGGCCTTTCTCGTAGCATTCAAAAACCCAGGACAATCCGGCTGTGATGTAATCGGTGTCCAGACCCAACTGATTTGCCAGAAGCCAGAACTCGATCATCACTTCCGGATCGTCTATATCGAATCGTGCGGCCGACTGTATCGTGTTGACCCAGATACCTTCGCCTTTGAGGCCTTCATGTTTTCCCTTGTTTATTTCCCAATAGGGCATACAACCGGTCGGGCATGAGGCGCAAGCCCGTACCCATTTCCTCAGAGACGGAATTCCGGTCTCCGGATTCATTAATCTGATTCTATTTTCCTTTTGCCAATAATCGTTCTGCCCGTTTCTCGCCACCATTTCCAGATTCCAGGCCGGAAACTCCTGATCAACAAAGAGATCGATTGTACCCCTGCGCATCGATAGAACCAGGGACTCGTTTTCAGCGCATTGCCTATAGCATTTTGCCACCTCTTTCATGAACCCTTGTGGATCGGCAACTTCAATCTTGCCATGGCCACGCAATACAACAGCCTTGAGTCTCTTGTCTCCCATCACACAGCCTACTCCTGAGCCTCCGGCTGCCTTGGCCGTATCTACGATTATGGCCGAGCCCCTTACCCGGTTCTCCCCGGCCGGGCCGATTGTGGCAATCTTAATATGCTCATCGCCCAGTTCTCGCCGTAAGATATTATCTGTTTCATAGGTGGTCTGGCCCCAGAGTGAGCTTGCCTCTCTCAGCTCAATCCGGTTGTCATGTATATGCAGATAAACCGGCTTCTTTGACTTGCCGGAAACGATTATGTTGTCATATCCTGCATACTTCAGCTCGGGTCCCCAAAAACCGCCCACATTGGCCGATCCCTTTCCACCGCTGAATACATTTATCGTTGAAATATCAGTTCTGCAGCTGCCCGGAGCCATGGTCCCGACCAACGACCCTGTTCCAAAACAGAGGAGATTATCCGGGTCATCCCACTTCGTCTTGGGCTCTATCTCATTAAGCATGATTAGGGAGTTGATCCCCCTCCCCCCTAAGGTTTTGTATGCGTACTTCTCTGTATTTTCAGTCGATGTTCTCCCGGTGGACAGGTTCACCCGGAGGATCTTACCGGCAAGGCAGCCTTTAGTCGCTCTTTCTGAAATCATTTCTGCACTCCACTCTATCACTTTCTTGAATTGGCCCTGATTGCCTTGTAGGCACAGTATTTAATACATAGAGGCTCTTTTTCGCTTTTACACTCATCACAGGTCGAATCAATGCTCCATTTGATGACTCCGGTTTGCGGGTTCCTGAGCACATCGATACTGCTTCGATCAGGCCAAAAACTTCCGGTGTGATGAAAAGAGCATGCTATCTGACAGGTCCTGCATCCGTAACACAAACTCGGATTCCTTATAATTTCCATGGCTGCTGGTCTCCTTGATTTATGCGCCCTTATAACATGCACGAGATAACCTGTACACTTTTTCAAAACCTTGCTCGATTTAAAAAAAATCCGAGCACATTCCAGATTAAGTTGCCGTAGTAGCAAGCCAGGAAATGGCTGTTCCGCAAACAAAAGCTTGACTTGCCTGCGCTCTGGAATTAGTGTTTTATCCTATTCAATTATGGAAAGACTAAAAACAGAGTTTCTGAGTATCAATTTTCCCAATCCTTTTATACTGGCCGCCGGGCCACCCTCTGCAAATGGCGCAATGATAATAGAAGCTTTCAAAGCTGGATGGGGCGGGGCGGTACTAAAGACAATTGGATTGGTACCGACAAAGCATCCCAGCCCGCGTGTGTACACAATCAAGTCGGGGCGGGATAAAAGGGGTATGATCGACATTGAGCTGTTCAGTGAATTGACCCTTGACCGTTGGGAAAGGGAAATCGACCTGATCCGTGCCTCCTTTCCCGAACGTCCGATCATTGCCAGCATAGCTGGGGGCGGTAATCCGCATGAATGGCAGGAGATTGTTCGCCGTGTTGAGCCCCATGGCATCAACGGCTATGAAATCAATGTGAGCTGTCCCAATTTGGGTGGAAAAGAAAAGGGAGAGGATAAAGCAGAACAGGATACCAAGGCCATGGCTCTGGCCGTTGGTTGGGTGAAAGAGGCAACAGACCTGCCGGTGATAGTGAAACTTACCCCCAATGTAACGGATGTTTCCGCCCTGGCCCAAGCTGCTGAGGAGGCCGGAGCAGATGCGGTTACCACGGGCAATAGCCTGTCCGGCCTGGGCGGGATAGACCGTGACACCTTCGCACCTTTGCCCACGGTTGACGGCATCAGCATTTTCGGGGGCTATGGCGGTCCAGGGTTAAAGCCGGTATCTCTCCGGTGCACTGCCGTTGCTGCTCAAGCCCTGCAGATTCCCGTAATTGGGTGCGGCGGAATTTCAACATGGCAGGATGCGGCCGAGTATTTAGCTGTAGGAGCATCCATTGTTGAGGTTTGTACGGCGGTGATGTGGAACGGCTGCCGGATTATAGAAAAACTCACGAAGGGTCTTGAAGCGTACCTTGAAGGAAAGGGGTATGAAACTCCGACGGATATAACGGGCAAGGCCCTATCCCGCATCGGAATCTTCCCCGATTTGAATCTGTTCATTAAGCTGGCGGCCTCGGTTGACGACACCTGCAACGGCTGCGGTATTTGCGTTGAAGCTTGTGCATCCGGAGGATATCAGGCAATTACAATGGATAGCGATACCGCACGCGTTGATATATCCAGATGTGACGGATGCGGACTGTGCGTCGGTGTATGTCCCCGGGAATCAATACATCTGACCCCCCGGCAGTAGAAGGGCCGACAGCAGGATAGTTGAGTTATTATTGCCCGTCATGGATGGAGAATGGGTTGACGCCCAAAAGCAGGAGGCTTTTAGAAAAACTCCCATTCATAGCTATTCACCTCGATGCAACCCAGTGGCGAACCTCTGGGACTGAATCAAGGAGAAGTGGTACCCCAAGCAAGTATTTCAGAGCCTACACGCTGTTGAAGTTACCTGGGTAGAGACACTTGTTGCCTTCACTCCTTTCATATACAGAATGGCACTGCATAGTCTCCTTAATCATGAGAGCTCATCAGAGACAACCTTCACGATTTTATCTACAACATGTTTAGCCAGCTCCTCCCCCTTTTCGCGTGAGGCATAGGTCGCCTTGTACAGGACGCCGGATTTCGGGATGATATCATCTGGCGGCGGGAAGATGGAGTATGTCGGCTTTCGCTCGCTCTGGTCGTCTATTATCTTTTCCTCTCGAACCAATTCGGGAGCAAAGTAAAGCATGAGGGAAGTCTCCGTGATGGCTGCATGCTCCGTATCCCACCCCGGGAAGCCAGCCCCTGAGAAGAGCTTATCAACCATCTCATCTGAAACCTGATCCCACCAGGATAAGATTACGACGCGTGCGCCATCTGCCTCGCGGATGAAGAGCTCTACTGCCTCTGTCAAAAATGAAACGTTCTCATAATGGCCGTTGAGCATGAGGAATCTTCTCCCACCATGACGGTACGTCTCACGCAATATATCCAGGGTCAGGTTGATCAAGGTAGTTCCATCCAGGCTGGTCGTACCCGGAAACAGCTGTCCTCCGCCGCTCGTGGGATGTGACTTGTACCCGTAAGCAATAGGCGGCAGCACCAAAGACTTCACGTGCTCTGCTGTCATGGTCGCTAGATTTTTCGGTATTACTACATCGACATTCATAGGCAGGTGAGGTCCATGCTGCTCCAGTGCGCCTACAGGCAAGATGATAATCCTTCGGCCCACCTCGTCCCTATATTCTTCCCAAGTCATATGTTCTACCAGCATTACTTTGTCTCCTCCATTCTGTGCTTATGTTAATCTCCGGGCACAAACTGCGGTAAGCCCCTGTCACCTGTAAATTGGAAAATGCGGCAATGTGGTGTTGATCATAGTGCTTGAAGGCTGGGTCAACCACTATTCTCCAACCCTCAAGTACCGCAAGAGTATTATACGATTTAATTGCGAGCTCATGCCTAACGACATGGCGCCGTAACCTAGCAAGAAACCAATTGTGAAACAGCAAGTTACCGAAATCACGCAACCATCTTCAATCATGAAGTAGGTGCCTAATGGGAAACAGGGAGGTCTTGCAGACACCTCACGATCACCAACTTCATCACAGCACACAGACCACTGGCCTTTTTACATACCATCATTTCATCCCCTTTTCTGTTTTAGAAAGGGGATGTTCTCCTTAAACGGCTCCTGTTTGTAGGTTAACAATAGGTTTATTCCTTAGAATCCCTCCACCTGTTTGGGGAAGTAATCTTCGCAAGCACCTTCCCTATAGACATCTGTTGTTGCACAGTGGAGTCCGCCGCCAAAGGGATAGGCATCTCTGAATGGAACCGGAATGACTTCAAATCCAAGCTTATCTAACTGTTCCATCTGATAGACCTCGCTTTCTTCAACACAGATGGTCTTGGGATCAAGCACAAGGACATTCATTGAAAGCCAGACACTCGAGTAGCAGAGCGGTGGAGGCGTATCATGGGCCGGCTGAGCAGCTTCTACAATCTCCCAATCATTCTCCTCGAATAGTTTTCTATGCTCCGGGAGAGCCTTTCGGATTGGATTGTTGAGGATCAAACCGGGCCGAACAGGGATAAATGTACAGTCGATATGAATCGGATACGGATCTCCCGGGAAGTTCATGGCGTGTATTCTAAGATCGGGAAAATGCCTCCGAAGCCAGTTAATGCCGGCCAAGTTGGCGGTGAATCCATGTTGAATAACAATATCTTTTCCAAAGCGAGCGAACTCAGCAGCATCGAACAGCGGTTCTACTTCTGTAGTTACAAAGTCTTTTGCCGCGGTCAACTTAAGTCTATCTTCAATGGTCATTATTCGACTGAGGTAGTTCTCTTTATACGAACGATCCGTCAGGCGAGGTTTAGGGGCAGCCTCCCATCTCATGTTCGGATCTTCCTTGAAGTACTGTTCCAGCAAAGGACGATAGCAGAGATACTCAAACCAACGGCAGCGGTAGGACATGGTGGCTTCCAGCATCTCATTGCCAACAGTTACAATAACATCTCGCGGGGGCATGCAGCCAAACATTGAGGGGTTCTCCCAGTCAGGAGTTTGAACCGGTTGACTAAAGTCCAGCGGGGTTGGCCGGTCGACCCGAACGCCCCTACTCTCGAGAATTTTTGCGAAATTATCCAGCTGAATGTTGGCCTTTTCCACCGTTTCCTGAGGCCGGGGTCCCCATTTACCTTTCATGTCACTGTCTTGAGGCACTTTGCATTCCACTGCCGGCTCTGGTGGCGGGATCATGCAATTGTCGGCGACTCCAACAATAATATGCTTTAACGGGTCCCAGTCATTCCACGAGTTTACCACTGTTTTCTTAGACTCTTTTTCCATGATGATCCTCCGTGCTTTATGAATTTCATAGGGATGTAGCAATGGATATCCTAATACTGCCACATGGTCAAATCATAATTATGATCCTCGGTGTATATACTCAAAATAAGAAGAACCAGCAACCCAAAATCTCTACCCTATTATATTACCCACATGAACCCTATTTTCTGCCTCACTGGAACCACGATATTTAACGGGGTCATACAAAATCATGGCCTTTTTGCCTACCGTAATTTCATCCCCTTTTCCGATTCAAAAAGGGGATGTTCTCCTTGAACAGCCCCTGTCAGTAAGTTAACAAAAGGTTAAGTTGTTTAAAATCCCTCTACCTGTTTTGGTAAGTAGTCTTCACACGTACCTTCCCGGTAAACATCTGCTGACCCGCAGTGCAGGCCGCCACCAAATGCCGACACCTCATAGAAGGGAACAGGAATGACTTCAAGGCCATGCTTATCGAGCAGTTCAATAACGGGAGTCTCACTGGCCTCAACACAGACGGTCTTCGGATCGAGCACGAGAAGGTTCAGGTTAAGCCAGATGCTACAGAAGGTCATGGGCTTTTTCTTGTCAAGAACTGATTTCGGACCTTCTATGATCTCCCAGTCATTCTTCTCGAACAGTTCCCTTTGTGCCTTTTCCAGAGGGGTTCGAACCGGATTGAAGATCACCAGTCCTGGGCGAAGGGGCACGAGGGTCGTGTCCATATGCCACGGCGTGACTTCCCTGTACCTCACCCTATGGACTCGATGGTCAGGGTAGTGCCGTTGCAACCAGTCAATCCCGGCATCATTGGTAACCATTGACTTCTGGACAAAAAGATCCTTTCCGAAGCGCACAACATCGGCTGCGTCGAACAGGGGTTCCTGTTCAGTTGGTATCCAGTCGCTTTTTTCCACGCGCCTATACCGCTCTTCTTCGCTTAGGGAGTTCCACTCCTCCCAGAAGTCCTTTTTATAGGTTCGTTCAGTCAGGCGTGGTTTGGGTGCCGCTGCCATGCGGAAGTTCGGATCCTCCTTAAAGTATTGTTCCAGCAATGGGCGGTAGCAAAGATACTCAAACCAGCGGCTGCGGAAGGACATTGTCGCTTCCAGGATTTCATTGCCGACCGTGAGCAACACATCCCGAGGGGGCATGCACCCGAACATTGAATCCTGCACCCAGTCGGGGGTTTGAACCTTCTGGCTGAAATCAAGCGGGGTTGGCCGGTCGACCCGAACGCCCCTACTCTCGAGGATTTTGGCGAAATTGTCCAGCTGTTCGTTGGCCCTCTCTTCCATTTCCTTGGGCATCGGCCCATAGGTGCCCAAAGGGAATCCCTGCTCCGGCCAGTCTCGCTGGACTGCGATCTCAGGGGCCTGCACCATTGTTCCGTCTGCACGACCGATGATGATGTGCTTTAGCGGATCCCATTCATTCCACGAATTGACAATTGTTTTTCTTGCAGCATCTTCTGGCATTATTACCTCCTATAGTGTCTATTTGATTGACGACAAGCCCTAAGGCACTGCCAGTCATACGGTTTTGATATGTGCCAAGAGCCAAACCATCCTGACAGATACGAATTCTTGCACCTCTTTTGCCCCTTAACTGGACATTACTGGTTCTTAGTCAAGACTTCCGGATTCAGTATATTCTCGGGCACTTTTCCTTCCAGAGTATCAATGATCGCTTTCGTGCACATGGCTCCCAATTCAATTAACGCCTCATGAGAAATAAACGCCGAGTGAGGAGATACAATAACATTAGGCATCGATAACAAGGGATTTCCGGCTTCCGGAGGCTCTTGCGATAAAACGTCCAGGCCTGCGCCGGCAATCTTTCTTGTCTTCAGGGCATTGATTAATGCTGACTCGTCCACCACATCTCCCCTGGAAGTATTTATCAGAAACGCCGTGTCTTTCATCGAACCAAAGACCTCTTCATTAATCAAATGGTGGGTTTCTTCATTCAACGGTACATGGAGGGAGACAAAATCAGCGGTGCTGACGAGATCGTCAAATTCTGCGCTGTCTATATGTAACTGATTCATTTCGGATTTCGATAAATATGGATCATAGGCCTTAACCCGCAAGCCAAAGGCCCTTGCCTTACTGGCGACTGCTCTGCCAATCTTACCGACGCCTACTAATCCCAGGGTCTGTCCCTTAAGTCTCCTGATGGACCAAACATCTTCAAACTCCCACAAACCCTTTCCGGTTATGTCTTGGCATTCCGGCAAATGCCGGTTCAGCGCCAAGATCAGTGCTAACGCATGGTCGGAAACTTCTTCCACACAGAAACCGGGCGCATTGGTAGCGGGAATTCCCTGTTTGGTAGCCGCATCTAAATCGAGATCGTTGAAACCTATCCCGGTAACCGATATTATTTTACAGGAAGTTAATCCCTTAATATCCTTTTCACCTAACGGAAAATTAACCTGTATTAATATCCCTTTTGCATGAGGGGCATACTCGGGATAATCACTTCTATAGGCGTCACTTCTCGTAACTACCAATCTATACCCTCGTTCCTGGAGCATCTCCCTTATTACTTCTATCTCACGGGAATCAAACAGATCGTCCAACATCCAAATCAGATTGCCCTTAGCGGGATTATTTTGTTCACTCATAATGGAAGTCCTCCCTAAAAAACCAAACGCGCCTAAATTCCCCTTTCCATAGAATGACCCTTATCCAGCTCTCCATTCACACGGATTTACCCATTTTCCTCAACCAATCCTTATCC
>SMTZ1_10003398_pt1 | contig 15993 bp, 10 predicted proteins | sample DeeMarSWOR136_30_FD_25667 | JGI IMG/M metagenome (IMG submission 25667)
GAAAGCGAGATTAATCGCATCGGTTTAGAAGATAAGGTTACCAATATTCTTGTACCATCAGAAGATGTCACAGAAATGCGAGATGGGAAAAAGAAAGTCAAGAATAAAATCTTTTTCCCGGGTTATATCCTGGTGGAAATGGTGTTAGATGTGGAAAGTATGCATCTAATTTCAAATACTCCTGGTATAACACATTTTGTTGGGACGAAAAATAAGCCACAACCATTAAGACCCGATGAAATTAAGCGTATTTTGGGTAGAGTAGATGAAGCTAAACATCGTGAGCTTATGGATGTCCCATTTAGAGCCGGAGACCCGATCAAAGTTATTGACGGTCCCTTTACAGATTTCACTGGTGTTGTCAAGGAAGTGAATGAAGAAAAAAGCAAATTAAAAGTCATGGTAAGTATATTTGGTAGATCAACGCCTGTTGAATTGAATTTTTTACAAGTAGAATTGGAGAAATAGATTTAAATGGCAAAGAAAGTAATAGGTTCTATTAAGTTACAAATTCCTGCTGGAAATGCGAATCCTTCACCACCAGTTGGACCTGCATTAGGTCAGCACGGCGTAAATATTATGGAGTTCTGTAAAGCATTTAATGCAAGAACTCAAGATCAAAAAGGTTTAATTATCCCTGTTATTATTACTGTTTATGCTGATCGCTCTTTTACATTCATAACCAAAACTCCACCTGCACCTGTTCTGCTTAAAAAGGCAGCAGGCTTGGAAAAAGGTTCTGGTGAACCTAATCGAGATAAGGTGGGCAAAGTAACCAGGGCTCAGGTAAAAGAGATTGCTGAATTAAAAATGAAAGATTTGAATGCTTTTTCAATTGAGAGTGCGATGAGAATGATAGAAGGTAGCGCCAGAAGTATGGGAATTATCGTCGAGGACTAACGGATTGAGATTAAATAACAGGGACATTTTGGATTTTTTCAATGTTCAGTAATAACAGCTTATGAAGTTTAAGTGGGTAATTTATTTCATCTCACCCGCTAAACTTATTCCTGATTTTGTTGTTTTAATGGAGATAAGATGAAAAGAGGCAGACGTTATAAAAAAGTTTCCAGTAAGATTGAAAAGGGCAAAGAATATAAACTGGACGATGCAATTACGCTATTAAAAGATTTAGCTTCTGCAAAGTTTGATGAGTCTATAGAAGTTGCAGTAAGATTAGGGGTTGATCCCAGGCACGCTGATCAAATGGTTCGCGGCACCGTTTCTTTGCCAAATGGAACTGGAAAGACGGTACGTGTGTTGGTATTGACCAAAGGAAGCAAGGAAAAGGAAGCAGGGGAAGCCGGTGCTGATTTCGTTGGTTTGGATGAATATGTCGAGAAGATACAACAAGGATGGCTCGATTGCGATATTATTATTGCCACTCCTGATGTGATGAGCACTGTCGGAAAACTGGGCAAAATTTTAGGTCCCAAAGGTATGATGCCTAATCCCAAAAGTGGTACAGTAACCTTTGATGTTGGTCAAACAGTTAAAGAAGTTAAGGCTGGAAAAATAGATTTCAGAGTTGATCGAAATGGAAATGTTCATGTTGCCGCGGGCAAGATTTCATTTGACGTTTCTAAAATCAAAGAAAACATCAAAGCTTTTCTTGAAATGGTGTTACGGTTAAGACCGGCATCTGCTAAGGGACAATATTTAAGATCTGTAACTCTAACAACAACAATGGGTCCAGGCATTCCATTGGATCGAGCAGCTTTAATGGATGAAATGAAATAGCCGAATTTATTTAAACTCGATTAAGGAAAACCAATCGATGGCAAGACCAGAAAAAGAAAAACTCGTAGCAGAAATTGCAGATAAAATATCATCCGCTGAAGGTGTTTATTTAGCTGATTATCAGGGCTTAAATGTAGAAGAAATTAATGACTTAAGAAACAAGCTGCGAGAAGGTTCTATAGAATTTAGAGTCGTTAAAAATACTTTAGCCAGGCTTTCAGTGGATCAAGCAGGCTTAACAGATTTAACTGAATATCTCACGGGTCCAACTGCCATGGCATTTTGTCTGGCTGATCCCGTTCTGGGAGCAAAAATACTGGCTGAGTTTCAAAAGCAAAATGACAAGCTTGAACTAAAGGCGTGTGTTTTTGATGACCAGGTTTATGATAAAAATTATATTGATAAGATTGCAAATTTACCATCCACAGAGCAAATAAAAGCACAAACTGTGGGGATAATTAGTGCACCTTTGAGAGACATGGTTGGTGTGCTCAATAGTTTATTAACATCGATAGTTATGGTATTAGACGAAATTAAAAAGCAACGTGAAAGCTGATAGTTATATTTATGCATATTAAATTTATTACGGAGGATGCGAAATGTCCGAACAACAGGAGAGCAATGCAACGGTAGCAAATAAACCTGCTGAAAAAAAGGTTCCAGCAAAAAAATCGTCAGCAAAAAAGAACGGCAATGGTGTCGCTAAAATTGTCGAATCGATTGAAAAGTTATCGGTACTGGAGTTAGTTGAATTAAAAAAGGCTCTGGAAGATAAATTTGAAGTTTCAGCCCAGGCTACTGTTATGGCTCCAGTAACAGTTACAGGTACACCTGGAGCTGCTCAAGAAGAAGCCGAAGAAAAGACTGAATTTGACGTGGTTCTTTCTGCTATTGGGGATAAGAAAATTCAAGTAATCAAAGTTGTACGAGAAGTGACTTCCCTGGGGTTGAAAGAGGCTAAAGATCTGGTGGACTCTGCTCCAAAAGCTGTTAAAGAAGCAATCTCGAAAGACGAAGCAGAAACAATTAAGAAAAAGTTCGAAGAGGTTGGAGCTACAATCGATATTAAATAGTGCTCGATCTGAACCTGAGTGTAATAAAGCTGGAGTTAACCTTAAAAATTAATATGTTAAGCACATTTTTATGGATGAGTTTTAAATCATTGTATTTATCTAGCTAATAATAAAAGGTGGACTCCAGCATAATCTGGTTAAAAAATTACTAAACATTGAGACTTATTAACGACAGTGAATTAAATGAAACACCCGTTTAGTTGCATTAGTAATGTTGATTATATTTGATTTAAGCAATATGAAATGGGAGAGTTATTTTATTCACGTCCCTGACTTATTTTGAAGATTATTTATTTCAATAATAAATCGAGTCGCAATAAGAATTGAACAGGGGTAAATCTCTTCATGTCAATAACGAATACAAAAAGAAAATCCTTTTCACAGATCACATCAGTTGCTGAGCTCCCGGATTTACTCAATATCCAATTGGAGTCGTTTGAGCAATTTTTACAGCCTAATGATGATCCTGAAAAACGGGAAAATAGTGGATTACAGGCGGTATTTAACAGTATTTTTCCAATTGTGGATAGTAGAGAAAATTTTATTCTCGAATTTGTCAGTTATTATATAGAGAAACCAAAATATTCTGTTAAAGAATGTCAGGAACGCGGTGGAACTTATTCTGTGCCACTTAAGGCAAAACTTCGTCTTTCAGTCAAAGATCCTGATAGCGGCGGCGAAGAGATCACCGATACGATTGAACAGATTGTTTACCTGGGGAATATTCCGATTATGACCAATCGGGGTACCTTTATAATCAATGGCGCCGAACGGATTATCGTGAGTCAGTTGCACCGGTCGCCCGGTGTATTTTTTGATGAAATGAAACACCCCAATGGATCAAAAATTTATTCGGCACGGATTATTCCACTTCGTGGCTCCTGGCTGGAGTTTTTGACTGACATTAATGATGTCATGTTCGTCTATATTGATCGACGTAAGAAATTTCCAGTCACTGCGCTGTTACGTGCACTGGGATACTCAACAGATCAACAATTGTTTGAATTATTTGATCTGGTTGAAGAGATTAAGGTCGATGATCCTGATATTGAATCTTTTATTGATCATGCTATTCTTGGGGATGTGATTGATTATGAGACCGGAGAAATCTTGATTGAGAAAGATTCAATGCTGGATTGGGAAACTTTGCAGCGTATCAAAGAAACAGCTATCAAGTCAATTAAATTTTTTAAACAAAGCCCAACACTCAGCCCGGAAGTCATTAACAATACTTTGCGCAAAGATCCTTCAAAATCAGAAAAAGAAGCCCTGGAGCTTATTTATCGACAGTTACGGTCGGGAGACCCTCCAGATATTGAAACTGCCAGGGGCCTGGTGGATAGATTGTTTTTCAATCCTAAACGATATGATTTAGGAGAAGTTGGACGGTATCGATTGAATAAGAAATTAGATACAAAAATTGATCCCATCGTAACTGTTCTAACCCAGGAAGATATCGTTGCAATTATCAAGTATTTATTAGATTTAAGAAATGGTAAACGAGCTTCGGATGATATTGATCACCTGGGAAATCGAAGGATTAAAACTGTTGGCGAGCAATTATCGGCTCAGATGAGTGTTGGATTATCTCGAATGGCAAGAACAGTTAAGGAGCGGATGAACCTTCGAGAGAGTGAAAGTTTAACACCCCAGGACTTAATAAATGCTCGAACGATTTTATCGGTAATTAATACATTTTTTGGCACCAGCCAATTATCACAATTTATGGATCAAACCAATCCCTTAGCAGAGATGACCCATAAACGACGTCTTTCTGCTTTAGGACCGGGAGGATTGACAAGAGAGCGCGCTGGTTTTGAAGTTCGAGATGTCCATTATACTCATTACGGTCGATTATGTCCTATTGAAACACCAGAAGGACCGAATATTGGTTTGATTTCTTCGTTAACTACTTTTGCCCGAATTAATGAGCTGGGATTTATCGAAACGCCGTACCGAAAAGTGGTTGATGGGCGTGTGACTGATGAAATCGAATATTTATCCGCCGATGACGAAGAACAGCTTAGTATCGCACAGGCGAATGCGCCGATAGATGAAAATGGAAGATTTCAGAACGACCGGGTGCAGATTAGATTTCAAGCGGATTACCCGTTAGTGTCACCAGATGTTGTAAACTATATGGACGTCTCTCCAACACAGATGGTATCGGCTGCTGCTTCACTAATACCGTTCCTTGAGCACGATGATGCCAATAGGGCTTTGATGGGTTCTAATATGCAACGACAATCCGTTCCTTTGCTAAACCCTGAAGCGCCATTAGTAGGTACTGGAATGGAACAAAAAATAGCAAGAGATTCAAGGGCACTTATAATTTGTAATCATGATGGTATCGTCGAAAAGGTATCAGCTCACCAAATCATTGTCCGATGCATTGAGGATGTAGAAACTGGTGAACTCGACAGAAAAAAATTACTGGATTTTGAACAGGATGATATTGATATTTACGAACTAAGTAAATTCGTTCGAACCAATCAAGATACCTGTACCAATCAGATACCATTCGTCAAAGTGGGCGATCATGTTAAAGCAGGTGATGTATTGGCTGATGGTTGTGCTACCCAGGGTGGGGAACTGGCATTGGGGAAAAATATTCTGGTTGCTTTTATGCCGTGGCGAGGATACAATTTTGAAGATGCGATTGTTATCTCAGAAAGGGTTGTTCAAGACGATGTTTATACATCCATCCATATCGAACAATTTGAGCTTCAGGTCAGGGATACAAAACGAGGTGAGGAAGAATTAACCAGAGAAATTCCCAATATTAGTGAAGAAGCGACAAAAGATTTGGATGAAAATGGAATCGTAAGAGTTGGTGCCGAAGTCAGTGAAGGCGATATTCTTGTCGGAAAGGTAACTCCCAAAGGTGAAACCGATCCTACGCCTGAAGAAAAATTGTTGAAAGCAATTTTTGGCGAAAAGGCTGGCGATGTAAAGGACGCTTCGCTAAAAGCACCTACCGGGTTAAAAGGGATTGTAATTGATACAAAACTTTTCTCCAGAAAAAAACGTGATGCGAAAACAAAAAGACAGGATAAGAAAAGAACCGAAGAGCTCGATCAATGGTTAATATCAGAAAAACAAAGGATTCGCAGACTAAGAGATAAAAAACTGATAAAAGTATTGGATGGTCAATACTCGGCTGGTATTCGCGACATTGAAACAGGCAAAGTTGTAATTCGTGCAAAAGCATTGTTAAAAAAGGAAGCATTAGCGGATGTTGATTTTGATAAGATCGATCTTACTAAACCGCTGGTAGAAGATGAAGATCGGAATCAATTAATCGGGGAGATATTAGAGAAATATTATGAAAAACTTTCATCATTAGATGAAGAGCATGAAACGAAAAAATTTAAAATTACAGTTGGTGATGAATTGCCACCAGGAATTGTTCAATTAGCCAAGGTTTATGTGGCTAAGAAACGAAAGTTGATGATTGGCGATAAAATGGCAGGAAGACATGGGAATAAGGGAGTAGTTGCTAAAATTGTACCCATTGAAGATATGCCATTTTTACCGGATGGAAAACCAGTTGATATTGTTCTGAATCCTTTAGGTGTACCATCACGTATGAACCTTGGTCAGATCATGGAAACTAATTTGGGCTGGGCAGCTAAAATCCTTAATGTGATGTATGCTTCACCTGTTTTTGACGGCGCCAGCTATGATGAGATCCAGGAGGAGATGAAAAAAGCTAATATACCGCTCAGCGGAAAATCAATTCTTTACGATGGGCATACCGGTGAACCATTTGATGCAGAGGTGAGTGTTGGTAATATATATATAATGAAGCTTTCTCATTTGGTAGAGGATAAAATCCATGCTCGATCCATTGGTCCATATTCACTTATTACGCAACAACCACTTGGCGGAAAGGCTCAATTTGGTGGTCAGCGATTTGGTGAGATGGAAGTGTGGGCATTGGAAGCTTATGGCGCGGCACATACCTTACAAGAAATTTTAACTGTTAAATCTGATGATGTACGCGGTCGTTCTAAAGTATACGAGGCTATTGTCAAAGGTGATTCATTACCAGAACCAGGATTACCAGAGTCATTTAATGTTCTGATCCGCGAACTTATGGGATTAGGTTTGGATGTGGAATTATTAGATGTTAAAGACGGGAGACCTTAGTTAACCTTTTTATCAAACAAAGATGTTAAATCTGCCAAAGGCAGATGCGCTTTGGCATATTTTGAGCTAAGTTTTTATCTAGTTAATTTTAATAAATTGAAAGTGTTATTTGGCATGTTGTGACTGGTGATTGGTATTCATCTAGTTAGTATGTTTAAAACCATAAATAAACATAACAGATAGTTCTAACCACTCACTTTTTCCGATATTGAATAACATATTTTTAAACATAAAATTCTCATTTATTGGTTTGAGGCGAAGATTGGCCAGGTTATTACTTTATTTCTTTAATAAAAGAGATTGCCAATTATCTAACCTTTTAGAAAAGAAAGGGATGTTCACGCAATGATGTCAATAAGACCAGATATAACAACTAAAACAAATTTTACGGCAATGTCGATAAACCTTTCCTCACCAGATAAAATTCTGGAACGTTCTCATGGAGAGGTTACCAAGCCCGAAACAATAAATTATCGTTCGTTTAAGCCCGAAAAGGATGGTCTTTTTTGTGAGAAAATTTTTGGACCAGTACGTGATTGGGAATGTCATTGCGGTAAGTATAAGCGAATTCGATACAAGGGAATAATCTGTGATCGCTGTGGTGTTGAAGTCACTATGAAAAGCGTTCGCAGGGAACGAATGGGGCATATCACCCTTGCGGTTCCAGTAGTCCATATCTGGTACTGGAAATCGCTCCCTTCAAAGATCGGGTATATTCTTGGCATGAGCATGTCAAATCTGGAAAAAGTTATTTATTATGAATCTTATGTTGTTATTCAGCCGGGGAAAAGTGGATTAAAGACGAAAGAGCTAATTACCGAAGATGAATATTTCAGGATAATTAGTGAATTTCCAGAGGTGACAGAAGAAACTGAGGAGGAGAATGATCGATTTATCGTAAAGATTGGTGGTGAAGCAGTTCTGGATCTCCTAAAGCGGACAAATATAGACAAATTATCAGAATAATTGCGCCATCAAATTCAGGTTGATTCCTCAATTCAGCGAAAAACAGAGGCGTTAAAGAGGTTGAAAGTCATTGAAGCTTTTAAACGGAGCAAATTTCACAAAGAGAATAAACCTGATTGGATGGTTATGACAGTTATTCCCGTCATACCGCCAGAATTACGTCCTCTCGTTCCCTTAGAGGGAGGAAGATTTGCAACATCAGATTTAAATGATCTTTATCGACGTGTAATTATTCGTAATAATCGATTAAAGAAATTATTGGAAATAAAGGCTCCCGAAGTCATTCTCCGCAATGAAAAGCGAATGTTGCAAGAAGCAGTCGATTCGTTGTTTGATAATGGCAGAAAAACGGCTGCCGTCCGATCCGATGGTAATCGAGCATTGAAGTCGTTGTCTGATATGTTGCGTGGGAAGCAGGGGCGATTTCGTCAGAACTTGTTGGGAAAACGTATCGACTATTCGGGTCGTTCGGTGATTGTTGTAGGCCCGGAGCTTAAGATGCATGAATGCGGTTTACCCAAAGAGATGGCTCTTGAATTATTCAAACCATTTGTGATAAGAAAACTCGTCTCTAGAGGATCGGTAAAGACCGTGAAGAGCGCAAAAAAGATGGTTGAAAAACGCGGCAACGAGGTTTGGGAAATTTTAGAAGAAATTATCGCGGATCACCCAATTTTATTAAACCGTGCTCCCACGTTGCATCGATTGGGAATTCAAGCCTTTCAACCCGTATTAGTCGAAGGCAAAGCTCTTCAGATTCATCCTCTGGTATGTGCTGCTTTTAACGCTGACTTTGACGGCGATCAGATGGCGGTTCATATTCCATTGTCGTTCTATGCTCAGGTTGAAACGAAAATCTTAATGCTTTCGACCCATAATATTCTTTCACCGGCACATGGCCGTCCGCTGGCTATACCCAGTCAGGACATTGTATTGGGATGTTATTATTTAACAAAAACCAGAGTTGGTGAGCCAGGAGAGGGAAAACTATTTTCATCTCCAGAAGAGGTGTTTATCGCTTTTGAAAATAACGCAGTGGGACTTCATGCCAAAATAAAAGTTCGAATTAACGGTGAGCTTGTTAATACTACCACTGGTAGAATAATTTTTAATCAGATATTGCCAGCAGGGATCGAGTTTGTCAACGAGCTTCTAACCAAGAAAAGAGTGGAAGAAATTATTGCCAATGTTTATAGTAAATTAGGCAATTATATAACAGCCGCGTTTCTGGATAGAATTAAGGAATTGGGATTTTATTACGCGATGAAAGGTGGTATTACCATTGGTATGGATGATGTGATTACACCAGAAGAGAAACCAAGTATTCTACAAAAGTCAATTAGTGAAGTTGAAAAAATTCTGAATCAATATGAGAATAGAATTATTACCGATGGTGAGCGATATAATAAGATCATAGATATTTGGACTCATACCACAAGTGATGTCGCTGAAACCATGTGGGAAAAACTGAAGAAGTCCAATAGCGGTTTTAATCCGATTTATATGATGGCTGATTCGGGAGCACGTGGTTCTCGGGAACAAATTCGCCAGTTAGCTGCAATGCGAGGATTAATGGCTAAACCTCAAAAGAAAATGACGGGAGAAATGGGAGAGATCATTGAGAATCCCATTATGTCGAATTTCAAAGAGGGTTTATCAGTTCTTGAATATTTTATCTCGACTCATGGTGCAAGAAAAGGTTTAGCTGATACGGCTCTAAAAACAGCAGATGCCGGCTATTTAACGCGTCGCCTTGTTGATGTTGCTCAAGATGTGATTATTACGGAATATGATTGTGGAACTATTTTAGGTCTGCGAATTGGAGACCTGAAAGAAGGAGAAGAGGTAATTGAACCGCTGCGTGATCGAATTTTGGGGCGAGTCGCAGCGGAAGATGTGTTCGATGAAGAGGGGAATGTTTTAGTAGAAGCCGGAAAATTAATTGATGAAAAGATGGCAGACAAAATATACGATTCCGGGATTGAAAATGTAAATATTAGATCGGTACTCACCTGTGAGGCTAAACGAGGCGTGTGTGCTCAATGTTATGGAAGAAATCTGGCAACAGGAAAATTAGTTACCAATGGTGAAGCTGTGGGAGTTATGGCAGCACAATCTATTGGTGAGCCGGGAACCCAGTTGACGTTGCGGACTTTTCACATTGGTGGAACCGCGGCAAGAATCGCCGCCCAATCACAGGCAACCGCGAAGCAAGATGGTTTTGTTCGCTATGAAAATTTGAGATATGTAGAACGTGAGGAAGGATACTATATCGCAATTGCTCGTAATGGAAAAATAAAATTAATTGATGAAGATAATCGAACTCTTTCTGTATATATTGTTCCTTACGGTGCTCAGATTCTTGTTAAAGAAGGGGAAGGAGTCAAAAAAGCGAAAGTGCTATTCCGATGGGATCCTTATATCACTGGTATCTTAGCTTTCCATTCAGGAAGATTAGAATTTGTAGATATTATAGAAAATGTTACTTATCGCGAAGAAGCAGACGAAGCAACGGGACTACGTCAGAGGGTTATCATTGAATCAAGGAATCGCAATTTGAGCCCTCAGGTCAGAATTGTTGATGAAGAGGGTAAAGAACTTAGTACTTATATTCTTCCAATTCGTTCATCAATTCAGGTGAAGGATGGAGATTATGTTAAGGGTGGAGATGCCTTGGTTAAAATACCACGAGAAATATCTAAAACCAGAGATATTACAGGTGGTCTGCCTCGAGTAGCTGAATTATTCGAGGCGCGACGTCCGAAAGACCCTGCTATTGTAAGTGAAATTGATGGGCGAATTAAGTTTGGGGAAATCAGAAGAGGGGTTCGCAAGATTACGGTGACATCGTTAGATGGTCAGGAAGAAAAAACTTATCAAATTCCTTATGGTAAGCATATTCTAGTACATGATAATGATCACGTTGAAGCTGGTGAAAAATTGTGTGAAGGCTCAGTAGCACCGCATGATATTTTAAATATTATGGGGGCAAATAAAGTTCAAGAATACCTTGTTAATGAGATTCAAGAAGTTTATCGACTTCAGGGAGTTAGAATTAACGATAAACATATTGAAGTTATTGTTCGTCAGATGCTTCAAAAGATCAAAGTTGAAGACCCCGGAGATACATTTTACTTACCCGGTGACCAGGTTGATCGATTAACATTTCAGGGTGAAAATAATAAAATTCGAAGTCAAGTAGTGATTACCGATGCTGGAGATTCTCATTTGAAAGTTAATGAGCTGGTAAGCCGTGCAGGGTTCGAACAATCAAATCAAAAACTAACAAAAGCCAAAAAGACGCCAGCAAAGTCCAGACCTGCACGTCCAGCAACTTTTCTGCCATTATTATTAGGGATTACAAAGGCTTCATTAACAACAGAAAGCTTTATCTCTGCAGCCTCATTTCAAGAGACAACCCGGGTGCTGACAGATGCTTCAATTGAAGGTAAGATTGATTATTTACGCGGTTTAAAAGAGAATGTAGTGATGGGTAACCTGATACCTGCAGGTACGGGATTAAATAAGTATAGAAAAATAAAAGTATATAGCCCGACCATTGATGAAGAGGCAGATGAACTTATTGAACAAGAAAACGTTTTAGAAGAAACAGTCGAACCATAAGTTGTATTGAAAAAAGTTATAGTCATAAAAAAAATTATTGCTATTTAAAAATATTTTATTTATATTCCACATTTTAAAAAACGGAGATAGAGATTGCCAACGATAAATCAATTAGTTAGACGCGGCAGAAAGCGGATGACTAAGAAAACATCGGCTCCGGCACTAATGGGTTCGCCGCAGCGTCGTGGAGTGTGCACGAGAGTTTATACGACGACACCCAAAAAACCTAATTCAGCTTTGCGTAAAGTCGCCAGAGTTCGTTTAGTAAATGGTTTTGAGGTAACGGCTTATATTCCCGGGGAAGGTCATAATTTACAGGAACACTCAATTGTTTTAATTCGAGGTGGTCGTGTGAAAGACCTTCCAGGGGTGCGTTATCACATCATACGCGGAGTGTTAGACACTGCCGGTGTTCAGGATCGAACACAAGGTCGATCTAAATATGGTACAAAAAGAAAAAAAAGTTAAATTTTCATTTAAATATAGATAGATTGAAATATGCCTAGAAGAAAGAGAGTCGTTGCTAGAGAAGTCTTACCCGATCCGAAATATGATAGTATCGTCATTACCAAATTTATTAATGGATTGATGAATAAGGGTAAAAAGAGCGTTGCTGAAACAATTTTCTATAATGCTATAGAAAAAATAGAAGCTCAAACCAGCAAAAATGGATTGGAATTATTTTATAAAGCATTAGACAATGTAAAACCTATTCTTGAGGTAAAATCCCGGCGAGTTGGTGGGGCGACATATCAGGTGCCGATTGAAGTTAGTGAAAGCCGCCGACAGGCACTTGCCACCAGATGGATTATAGGTTTTGCAAAAGCAAGAAATGAAAAAACAATGGCTGATAAATTGGCGTCAGAATTAATTGCTGCATCAAATAAAGAAGGAGCTTCAATAAAAAAACGAGAAGATACCCATAAGATGGCGGAAGCAAATAAGGCATTTGCACATTTTAGGTGGTAATCAAGCAACGATCAGGTGACCGATCTAGTATATTAAAGTTTTAGTAAGTCATCTAGTATAATCAATAATTAATCTTCTCCACAAACTTTAGGGAGGAAAAAGATTAAAAGTTGATACTCTCTAAATATGTTCAGTGGAGTTTTTTATGTCTGGAAACAGGAAGCTCGAGCAGATACGAAATATCGGAATAATGGCACATATCGATGCGGGAAAGACGACGACCACCGAACGTATTTTATATTACACTGGAAAGGTTCACAGAATTGGGGAAGTAGATGATGGTACCGCAACGATGGATTGGATGGCTCAGGAAAAGGAGCGCGGTATTACCATCACATCGGCAGCCATTACCTGTAAATGGAACAACAATCAAATTAATATCATTGATACACCTGGTCATGTAGATTTTACCGTTGAGGTTGAGCGTTCATTAAGAGTTCTCGATGGTGCTGTAGCAGTTTTCTGTGGCGTTGGCGGCGTTGAGCCCCAGTCTGAAACAGTTTGGCGGCAAGCTGACCGCTATAATATCCCCAGAGTGTCGTTCATTAATAAGCTCGATAGAATCGGTACTGATTTCTTCAATGTGGTGGGTATGATTAAAAGTCACCTGGGCGCACAACCGCTAATTATTCAAATACCAGTAGGCGAAGGCGATCTTTTCAGCGGTGTGATTGACCTGATTAAGATGAAATATTTGGTGTTTGATGTAAATACATTAGGTTCTGCCATAAAAGAATTGGAGATTCCTGCTGAGTATAACAAGAGCGCGGAAAGATTTCGCAGCCAGATGTTAGAGACATTATCAGAATTTGATGATAACATTTTAGAAAAATATGTTGAGTCGCACAATATAGCGGAACCGGAAATTAAAAAGGCTGTTCGTAACGCAACGCTGGCAGTCAATTTAACTCCTGTTCTTTGTGGTTCAGCTTTAAAAAATAAAGGCGTTCAACCTTTACTGGATGCGATTGTAGACTATCTGCCGTCCCCTCTTGATGTACCGCCGGTAAAGGGAATTAATCCCAAAACTGGGAGAGAGGAAATACGAAAAGTTTCAGATGATGAATACTTTAGCGCATTAGCCTTTAAAGTTGCAAGCGATCCGTTCGTTGAAAAACTGATTTATATTCGTGTTTATTCGGGGGTGGCAAGAGTTGGACAAAGTATATATAATACGAATACGAATAAGCGAGAACGGATCGGTAGAATTTTGCAAATGTCTTCCAATAAACGGGAGGATCTCAGAGAAGTTCATTGTGGAGACATTGTTGCTATTACTGGATTCCGCATGACCAAAACAGGTCATACGCTTAGTGTTGATAAGCACCCGATCGCATTGGAAAGTATGGAATTCCCTGAACCAGTCGTGTCAATTGCGATTGAACCAAAAACAAAAGCGGATCAAAAACGATTAGCTGGCTCGTTGAATCGACTGGCAGATGAAGATCCGACATTCCTGGTGAAGGATGATGAGGAGACAGGGCAGACAATTATATCGGGAATGGGAGAACTTCATTTAGATATTTTGGTTGATCGATTAACCAGGGAGTTCAGGGTAAAAGCCAATGTTGGGAAACCGCAGGTCGCTTATAAGGAATCGATTATAAATTCAGCCCGGGGTGAAGGTCGCTTCCTTAAGCAACTGGCAGGTAAAAATCAATTTGCAGCAGTTGTTCTGGAACTGGAACCAAATGATATTGGTAAAGGTTTGCATTTTGAAAATCTTGCGCCGCCGGATAAAATTCCAGGACAGTTTATTCATCCAATCACAGCAGGGATCAAAGAAGCCATGCTGGGTGGTGTGTTGTTTGGCTATCAAGTGATTGATGTAAAAGCAAAATTGATTGATGGAAGTTTTGACGAAGATGATTCTACAGAGCTCGCGTTTAAGATAGCCAGTTCAATAGCGTTTCGAAACGCTGCTGAAAAAGCGAATCCGGTATTGCTTGAACCAATTATGAAAGTTGATGTTACTGTGCCTGAAGAATATGTGGGTGAAGTGGTTAATTTTCTGCATTCAAGACGGGCTAAAATTAATAAGATGGAAGTGAGAAAAAATTTACAGGTTGTATCGGCAACTGTTCCGCTTAGTGAAATGTTTGGCTATACAACAACTTTAAGGTCTTTAACACAAGGACGTGCGACATATACAATGGAATTTTCACATTATGAGCAGCTTCCTGAACAGCAGGTGACTCAAATATTTGCTGGTAGTTATTCATCTATTTAATGAATGTATCAATATTTTTTATGGGACATTATAACGGAGGTATTCTATCATGGCGAAAGAGAAGTTTCAGCGGACCAAGCCGCATGTAAATATAGGGACGATCGGTCATGTCGATCATGGCAAGACGACACTGGTAGCGGCGATCACCAATATACTATCTAATCAGGGTTTAGCCCAGGCAAAGAGCTATGATGAGATTGATAATGCGCCGGAGGAGAAGGCACGCGGCTTAACGATCAATGTACATCATGCCGAATATGAAACAACCAAGCGGCACTATGCGCATGTGGATTGTCCGGGACATGCTGATTATATCAAGAATATGATCACGGGAGCGGCGCAGATGGACGGGGCGGTGCTGGTGGTTTCAGCCGCGGATGGACCGATGCCCCAGACGCGGGAGCATGTGCTATTAGCTCGCCAGGTGAATGTGCCGTATTTGGTGGTATTTTTAAATAAGACGGATCAGGTGGATGATCCGGAACTGCTGGAGTTGGTAGAATTAGAGATTCGCGAGTTATTGACTCAATATAAATTTCCGGGAGATGAAGTTCCAGTGATCAAAGGTAGTGCTCTGGAGGCATTGGAGCATTTGACCGATGCCGAGAAGACGCAGCCGGTATTGGAATTAATGGATGCAATAGATGATTATATCCCGACGCCGGAGCGATTGACCGACAAGCCGTTTTTGATGCCGGTAGAGGACGTATTTTCGATCACGGGTCGCGGCACCGTAGGTACTGGTCGTGTCGAGCGTGGAGTGATTCATGTTGGTGATGAGATAGAGATAATAGGAATGGGTACCAGGCGCAAGACGGTATGTACCGGCGTTGAAATGTTTCGTAAGTTGTTAGACGAAGGTCAGGCAGGTGACAATGGGGGTATTTTGTTGCGAGGTGTAGATAAGGAAGAGTTACAGCGTGGTCAGGTGATAGCAGCTCCGGGCTCAATAACCCCGCACACCAAGTTTAAGGGCGAAGTTTATGTGTTGACCAAAGAAGAAGGTGGACGACATACGCCGTTTTTCAATGGTTATCGGCCGCAGTTTTATTTTCGGACGACGGATGTGACCGGCTCGATCCAGATGCCGGAGGGCGTGGAGATGGTGATGCCGGGCGATAATGTGAACATGGATGTGGAATTGATCACGCCGATAGCAATGGAAGAAGGATTGCGGTTTGCGATTCGTGAGGGTGGTCGAACGGTTGGTGCTGGTGTCGTAACTAAAATTGTTGAATA
>SMTZ1_10003562_pt1 | contig 15991 bp, 10 predicted proteins | sample DeeMarSWOR136_30_FD_25667 | JGI IMG/M metagenome (IMG submission 25667)
CGCGATAATGAATGCGATACGGGTAATATCTCTGTATTGCTGAAGAAACTTGTAATAGTGTTTTCTAAGACCATCATCTCAAAAGGAGTAATCGTATTTGTAAAACCATATATCCTATCTCTATATTCCGTCCCATATCCAAATAGACCCTCGAGACGAAATCCTATTCTATCAGCACCGATTTCAAGAGCAGAACATAAATTTATGGTGGGATGTGGGATAGATCTTTCAAAATTATAATATGTCCACTCCTGACCTATATTATATGTATTAACATAATATCTATTTCCATTTGGACTGTAATCCATTTCGTCGTCCCAATTTCCTTGCTCTCCACTCCAGTCTCCATACCAGTCTCCTTCGCCATCTTCCAACCTAAATCTTCCCCTCATTTTAAGTGAAAAAGATCCGGTATTTAAAAAAGATACAGTAAGACCTATTGTATCTCCTACTTCGAGGCTACCATGTCTTTTAATGTCGTCCGTGGGAATTGTAAAGTATGTATTGGGGTAGTGTTCTAAAGAAATACCTACGGTTTTCCAAGAAGATCCAAGAGCAAGGAGTAATATTACATCAACTCCAATAACAATTGATGTTGTCGCTATTGCTGTTGCAGCTATATGGACAGCTAATTCGGGATTCTCGTCATATATGCTCATCGCGTAAAGAATATCGACCCACATACCATAAAATCTTAATAATTGTCCAAACCAGAATAGAAAAGTTCCAAGATTCCCAGAGGGATTCAAACTACTCAATCTTGTCAAGGGAATGATAGATAATGCTGAACACATAGCGCCACCAACCCCAATAAACAATCTTAACCAAAATGTACCTGAACTGTTTATGAATTTACCTGCAAGTAATTCTTGATTTAAATTAAATAAATCATCTGCATATAAAAGAATATTCCAAATGGCTAATCCCGCAGCAAAAATCTTTCCAATTTGAAGTGCCCGAATTTGCACTTTCAACCATATTGTGAGTTTTTCATTTTCGAATTGTACAAGTTTCCAACGGAGTTCTGCCCATAATTTTTTTCCACCATCCGTGTAATCGACAAATTCCCGCTCCGTATAAATTCTCCAGGCTCGCATCCAATCAGAGATTTTCAATATGGCTGTTAGATCGTCAGCGCCCAATTCATTAATATAACCGATGAGATCGTCAGTATATTCAAGAAGTGAGGGATTTTTAGGAGAATTTCGAGTTCTATAATGATAACTCATTCTTATACCTTCAAATTTGTCATCAATTTTTTGAAAATTTGTTAACCAAAGTTCTATGTAACTTTTTAGACCTTTCATTTCCAAGGAATCTATTGATTTCAAGAATTTTCTACCGAAATCGAAGTATTCTGAAGCCAAGTCAATGTTTAATTGGCGATCTTCGGTAAAAAATAGATCTGCAAGTATCACATCGTCAAGTCGATAATCGATAATTCCCTTAACAATATCGCAATCTCTTTGAAATTGTATAGTAGGAACCGTGAATTCATCGTCGTATCGCTCTATGTAAGTTCGATTTTCGAGAAGGATCTTGTCGTGCAGCTCCTCGTATAATGATGAAGGAATTTTATCTAGTGGAATTGCGCTTCCATGAGCTCTGGTGACTTCCAAAACTGCTGCAATGTCAAACTCTGTCACTTTAACACGAATGGGAAGCCCTTTAATGTCAGCTCTTTGTTCGTGGTTAATAATCTCCTCATCGGAAAAATCCTGCCAAGTGATTATATAACAAATCGAGTTTTGTTGGTTTAAAATATTAACATCCTCTATTGTTCTCGTGATTAGGGAGAGATCGTTGTTTATCGAATTGAAACTAAAATAAACCTGATAATTTCCTGAATAATTCACTGCAAAACTAGGATTTGGAATGTTTTCCTTGAGGTTGATCTTGTTGAGCACGTCGTAATTGCTCTGAAGACCTGCTACATATAATACTTCGTTCTCTAATAGGGTTTCATTATAGGTCTGGTAAGAAACTTCTACATAAATTGCATCAATATGAACTTCTCCTGCCGGATAATACATATTAGCCGGAGTAAGTCCAATAGTAAATGAGTCAAGGTTTTCTTGCGATAAACATAATCCAATAAACTTTCCATTTTCCCAATTTCCACTCCACTCTGCAGATTCCCATGAAAAACTAGTACCAACCAATCCAAGAGTTGTTGTAGAAGAACCTCCTGAAGTTGTTTTAAAGTCAATTTTAAGTATGGACTCCGTGGTGGCTTTACCTCTTACCCAGACCTTTATATTATTCACGCGCTTTCCGCTCCCCATTTTAAAAGTGCTTAAATCCAATTCGCAATAAGTAAGATCTTCAATATAATTATTGGGTCCTATAATGTAATTGCCATCCCCCGCGCTAGGTGATAGTATTTCGTCATTAATTCTAGAATAAAGTTGTGAGGGACTCCAAAAATCATTTACAATGTCTCCATCTGGTCTTATTATTGCGGAAGCAGTTTCCCCGACAAACTCTCCATCAGTAAGAATTGGAGTCGTTTCTCGATCATTAATTAATTGATCGGTCAAATTTAAATAATCGATGGTACCAATTCCTACAATATCTTCTTCAGCGTAAGGATCATACACTCCAGAAATCTCTAGCTCAGGATTTTGGGCAAGATTCCAGAGGACCTGATTCTCGATCATCGAGTCAGGTGAGCCCAAAATGTAGCTCACTTCATCAATTTCGCGAGATACTATTGATTGAATGATGATGTCTTCTTCTATGTCGTAATAGTGAATGATCTTTGTATCTACAGAGCTTTCATTATAATATGTAACTAACCATATGAAATCAAACCGAAGGTCAATTGCTCCATCCCCATCTGCCTTCGCAGGGTGTCCCACGGGATATTTAAGGTTAAACTCAAATGTTTCCAAGCTAGGTTTTGCTAAAATGAACATGAATTCTGCATTTGGATCGTTTTCATCTGGAATGGCATCGCCAACACCGGTGCAGGGGTAATTGTCTACAAGCGAATATGTCTCTACATTTGAGGGATCGTATTTCCAAAAATCCACTAGCTCGGTTCGCGTGATGCTCTCGTTTCCAAATAACCTCATTACAAAATAAATCGAGACATTTAAATTACCGTTCCATAGTCTTGGAGTCGAGTAGGTGGAATAATCGAATGATGGTTTTTTCACGACAATATTAATTAAGGTGTTCTTGGTTTGATCGTGCGGAATTACAACTTGAGCCATTTTATCGTTATCCAACATTAGAGAAGACAAGGGAGACGCATCGTATACATCTGGTCGCCCATCGGCATCCGTATCGATATTATAGGGTTCTGATCCACTCTTATATTCCTCGTGGTTTTTTAAACCATCTCCATCAGTATCCAAAGTGCTTGAATAATCTAATGTTATTATTGTCTCTGAATTGATCCTAAAAAATATTACAGCCGATTTGTTACTATCGTATTGGTAAAATATTTCATGCCAACCAGCATCTACCTGCCCATAAAATTGAGAGCACCCGTTTGATTCGTGAAGACCTAAAGAAAAATTCATGTTTTTAAGAGTTAAATCATCTCCATCGATTATAATGTCAGAAAAATATCCCTCAAACATGTCGATGTATAAATAGTGAGTTTCCTCACTTGATTCGGGTATGTAAAAAGAATAATGACCCTCGGCAAGACCTTCAGAATATCCAATCAATATGCTATCTGCTTTCTCAAAATAACCCCAGATATTGGGTACTGTGGGATCTAAATAATGTAAATGCGATTTTTGAATTTCTTCTACATCTCTAATTAAGTCGTTGTCCCAATCTGAATCAACGAGGATCTTATAGTCAATTGATCCATTACCAGATACCTTCATTATGTGCGTTCCAGGTTTTAGATTGAGATCAAAACTGATATATTGTCCGCCTTCAATGAAAGAACTATAATCTCGACTATCAATTTCTGGATACCCATCGTTTGGATCAAATACATTTTTTAAGACGATGCTTTCAGAACCCAACTCCAAAATTTCTAAATATAGATAGTTATAACTAAAGTTGGGTTGCATCAAAATTGAAATCGGCCCTCCGGCATTGAAACTGGTTTCGTATTCTTCCGATAAATTAACTGTAATATTATCTTGTCTAATAAACAACGGTTCAACTGCTAACCACTTGAAATTCTTATTATCTACATCTTCCTGCTGTATCGTAATATTATGAGATGTATAATTATTACCAAAATCTTTAGCGATAATATTGATGCCATAGCTTACTTGATAAACTTCATTGTCAAGCTCAAAACTCGTGAAATCAGTACCATTAACTTCTGCCAAAATATAACACTCCTCCTTAGCGTTGAAATGATATATGGCCTCGTTTACGCCATCTTCATACAGGAAATTTGATAGAGACGGATCGTAAAAGGGATCCCTAAGCTGGTCGGTATTATCATCATTACTAGATAATTCTGCTAAATAGTCGTTAAATAGCGGAGTTATATGAGAAAACAAAATGATACTGATTAAAACCACAGAAATGGTTTTTTTCGTTTGAAATTTTTTTTTCTTAACCATTTTCAATCAACTTTCAAGTGAGAAACTAAATTTATGCTAATTTTTTTCCCTATGATCTTAAATTTTTTAAAAACAAGATAACTTGAACTTTGAAGTATATTAATCTTCTTGAAGGGGATTCAATTTCAATGAACAATATTAATTAGCAACAATATTAATGAACAATATCAATTAGCAACAATATTAATGAACAATACCAATTAGCAACAATATTAATGAACAGTATTGTTCATTAAAATTTTCCAATTCTTAATAATATACAATGAAAGGAAATCAATAAAAAATAAAATAAAATTTTTTTTTTTCCTATAATCTCCTCAACCTTATATAAAAATGCTACAATTAATTTTTTAGATTAAAGTTGTAAAAATTTATTAGAAACCCCTCACTTCCTAAAACAAGATATATTATTAACTAAGGTCAAATCGATTTGGCGCGTAGTCAAGCAAAGAGTAAAAGAAAATTTACCGGTAAAAAATATAAATATTTTAGTAAAAAAAGAAATAGGGATTTGGCCCGACCAGCAATAGATACGGAAGTTGGACCAGAGAAAAAGAAAAAAGAAAGAACTCTCGGTGGAAATTCAAAATTAAAACTATTTTCAACGCCTTTCGCTAATATTACCGACCCAAAAACTAAAAAGACCGAAAAGGTAAAAATTCTAAGGTTTGAAGAAAATCCCGCATCAAAGGAGCTTTCTCGAAGGCATATCCTAACAAAGGGGGCGATTGTTCAAACCGAAAAAGGTTTAGCGAAAATTACAAGCCGACCAGGGCAACACGGCGTAATAAATGCAGTGCTTATAGGCGAGGAATAAGTCTCTTCGTTAATCTTCGGTTTCTATTTTAATGTTTTTTACGTTTGCTTTTTTTCCTTTAGAAATAGAGGTATCGGTTGATTCGCAATGCTTACATTTAAACAATTGAATGCCAGCTAAAGCGTCGGATTCGGATAGGCTTATTGTCGAGTACTTACCGCACTTGTTGCAAACAATTTCGCCCGGGGTCATCTCTATATGCAAATTAGCTCCTTCTGCAATTGTTCCCGTTGTTGCCATTTTAAACGATTGTCTTAAGAGATCTGGGACGATTAGAGTCAATTCACCAATTTCTAAAAACACTTCTGTGATTTTAATTGCCTTATATCTTAGGGCAGTCTTCAGGGCAGTTTGATATATCGCGCTCGCGAACGCAAATTCGTGTATGTCTTTATCTCCTCGTTTTATCATTATTTACTTTTTGATTTCCGAATTTGCTTTGCAATTTCGAGTAATAATTTGCTTTTCTTTTTCCCTTTAGCATCAATTAATATACGCCCCGGAGTTTCCCACCATGTCTTCGGATATTTAGGAGCGTTTTCGACCTTGTATTCGTACCCAAGAGCTTTTACTGCGCTTTCGATATCTTTTAAACTAACTTTTTCGATCGCAAGGTTCTTAGGTAATCTGCGACCTTGATTTACCGTTCGATTTTTATCGAAATACGCGGGCCAAAAAATAAGAAATGGCGTTCTTTTTCTCATCGCTATTATCTATTTAAAATTTGTAGAGCACTTAAATATTTTGTTTTGAAATTATATAGATTTCATTTTATTAATACGTCTAGTCAATAATCTCTTTTTAAATCTAAAAATTAAAAAATCAATAATAGTACTATATAATTGGTGAAATAATATGGTATCGCAATTAATTCAAGGGGCTTTACACTTTCCAGATGGATATATGGAAGGTGAAAATATCTCTGAACAAGAAATACTATTTGGTAAATTTTTTGTCCGTAATATTTTCAATTTAGACCAAAATCGAGATCTAGATGAGAATAATCCGAATTACGGACAATTAATTAAAATATCTGCCTTGGCAAGCCGCTTTCCAAGGTGTAATGACGCTCTTGAATACTTAATGGAAAATTTTCAACAGCATATTCATCCTAATTGGGGCGCTTATTATAATTTAGTATTTAGTGGAACACATTTTAGTAATGGTGTAATCAATCAAGATACGATTCCTCTAGTAAAATTTAGAAGAAATTACAATGGATTGCAGGCTCAAGAACAGAATGAATGTTATAATTTGTCGATTTGCATTAGGGAGATATATTGTCTAACACAAATTCTAAAAACTCAAATTCATAATAACGAAAACTCATCGATACAAGATCTCTACAATTTTCTTGAGAAATTCAATAAATTTTTTCATGATTTATTTCAATTCCGTGTCGCAGATACGATTAGAAGTTTGAATCCGTATAGAAGAATACGCCATGCAATTGCCCACTCTCACTTCATTTTACATGATGGCCAAATAAAACTCGTTGATTGGGATTACTCTAGGCACCAAATAACTGTAAGCGGGATATTAGACTATGAACTAACCATTGTAACCGAAGAAATACTGTATTTATGTGCGACTATTTCACAGGTCGTTGCATTATATCAATTAATGCAACAATAAAATTAGTAAAAAATATAAAAAATTTATATCTTGCTTAACTATAAAATGTGCTATATTATTTGGGATGGTGGTCTAGATTGGTATGATTCAATAAACAACATTTCGTTGTTTATGTTGAATCGGCTGGGGGCCGAGAGGCCGGGGGTTCGAATCCCTCCCTTCCCACTTACACTCTAAATTTTATTTCCAAAGATTTTTCTATGCCTTCGAAAGATTTCTTCCTTATGTGCATTATAAAAAGTTGAATTTATCATCATATGACAATTACTACACAAGCATACACAATGCTCTTTAAGCAATTTATCTTTAATTTTACCAATATTAGAATTTAAATAAAAAATCCTATTAGAAATTGTTTTTAATTCTGGTTTCTGATGGTGAATCGTTAATGCCGGCAAATTATCAATATTTTTATTATTAATGCCAAAACCACAGATTTGACATTTCCCTTCCCATAAATCGAAGAAAACAATTTTTTTTCTAATATACCCTCTAATTTCTTTTCGCTGGTAGTTTATTGGATTGATTTGGGGAGTTATTTCCTTTGGATCTTGAAAATGTAATATTAATTTTCTAAATTTCATAAAAAATTTTGCTACATTTTTAGCATGACAATTTCTACACATTACTAATACACCTTGCTTTGAGATTTCACTCTTAATTATTTGCCAGGAATTATAACGCACGCTTCTCCAAAATCCTTTTTTCTTTGCCGCTTTTGTAGACTTTTCCGGAATAGGGTGATGGAAATCATGTTTTGGGAGTTCTTCGATTCCGGTTTTTCCACAAAATTGGCAATTATTTCCATTTTTTGTTATTGTTTTTATTGCTTGTAATTTATTTACCCAACTTAAATATTGCAACCGCTCAGCTTCCATTTTAATCTCGCATTTTTTACATATAGAACGCTTTTTTTCAGGAAGATCTGATCGATTTTTAAATTTATTGTATGGTTTAATTCGATGACATTTTCTACATTCCCTTTCCCTTTTCTGAGGATTATTATACAACTTCATTTTTAAAAAATGTAAAAATTCTTAATGATTTCTTCTTTATAATATTAAAAAACTCTAAGAGACAATCCATTTATAATTAAGAAATTAGGTAGATGAATTTATGAAGAATTTTAAATTTCCTACACCAGTTCCTTGTGGATATGTTCAACAATCGACAGTTATGTTGACCTCACTAATTGATTATATTAAAATTATATTAAAAAGAATAGATGAAGAACAAAAAATATATGAACAATTTCTTGGAACCAACGAATTCATACCATATTTAGATACAAAACTCGCGATGGACATTAAAACTTTATATCTATATGCAAAAATCTATTTAGATTTTTTTATGAAACATTTAGCTCACGCATTCTTTCCAGAGATTGACATTGATCTAATTAAATGTGATAATTTTATTTCATTTACAAATAGATTAAAAGGATTAGAGCAAACAAATAATGAGAGTTTTGAAGAATTTAAAAAACACATTTTAAAATATAAGAATAAGCTGTTTTTCAGAATAATTTTTGTTAGAAATATTACTATTTCTCATAGAGATTTGGATTTAAATGAATTTTATCGCTATGATGATAAAAATCATACTTTTTATATTCATTTTCATGGCACTTTTGATTCTTTTCAGGTAAAAAAGGATTTAAAAAACAATATTATTAAATTAGGGAAGAAATTTGGGATTGAAAAATCATATAATGAGAAAAAAATCTCTGATTTAGTCTTTTTAGATTCAATCTTAGAAGAAATAGAATCTAGGGAATTCGAAATTAAAAACAAGGATGAGAATATTTTGATTAAATATCGAAAAGAAATAGGATATATTATTAGTAAAAACAAAGTTTTTGAATTATTATATGATTTTTCGGAAGAAATCACAACAATATTAAAACAATTCTATCCAGATATGAGTCAATATTATGTGAGAAGATTTCAATATTAAAGCGTTGAGAACCGAGAGGCCGGGGGTTCGAATCCCTCCCTTCCCATCTTTAAATTTTTTATTTTGCTGGTAAATCAGCCAGTATTTTTTGCTTTAACCCCGGCATTTTTTTTGCTTTGGGATTAAAACAATTTGTTAAAAACTGATATTTAAATAAGATATTCAAGTTCCCAAACAATTCAAATCGATTTTCAAGCATCGCTTCGTATACATCCCCAAAATTTTTTAAGACAATAAATAAATCTCTCACTGAGCGATACATAAGCGTAGCATCCGGATTATCTAATTTCCCCTTGGCGTAAGTAATACCTCCCTTTCCATCAAAAACTAAAAACTTATAGATATAATCGTCCTTCGTAGAAAATTGGATTTTTGCTTCGAAATTCTTTACAAATTGCCTAAACCTGTAATCCTTTTTTGATTTTCTAATTATTAACTTATTGGAAAGGTCCATAAAGATGTTAGTTAGAAACAATAAAAGTCGCGAGGGCGTTTCAGATGGTATCTTGTAAAAATCTTTTCGGGCGATTTGTATCGCCATGTATTCAATAAGAAAGATCATCCCCGTTACGAGAATATAAAATACGAAGAAGAAGAATCCATAGTTAAATGGTAGAATCCATAAAGCGTTTTTAGGAGGATATGAAGTAAGGAAAAAAATCAATTGAGCCGGGTAATCAACGCTGAGAGTAGCAACATCGTTTCCTTTGAAGAGCGTTATAAAATCGGGATATACTAAAATCGTAAAAATTGACCAACCTGATGCCACAATTAATAAAGAATATCGACTTTTATCATTTCTAATCAATCTTAAGTTTATCCAATAAGCAATAGTATAGTATAGAGGGAATAACGCGTAAATTACCCAAACTGCAGAAGCTATTATTTGAGGATCAAACCAATATAAAACGAGCCAGTTCGGGTCAACCTCAATCCAGCACCATACAGAAATGAGCAAATTTACAAAAAGCGTAAATAATAAGCCGATAAGATAAAGCCTTCTATTCTTTAATTTCGTCGCAATCGTATTTTTAAACAAGGGCTTTAACGAGGAGAGAAAAAAACCCGAAACAACGCACAACCCTATGTCCCATAGTATTGGCATTTCAATCCTCTATGATTTATTGAAGAAATTTAAATATCCATTATCGCTCTGTTGATTATCTCGTCTTTCATGTGATCGTTTAAATCTGCGAAATACGCAGTATAGCCGCTAATTCTGACCATTAGATCGGGATAGTTTTCTGGATGTTTTTTCGCATCGATTAGAGTTGAAGCATCTTGTATAGTAAATTGTACTTGCATTCCTCCTTTCATAAAGTATCCCTTAACTAACGAAGCGATGAGATCGATTTTTTCTGGATCCTTGAATAAAAACCTGTTGAATTTCAGATTTAGAGCCATACCATTTGGCATTTTAGACGAATTCAGAAAAGCTAAGCTATTCATCACCGCTGTCGGTCCTTTTCTCTGTGCGTAAGAAAAAGGAGTCAATCCACTCGTTAACGGTTTTCCGTGTTTCTTTCCGTGTGGAAACGCGCCAGTCACTTGTCCAAATCCGCTATGTATCGTCATCGACCAATAACCAGGACTATAGACACCATTCCGGTAATTTTTTTTACTTGTAGTTTCGTCGTATAGGAAAGCTACCAATTCCTTCGCAATTGAATCCACCTCCTCAATATTGTTTCCGAAATGATCCAGTTTATTGATAACATAGTTGTATATCTCGTCGTAGCCCTTAAAATTAGCCTCGCATATTTTTTTCAGTTCTGGCAATGTAAGTTTCTTATCGTCGTAGACTAATTTTTTTATAGCATATAAGGAGTCTGTTAAGTCAGCGAGCGCAATAAACGCTATACCAGAAGAGTTGTAGGTAGCACCTCCCTCTAATAACGATACGCCCGATTCCATTGGTCCTTCGAATAAAGCTGATAATAGAGGTTGTGGATGGATGTATTTTAGCTCCTCTCCACACGCATTATTTAACCTTGTACTATGTTTGATCATGAAGCTTAGTTGGTTTAAAACTGCTTCTTTAAACTGCTCGTATGTCTTAAAACTGGAGAGATCCCCTGTTCTTAACCCTACATCCTTAGCACGGATCGCATCTCCATTATTTAGTGCTAATACCAGTGCAGCGATAGTATTTATTAATATTGCTCCTGTATGACCAAATTGCTTGGCTGTGGAACTGGGTTCTAAACAACCAACTTGGGAAAAATCTCGAGCATCTTCCAAGGAAATACCTATCTTCTTTAGCGCGGAGATGGCAACTGTATCGTTTATTAAGGAAGGTGTAGCACCGGTGTTAATAATCACTTCAGCTAACCGTCTTGTGTATTCTGGTGGGTCGTCTTCCCTAACTCTCGCGTTTACATTAGGATCCCTGATAGCTACCATTTCGGTAACATCCAAGCATAAATAAGTCGTTTCGTTAATTGCATTTTTTCCTCCTTTATCGCACCCACCTATCGTAATAGCCTGGTTTGAACCTGTACCTGCGAAAAGAATATCGCCTTGTTCGGGTACCATAGGTAAATTATCTCCTACTTTGACCCAAAAGTGAGCGAGAAGTTCGATTGCTTCCTTTCTCGTTATGAGGTTATTTTCGAGATCGTTCAGATAAAATTTATTTAGAAGTTGGTCAATTCGACCGATTGAAAACCCAATGTTGTTTTGTTCTTGATACAATGCGTTCATGGTCGTCCATATACTCTGTAATGCTTCCCAAAAACATGTAGCGGGTTTGGCTGGCACGGTTTTGCAAATCTCGGCCATTTTTTCAAGCTGACACCTACGAGTTTCGTCTTCGCATTCGTCGGCTTGCCTGCTAGCTTCAGCACTCAAACCATTTGCGTATGTAATGACGCCTTCCATAACGGTGATAAGAGCTTGATAGAAAATCTTCTTCGATTTGTCTGCGTTCTTCATTTTTTCTTTAGCTTCACTAATCAATCCTTCCATGCCTTTTTCTAGAACGCTACTATAATCTGGAATAGTGTGACTTTGGCAATTGTATTTGCTTACCATATATAGAAATAATAATTCTTGTAATCGATAAGCCTTATCGTGATCGCCCAAGCGGTGGCGAACTGCTTCCATAAGGTTATTATGGGTCCAGAAGGGAAGGATTTCTCCATCTAATTCCATAACCTCTTTCAAGGTGATATGGTATTTGTTTGTTTTCCGTTCAGACATCATAAGAATTTCAGGCCATATTCCGCCTCCAAGAAATTCTGGATAAAATAATACGCCTCTTCTTTTAGATGTGCTTGAACCTGCAAGCAATTCGTGAGGAAAAATGTTTGCTCTCTTGTTTTCTAAAATATATTTTAGCCCTTCTGCTTGGCGAGTGAAAGGATCTGTATAATCAAGATCCCCTTTTTCCTTTAAAAATCGAGTTAATAATCTTGATCTTTCGATACAAAACTCTTGCGGTCCGCGAACCATATAGTCACGCAATTCTTTTAAGTGAGAAAAATCTTTAATGTCATATTTCTCACCCACTACTTTTCTTTCGGTCGGTGTTTCTGATAATAACAATTTTGCTCAACAGTATTGTTTAATTAGCGATTCTTTTTCAAATCTTTCCATAATACTATTAGTGAAATTGTTTTATAAATTATATTGTTAAAAATATTAATTGTATTAACGTACTTCCATTATAATTAAAAAGGTTCAGCTTATTATAATTGAGCATTTGTGATAATTCAGTTTTAATAGAAAGGCAAATTTTTTCTCGGTTGCACTTGGGTTTTTAGGAATTTCTTCCTAATTTCTTTGTTGATAAGACCTTCAATTTTGCACAAATATTCATACTCGTCTTTCAAACATAAAGTAATTGCTGTTCCTTTCTTACTCATTCGAGATGTTCTACCTATTCTATGTACATAATTTTCGGGATACTTTGGAAGGTCGTAGTTAAAAACATGCGATATATCTTCGATATCGAGACCTCTTGCGGCAACATCCGTAGCAATAAGTAAATGTATTTTGCGTTTCTTAAATTTTTCTAATATCTCTTCTCTTTGAAACTGGGATAAATTGCCCGAAATAATTCCAATCTTATACCCAGTTTTACTATTTTTCAATTTATTAAATAACCAAGAAGCAGTTTTTTTTGTATTTACAAAAATAAGCGCGCTATCTGGCTTCTCAATTTTTAATATTTGAAGAAAAGTGGTAAATTTCTTGTTAAACAAATCGATTATATAATAAAATTGCCTCGTGCTTCGTACGGTTAAATCGTCTCGACTTAAATTTAAAAATTCAAATTCATTTCTAGTAAATTTTTTCACGAGTTGTCGGATTTCGTAATCCAATGTAGCAGAAAATAGCAAAAATTGATACTTGGTTTTGATGGAATTTAGGATATATTTAATATCTGGAGAAAATCCCATATCCCAGAGCCGGTCAGCTTCGTCTAACACAACAAATCTGATATTTTTATAATTTAATTTCCTTCTTTTATATAGGTCAATAAGACGTCCAGGAGTACCAATAATTATATGAATCCCCTGTTCTAATTTTTTTATCTGGTTGTTAATGGAAACACCTCCATATATTGGGTAAGACTTTACCTTTCCATTTCCTAAATCTTCAACAACTTCGTGAACTTGTTTAGCAAGCTCTCTTGTAGGAACAATAACAAGGCATTCACCAGGTTTAAATGCTAATTTATCAATTATTGGTAAAATATATGCTAATGTTTTTCCGGTTCCAGTTTTTGCCTGAGCCATGATGTTTTGACCTTTCAATATTAAAGGAATAGCTTTGGCCTGAACTGGAGTTGGATTTGTTATTTCAAGGGTTTTTAATGCGTCAACATTCTGAGCACTAACTCCCAAATCTTCAAAACTCAAAAAAAGTCACTAATTACCTCAATTTATCATTACTCAACTTGTCAAGAAATAATAATGTATTATGATTATTAAACTCTATAAAAAATCAATATTTTATAGAAATGGAACGAATAATCAAACTGAATAGGAGATTTATATTCAAGTAAATAAATTTTAAAGCGGTAAAATTAAGATGGGAAATAACAAAGATATTGCTGATTTCGCCGTAGAATATGGAAAGAGTAGAGGAGCTAATTATGTAGAAGCTCGCCTTTTAAATTCTTACGAGGAGACTTATACTACGAGAAATGGTCGATTTTTAGCAATTTTAGATAACACTCAAAATGGTATCGGAATTCGCGTTCTTGCAGATGGAGGGATGGGTTTTGGATCTACGGAACAATTAGATAAAGATTCAATTAAAGATCTAGTAAATATTGCAATAAAAACTGCCAAGGCGAGTAAAAGAAAGGATCCTATAGTTTTTTCTGATGAAGCGGTCGCAGAAACAAGTTGGAACACAGATTTAAAGTTAAAGTTTGCTGATGTGAGCAGAGAAGAGAAACAGTATTTCCTTAAAAATCTAGATAAAAGATTGAAAAGCGAAGTGGGAAGAAAATTAAAGAATCGAATAGCCTATATGGGATTATATACTGACGATAAGTACATTGCTACATCCGAAGGAGCGAGAGTATCTTCGCGAAATTCTCTGGTGACCTTCGTTACAATTGCTACAGCCAAGGGTAAGATCGGTAATGAACAGCGAATTTTCTACAGAGGAGGGAGTGGGGGATGGGAGTGGATAACGGAATCAAAAATCGAAGATATAACGGTTCGAGATAGTCTTGGTACATTTAAAACGGCACAAACCGCTAAAAACATTCGGTTTGATAAGCCAATTGATGTAATCATCAGTGGTGAAGTTGCAGGAATAATATCCCACGAAAATGTAGGTCATCCAAGCGAAGGAGATCGCATTCTCGGGCGAGAAGGGGCTCAAGCTGGAGAATCATTTTACGGAGATTTGTTAAAAGAAGGAAAACTTGGTGAAGTAAAGATCGGAAACGAATGCGTTACCATTATTGACGATCCTACATTACCAAATGGTGCAGGATTCTATCTTTACGACGACGAATGCGTTAAAGCGCGACCTAGATACTTGATTAAAAAAGGAATGTTAAACGAACTGCTCTTAAACCGAGAATACGCTGCAAGATTTAATACTAATTCGAACGCAGCCTCTCGCGCGATATCGTATAATAGAGAACCTATTGCACGCATGGCTAATACATATTTTGCTCCCGGTGATTTTAACACCGTCGAGGAGCTAATTGAAGATGTAAAGGAAGGGATCTTAATGAATAGCTTCACCGAATGGAACATTGACGACCGTCGCTTTCAGAGCAAATATGTTGGGCTCGAAACATACCTCATTAAAAATAGTAGATTAACTGAAATTATGGTGCGACGACCCATTTTAGAATTAACAACATTTGGTATTTTTGGATCGGTTGACGCAGTGACGAAAGAATACGACGCGCCTTTTGGACTCTGTGGAAAAGGAGACCCCATGCAGGGCGTTCCCGTTTCTATGGGAGGGGGTCATGTACGAATGCGAAACATAACGGTTGGAGGTGGTTCTTAAATGAGATTTGACGAAGATTTATTAAATAAGACCGTTGAGGTCGCTAAGAACGCGGGTGCAAAACAACTAATTGCAAAACTAGTTGATGGGGTCGAATATCAAATTCGGTTCTCCAACTCGCAAATTGATATCACTAAACAATGGAATAGAAACTCTTTAGAAATTTTTCTGTCGATTGGTAGAAAAATTAATTTACTTGAAATCCAAGATCCGACTATAGAAAAAATTAACCAGAAGGTCCCAAAAGCCGTTAAATTTTTAAAAACTCTTCCTAGAACTCTATTATATTGGGGGATGGACAAAAATAACTATTCTTACCAAGATATAGATGGTCTTTACGATTCTAAAATAAGTAATTTCTACGAAAAAGCCCCAGATCACATTAACGCTGCTATTCAATCATCGCTCGAAGCTGGAGCTAAAAAAGTTGCAGGAGTGGTTTATTTCGGAAACACTAAAACGGGAGTTTTGACTGGTTTTGGAAATGGGGGGACTTACGATTCGTCGTATTATCGCTTCACGATTAGAGCGTTCGTTGACGCAGAAAGTA
>SMTZ1_10015876_pt1 | contig 15988 bp, 12 predicted proteins | sample DeeMarSWOR136_30_FD_25667 | JGI IMG/M metagenome (IMG submission 25667)
CTTACGGCACGGAGGCGGTCGTACCCATGTGGAACAACGGGGCTGGCGTTGACGGCCCGCGGTGCTGGGAGGTTTTCGATTCTCCGGACCTGCCGCCGGAGTGGTGCACCCCTGATGCCGAGGTGACTTTCGGATATTGCCGCCAGGGAACATACCAGTTGTGCGCGATCACTTATGGCTGTCCTCCCCCCTCTCCGTATTATCATCTGGTGCCACCTTACGACGAAGGCGATTTCGGAACCGTGGATCCGAACACCGGGGTCTGGACCTGGTCCGGCCCGACGATTCAGCCCGGCGTATACGACATCGAGTTCCAGGTCAACGACGGCGCCGCGGCGTCCAACTTCCATCTGCACGTAACGGTCACCGACCAGGATGGATGTGACTGCTGCGTCGGAAGAACGGGTGACGTTAACCGGGACGGGAACGACGAGCCCAGTATCAGTGACATAGCTACGTTGATTGACCACCTGTTCATCAGCCGTACCCCTCTGCAATGTCTTGAGGAGGCCGACGTCAATCAGTCGGGCGGGCCGCATCCGACCACCGACGACATCAGCATCGCTGATATAGCTGTCCTGATTGACTACCTGTTCATCACGGGCAGGACCCTCGGCCTACCGGCATGCATGTAGGCGGCGGGACACGCAAAAATAGATGACTTGTAGGGTCGAACCCGGCCCTGCGAGTCTGGCCCCGCATAGTGTTGCCGGCGATAGGACGGTTCTCCCACCTTTCGCCGGCGCATTACGCAAGTCGTCACACAATCGTCGACAGAATCTGTCTTCTTTCCTGGACGTGCGGGGGCGCATCTGGTGTTTGATCTGGAGCACCCCGAGCGTGAGCCTTATGCTTCTGCGCGTACGACTCAGCAAGTGCATGGGCGCCACCGAGTCCGGCCCGCCCGACAGCGCAATCAGGATAGAATCAGCCTTTTTGAGCAGTTTGTGCTCGCTAACAGTCCGCTTGATTTTCTGCAGCACGGTCATGGTTGGAAGACATTACGAACGGCCGCGAAGGGAACAAAAAAGGTATAACCGCTGCCCAGCGCTTCCGGCCTGTCAAAAAAATCGTTGACAAACATAGACATAAAAGCTATCCTATTTTGAGGATCAGGTGACAGACTGTACTCGCAATCTATGACCCTCGGTAGTGCACGGGGGTTCAGGGAGGTAAAGATGACAAAGCAAATGTTCGTGGCGGTAGTGCTTTGCGGGGTGGTTTTATGCGCTTCGGCGCTCGCGCAGGACGGTATTGTGTCTATTGACCACGTCACTGGTTCCATTACGCCTCAGACTCTGTATGCTAGTCCGGCCCATGTAGTATCGATCCGTTATAACCTGCTGGCCAACGAGCCTCCCGGGATATTCCCGCCGTATTACTGGGTCGGGTCAAATGGTTTCGAGATCTATTCGCCGGATGGCGCCGATTGGAATTACTTCGAGGCTTCCGACGGCCCGCTGTTTCTGCAGTTGGGGCCGACTGTAGTACGGTACCGGAGGTACTTCGTCTTTGACGGTTCAACCTGGTCGCTGAGCGGCGATTACGGGCAGGATCCCCCCGGTGGAAGCTCGGGTCCGGCCAGTCGGGCCGGTTTTCACTTAGGCACCGCCGAGTTTGCCAGCCAGGACGGTTATGTGGGTGGTGAGGACAATGACATCGCGCTGTATCTCGAATTCGGGAGCAACCTGGCCGACGACGGTCTCACGCTCTGTCTGGACAGCTGCGCATCGTTTGTCGCCTGGGAATGGACCAAGGGATCGGAGGACTACCCGCTCTGGGACAACGGCCTTGGGGTGAACGGCCCGCGCTGCTGGGAAATCCACAAATGTCCGAACTGCTGCCCGGGCTGGTGCGCAGAAACGGTGGGCAATATCACATTTTCGTACTGCGGTCAAGCCCAGTACCACTTATGCGCTATCGCAGATCCCGCCTGCTGGCCGGACATGACATACAGGCTGGCTCCGCCGTATGATAACGGTAACTACGGCACAGTCGATCCGGAGAGTGGGCTTTGGACATGGTCCGGTCCGACCGTTCCGCAGACCGGTTCGCTTAGTATTGAGTTCCTGGTGTCCTACCAAGGTTTCGATTACCCTGAGAGGTTTGTCCTGCACGTAACGGTCGCCGCCACCGGCTGTGACTGCTGTGAAGGACGCGTCGGCGATGCCAACCACAGCGGCGAGGATGAGCCGACTATAAGCGACGTTTCCGCACTGATCGACCACCTGTTCATAAGTCGCGTCGGCTTCGACTGTTATCGGGAGGCCGACATCAACCAGTCGGGCGGGCTTGACCCGTACACGGATGACATTACTATCAGCGACGTTTCGATGCTGATTGATTATTTGTTCATCACCGGCCAGCAGGGCATGACTTTACCGGAGTGTCCTTAATAACCGTAGGAGCGTGAAAATTACGAGACCGTTACCAATAGCGTTTCTGCTGCTGACCGCCCTGTTCTGGCTGGGCAGTGGAGCGGCGTTCGCCGTGGACACCGACGGTGACGGTGTGGATGACGATGTAGACAACTGTCTGCTCAAGTACAATCCCGCTCAGGAAGACCGCAATAGCGACGGGGCCGGCGATTCATGCAGTAACGAGATATATGTCGTCCCGGAGGCCGGCTTCGTCAATGAGACCACCGTTGCGCCGGGCCAGGCACATTCAGTCAAGATTCACTTCATCGGCAAAGGCTTTGATTGCGCGCCTCCGGGAGCACACTGGGCCTGTGTCAATGGCTGGACTATCTACTCTCCGGACGGGGCCGACTGGGACCATTTGGCCGCGGCCGTGACCCCGGAATTCCTGGCGGTTACGTTTGGGGCGATCTACCGCCACCACTTTCACAAAGCGGCCGGCTCAGGAACCTGGGTGCGAACGGCCGGCAACGGAACTGCACCAGCGGTATCCGACGGCAGCGGCGCGGATTCTGCCGGGTTCTCTCTAAATATCGGATTCGACGGATGGGTTTATCCGCCCTGGGCCGGACCGGCTCTGGAGTTGGAGTTCGCTTCGCATTCTGAGGATGTCGGTCGACACATCTGCATCGATACGTGCAAGGCATTCTCAACGTGGGAGTGGGCGTGCTGGGCCGAAACCTCCTTCCCGGCCTGGGACCATGCCCCCGCCGTCTGCTACGAGATCGTGAAGTGCTGCGAGGGACGAGTCGGCGATGCCAACAAACAGGGCGGTGACGAGCCGACCATAAGCGATGTCTCAATTCTGATTGACCACCTGTTCATTAGCGGGACGCCACTCCCCTGCCTTGAGGAGGCCGACGTCAACCAGTCCGGGGGTGCTTCTCCCACCGAGGACGACATCACGATCTCCGACATTTCGACGCTGGTCTACCACATGTTCATTGACGACCCGGAGGGTGTACCCCTGCCGGAGTGTTTGTAAGGATTTGATCATGAGCAGAGCAAGGACCGCCGTAACAACGGCTGCGGCCATCTTTCTATTCGCCGGGGCGGTGGCGGCCGGCGATGGGATCGTCTCGATTGACGGCGTTACCCACTTATATTATGGTCCTGCTCAGCTCAGCGCCGGCTGCGTACATGAGGTCTCAATCCGTTACGATTTCCGGAACCTCAGCTCGTCGCCACCCTACTGGAGCGCCGCCTCCAACGGCTTTGAGGTGTACTCGCCTGATGGTGCCGATTGGGGTTACTTTGAGTTAAAACCCGGCCCCCTGGCTCTCGGTCTGCCCTCAACAACAGTGCACTATATCAGGCACTTCAACCTGGTCGGTACCTCTTGGGTCATGACGGGAAATGGAGGGCTGGATCCAGCCGGCGGAAGTACCGGGCCGCTCAGCCGGGCCGGTGCCTACCTGGGCACCGCGGACTTCCAAAGCGGGGGCTATGCGGGCGGAGTGGACAACGGCATTGCGGTTATTCTCGAATTTCGATCCTACATAGCGGATGCAAAACAAGGCTTGACCCTCTGCGTCGACACCAATACGCAGGTGACCGCATGGGAATGGGCCGCAGGAGCCTCCGTGGATCACCCGCTGTGGGACAACGGGCTGGGGAGCAGCGGGCCACGCTGCTGGGAAGTGTACTACTGTGGCTGCGCTCCCGAATGGTGTGGCGCCGATACGGCCGCCCTGACAGCCGGGTATTGTGACGGCGCTTCGTTCCAGCTCTGCGCCACTGCCACCATGGGATCGCTCACCTACAGGATGCTGCCGCCGTACGATGACGGGAGTCTGGGAACCGTGGACCCGGCCACCGGATTTTGGTCGCTGCCACCGTCCACGGTCGAACCGGGAGCGTATCGGATAGAGTTCCAGGTCTTCGACGATTTCTTTCTTGCCGAACCCTGCATTCCGTTTCGCCTGGATCTGACGCTGGACGCCACCGGATGCGACTGCTGCGTCGGCCGGGTGGGTGATGCCAACAACAGCGGTGAGGATGAACCAACCATCAGTGATATCTCGTCGCTAATTGACATGCTGTTCATTTCAGGGGCAGGATTGAGCTGCTACTCGGAAGCCGACATCAATCAATCCGGCGGCCTCTACCCGGTCAGCGATGATATCACGATAAGTGATATCTCCGTGCTCATCGATTACCTGTTCATCACCGGCCCGGAGAATATGACCCTGCCGGAGTGCCTGTAGCACCGCGGCGAAGGTACAGTACCGGCAGTCGCTTTCCCTGTTGACCCGGCTACCCGCCGGGTCTATATTCGCCCTTTCAGTTAGGAAAGGGTCGATAGTGTCCGAAGTTTTCACCCAGCCCGAGGTCACCCCGGCGTTGGTCAAACAGCACGGGTTGAACGAGGAAGAGTACCAGCGCATCAAGGAAATCCTCGGTCGCGAGCCGAATTTCACGGAACTGGGCGTGTTCTCGGTCATGTGGTCCGAGCACTGCTCCTACAAGAACTCGGTAGCCCTGCTCAAGACGCTGCCCCGTGAAGGCCCGGCCCTGCTGGCCAGGGCGGGCGAGGAAAACGCCGGGGCGGTGGACATCGGCGACGGCCTGGCGGTCGTGTTCAAAATCGAGTCGCACAACCACCCGTCCGCGATCGAACCGTACCAGGGCGCGGCTACCGGGGTGGGCGGCATCCTTCGCGACATCTTCACCATGGGGGCCCGGCCGATAGCGTCGCTGAATTCGCTCCATTTCGGCTCACCCAAAAACCCGCGCGTGCGCTACCTGGTGGACGGCGTGGTGCGGGGAATCGGCGACTACGGCAACTCGTTCGGCGTGCCCACCGTGGCCGGTGAGACGATTTTCGAGGACGCCTACACCGCCAACCCGTTGATCAACGCCATGGCCGTCGGAATCGTGAAGTCCGACCGGATCGTCTCGGCCGTGGCCAAAGGCGAGGGCAACCCTCTGATGATCGTCGGTTCCAAGACCGGCCGCGACGGCATCCACGGTGCAACCTTCGCGTCCGAAGAACTTTCTGAAGCATCAGAGGAGAGACGCCCGGCCGTTCAGATCGGCGACCCGTTCACTGAGAAGCTGCTGTTGGAAGCCACCCTCGAAATTATCGAGCAAGACCTGGCGGTCGGCATTCAGGACATGGGCGCGGCCGGAATCACCTGTTCATCGTCGGAGATGTCGGCCAAGGGAAAATCCGGCGTGTTGATCGATATCGACAAGGTCCCGGTCCGCGAAACCGGCATGACGCCTTATGAGATACTGCTGTCCGAGTCGCAGGAGCGGATGCTGGTCTGTGTGAAGAAAGGCAAGGAGAACGCGGTTCGGGTGGTGTTTGACAAGTGGGGACTGGATTCTACCATCATCGGACACGTAACCTCTGACGGCCTGATGACCGTGCGACTCAACGGCGACGTGGTTTCGCAGATACCATCGGACGTGCTCGTTCTCGGCGGGGGCGCGCCGGTCTATCGACGCGAAAGCCGACGTCCGGCCTATCTCGATGAGCTGAATCAACTCGACTTGAGCAAATACTCAACCAAGTGCGACTGGAATAAGACTCTTCTTACCATGATGGCTGCGCCCAATATCTGTCACAAGGGCTGGGTGTTCGATCAATACGACTCCATGGTGCGCACCAACACGGCGGTCGGACCCGGCTCGGACGCGGCCGTGCTTCGCCTTCGCAAGACCAACAGGGCGCTGGCTATGGTCACCGACTGCAACGGCCGCCACTGTTACCTGAACCCGCGCCTGGGCGCGAGGAGCGCGGTAGCCGAGGCGGCGCGTAATATCGTCTGCTCCGGCGGCCGACCGCTGGCTATCACCAACTGCCTCAATTTTGGCAACCCCTACAAGCCGGAGATCTACTACGGTTTCTCCGAGGCGGTGACCGGCATGGGCGAAGCGTGTCGTGTCTTCGAGACCCCGGTGACCGGAGGCAACGTGTCGTTCTACAACGAAGATCCCCAGCGCGCCGTCTACCCGACGCCGACCATCGGCATGATCGGGCTGGTTGAGCATGTTGACCATATCACCACCCAGTGGTTCAAGAACGAAGGCGACGCCATCCTGTTGCTCGGCCGGACCAAAGAAGAACTCGGCGCATCCGAGTACCTGCATACGATCTACAACGAGACGCGCGGGCCGGTGCCGGAACTCGATCTTGAGTTCGAGAAGCGACTTCAGCAGGCGGTGCTGGCAGCTATTCGATCCGGCTGGGCGAACTCGGCCCACGATACCAGCGACGGTGGACTGGCGGTGGCGCTGGCCGAAGGCTGCATAAGCAACAAAGAGCATCAGCTCGGAGCCCGCATCACTGTTGCAGATAAGCTACGACCCGACTGCCTGTTGTTCGGCGAAAGTCAGTCGCGCGTGATAATCAGTTGCGGCTCCGAAAAGGTGAGCTACTTCCGGGAACTGTGCTCGCGGCTGAGTCTGCCGATGGCCGAGATCGGGCAGGTCGGTGGCGACCGACTCGTTATTAATGATCTGGTAAATGTATCCGTGCGCGACCTGTCCGAAGCCTGGTATACGGCCCTGCCGCGCATGATGCAGGAGATCACCCAGAACTGAATCAGGTGTGAGGCTTCAGATCCCGTCATGGCCCTGTACATCTTCTCCGACGCCCATCTCGGCTGCGGTTCGGAACCGCAGGAAGCGGAGAAGATCGCCCGGATCAGGGAACTGTTCGAGCTGATCAAACAGGACGGCGATCATCTGGTAATCCTGGGTGACCTGTTCGATTTCTGGTTCGAATACAAGCACGCCATACCCAAGGAGCACACCGACGTTCTGTTAATGTTGCGGGAGCTCATTCAGCGGGGAATCCAGATCGACTATGTCAGCGGCAACCATGATTTCTGGATGGACGATTACTTCGAGAGGCAGATCGGGGCTCACTTGCACAGGGATCACCTCGAGGTGGAATACGCCGGCCAACGGCTCTTCCTCACCCCCGGCGACGGTATCGCCAGGGCCGACCGGGGCTACCGGGTACTGAAAAGGATTCGAACCGGACTACGAGAGGTACGCCGCGGACAGGCTGGCGCAGGGTTTCGACGCGGTCGTGATCGGGCATCTGCATATTCCCCGGCAGAAGCAATTCGGAAGCGGTGTCTACATCAACACCGGTGACTTCATGAGTCACTTCTCGTACGCGCGGGTGGATGCGTCAGATCTGAATCTACTGTACCTCAGCCGGTAAGCCGGTAGCCCACAGCTCTGCTGTGGGTTGTACGACAGATATACACACTCCCACGTGTTACATATGTCGCCGGACTATTGTGTCATCTATGTGCCCGGACCATACCCCAAGCTGATGAGTCCGAACCCTTCAATCGCTTTTCAATTCCGGACGATGGCGGGTTCGAAGACGGACCCGCCCTACGGACGCTTCGAAGGGATGCCCTCTCTGCCAGCCGGCGCGGCCGGCGGTGCGATAGCGTTCCAGGCGGCGGATGGTGATTTCCGCAAACACCGGGTCGATGTCCATCGTGAGGCAACGGCGGCCGAGCCGCTCGCATGCGAGAAGAGTCGTTCCGGAGTGGGCAAAGAAATCAATAACCGTCTCGCCCGGCCGCGACGAGGCCGCCACGATGCGCTCGATCGCTTTCAGCGGCTTCTGGGCGTAGCAGCCGGGAACGTGTTCTTCCATGCGATAAAACACCTGCTGAATGTCGACCCAGACATTGCCGGGGCGAATGCAGTCCGAACGCGACCGCTCCAGATTCTCTTTCGTGACTCCGCCGACCTCCTTGTAGTAGCCGCGAAGAATCTTGGGGATGTCGGTGTACTGCGCGTCGAAGGGTGGCTTTCCCTTGGTGTAGTAGAGCAGTTCCTGGCGCACGGCCATCCAGTTTTTCTGGGTACCGTAGCCGCGCTGATTGCGGAGGGTGATCAGTGAACGCGATTCGAACCCGGTCTCGGCCATCATGGCCATGAACTGCGGCAACGGCTGGAAGTGCTTTTTCTGGTTGGCTCCCAGCCAGACGTATAGCGCGCTGTTGTCCGCCAGCAGAGTGTACGTCAATTCGACCCAGCGGCGGCACCAGTTTATGTACTCCCCCACCGGACGTCGCTCGAAGGCGACCATGTTGTACGGGGGATCATGCACCGCCAGGGTCGGTGGCGCGTGGTCAGCGAAGAGGGGAGACACAAACCGCTTATCCGTGGCGTCGGCGCACGCGACCACGTGGCCTTTTATCTCGTCCCGCCACACCATGCCCGGACGCAGGCGGCAGTGTGGTTCAAGCGTAGCGCGGACGTCAACATCTGAAAGATCAACTGTATCGGCAGGTTGGTACAACACACGAGAAAACAAGTGGTCGTGCTCGAAGGATCAACAAAAAGCGGACCAAGAAAGAAGCCCCGCCGGGTGGCAGGGCTTCTTATAAGCCGATATGACAGTGGATTTATTCAGTGCCGCCAAACATGATCTTCACGCCGGCGCGGATGGGCAGGTACTGGACATCGTATTCCGAAGCGATTACGGCAATTTTCAGGTTGCTGAGCATGTACTTCGCGTCGACCCAGAATCCGGCCTTCGGGCTGAACATGTATTCGAATCCGGCGCCCACTCCGAAGATGGCTGCGGTCTTGTCGCCTGCCGGTATATCAAAGGAAACGGACATGCCCAAGACTGTGCTCGCAAATTCCATCGAGAGATCATCGATGCTGACCATGTTGATACCGGCTACACCGGTGAGATAGGGCTTGAATGGAGCGTCCTCAGTGCCTACAGGGATAAAGAATTTGATGTCCGAAATAATCTCGATCATCGTCATGTCCCCGCCTGATGCACCAACAGTAATACCCAGCAGGTCGAGGTATTCCTCGTACTCGGCCAGTCCCATGGCGATCAGCGCGCCGTCCTCGTCGAAACTAAGCGAACTGTACCCGACCGTCACTCCGGCCTCCAACTTGGGACTGAACTGCATGCCAAACCGGCCGTTGCCACCAAAACCCATCTTCCATAGATCGCCGAAATCACCCATCGGCATGGCCAGTTGACCACCCAGGCTGACCGACGGCTTCATTTCACCCGCGAGGGCCGTGCCGCCCATGACGAAAACGAGCATCACACAGAACACCACACACAACTTTCTCATAACGCCTCCTTGTAATGTAGTTTGATCCTGTCTTAGCATTCCTGTCTCGGCCTCGATCTGACTACCACAGCATATTATCTGAGGTAGCATTTCGGGACACGCCGCTCTTCGGCCAAACTACTTCGGCCCCTCTGAGATGTAAAGAAAAAAAATCGGACTCTCAGCGTTAGAAAGGCGTCACCGCCCGTGGCCGGTCGGATCGGTGATAGCGCCGTTGACGGCCGAGGCCGCCGCGGTAGCCGGAGAACAAAAGTAGACTTCCGATTCCCCGACCCCCGAATCGCCGTACACCGTAGTCAGACCGCGCTCCCCGGGCGCCAGAGACTGAGCTCCGCTCGGCCCACCGGTCACACACCCGGGATGCGTGACCAACGCGCCGGCTTCGATAAACACCCTAACAAGACCTTTTTTCAGGGCTTCCGTATACGCCGCGCGGGATCCGGGAATAATACACAGGCGGCAACCCTCATGGACTTCGCGGCCTCGGAGAATTTCCGCCGCAACGCGGAGATCCTCGAACCGGCCCGCCGTGCAACCGCCCAGTATCACCTGCTGGACCGGAAGGTCCTGCATTTCGGCCACCGGACGCGGCGCGGACATCTTCTGTACAGGAGCCATCTGCGGCACGAGTTGATCGATGTTGATCTGATACAGTTGCCGATACTCAGCGTCCTTGTCCGGCAGGACCGGGTGATACCGGGTCATGGTTCGGCCCGTCAAATAGCGGCGAATAGTGGCGTCGTAGGCACACAACACCACTTGAAAGGGTGGACAGACTGAACCGCTCCCCGGTGGTAAGTTGCGAGACCACCGAGCCACCGTACTCGATAACCCGACCCGCTATATCGCCCGAAACCAACTGACTGATCGTAAACAGGGCCAGGTCGGACGCGGCCAGGCCGCGGGTCCGCCGCCCGTTCATCACGATACGCACCGTTTCCGGAACGGTCACACGGAACTTTCCACCGGCCCACACGGAAGCCAACTCGCCCGGAGCAACCGCAAGAGCCAGGTTAGCCATGGCCCCCAGGGCGAGAGTCTGGAGTCCCGTACCGATCGTTACGCCGCCCGGCAGGACATGACCCCTCTCAAGAGCCACCTGAAGGCAATTGCCTTCTTGCAGGTCATAAAAGGCCCGTATCCCCTGTCGGCGCGCAAACTCTCGGGCCACCCGGTGGGCATCGGCCGTCCCGCCCGCGGCCGGGTCCGCACCGTGCCCGGGGAACAGCACTATCTTGGACGGATTCCAAACCAGTTCCGACGACTTGCGGAATTCAGCTATGACCGACGCCGCTCCCGTCGGAACCACGGTCAGGTCCGGTTCAACCTGCACTTCCTGACCCACCTCGACCCGGTCGGCCTCGGCCAGGCGGGCCAGCACCTTCTGGGCAACCGTGCGTTTGCCATAGAGCGAGTTACCATGCGATGGTATGACCAGACCGGGAAAATTGAACTCCAACTGTTCCAGTTTGAGAAAGGCCGGTTTCTCGCGCAGGCCGTAGCGCCGCCGCCAGTTGTAGAACGCCGCCTTGGAAATGCCCAGTTCCAACCCGGCCTTTTCGTCGTCGCCGTACCGCTCCCAGAGATTGCGGATTTCGGCCTCGGAGAACTTGGGCAGCGAGTACTTGGGGACATTCTTCTTGCGCCGCCAGTAGGCGACCAGGTAGGCCGGGACTCCACCGAGCCGCTCGCCGATTTTCTCGTCGGTTTTGTACAGCTTTTGAAGACGAAGCAGTTCCGCCTTGGTTGGAATCTTGCCCTTCTTCATCCGCGACTGAGCTCCTTGCGGAGGATCTCGTAGACCGGCTCAAGGGGAATCGAGACCACCGCCGTCTGTCCGATCACCGGCATGAAATTGGTGTCGCCGTTCCAGCGGGGCACGATATGCATGTGCAGATGAGCGGGGATGCCGGCGCCCGACAAACGACCGAGGTTCATTCCGACATTGATGGCATGCGGCTTGAGGGTCTTCTTGATCGCGGTCACCGTCCTGCGGGTCAATTCAAAAAACTCAACTGCTTCGTCCGGCTTTAACTGCTCCAGCCGACTCAGGTGGCGGTTGGGCACGACCAGCGTGTGGCCGGTGTTATACGGGAATTTATTCAGGATGATGTAGTTCCTGCGACCCCGGTACATGATCAGGTTCTCGACCGAGTCTTCCATGCGGAAGCGGTTGCAGAAGATGCACCCTTTTTCCCTCTTGCCGAGAATGAAGGCGGCCCGCCAGGGAGCCCACATTGTGTTGCCAGCCATATATATCAATATAAGGCACCGGCTGGCCGCGCAAAAGTGAAAATCAAGACCGTTCTTTTCTATCTGCTTGACTGGTAGCGGCTTGGTTTCGCAGTCCGCAAAACAGGCAGACCGGCCCGGTCGGATATGCCGCCTTGCCGCTTACTCGATTGTTGCTTCAACAGTTAGACGCGATTATTCTTGGTTGGAAAGGACTGGCAAAAGGCGGGATGGTACAATGAATCAGAAAGTTCTCGTAATTGGTGGTACCGGCATGCTCGGCCTGCCGGTGGCCCGGCGGCTCAAGGCCGACGGCTTCGACGCTGCGCTTATGACCACCGACATCGGCCGCGCCCAAGCCTCCCTGGGTACTGAGTTCGAGCTCGTTTACGGTGATGTAACCCGTCCCGAGACGTTGCCGGGGCCCATTGAGAACCGCGATATCGTTTATCTCAGCCTTAATGCTGGCCATGACCCCCGCCGGTACCGGGAAATCGAAGTCAGCGGCACCGAGAACGTGGCACGGGTAGCGGCCGAGGCGGGAGTGAGACGAATCAGCATGATCAGCGGGGCGTCTTCAGAGGGCCGCGAGGAAGGCATCATCTTTCTGGACGCCAAAGTCAGAGCGGAGCAGGCCTTGATGGAATGCGGCGTCCCGTACACCATCATGAGGCCGTCGTGGTTTTTTGAGACGCTGCCCAAGTATGTGCAGGGCGGCCGGGCCTCGGTCATCGGTCGCCAGCCGATCAAACGGAACTGGCTGGCCGCCGCCGACTATGCCCGCCAGGTTTCGGTGGCTCTGCAAACCGAAGCAGCAGCCGGCAAGTGTTTTTACAATCTGGGTCCGCAGAAGCTGACGATTCTGGAAGCGGTCACCCAGTTCTGCGCGAGGCACTACCCTGAGATCAAACCGACCGCGGTGTCGTACTGGTTGGCCCGCACCCTGGCGCTGGCACCGGGCCAGCAACAACTGAGAAAGATAATTCCGTTTTTCAGATACTTCGAGACCCGCCCCGAGCCCGAGGAAGCGGCCGAGTCCGACCGCATTCTCGGTCCCAACCTGATGACTCTCGAAGAATGGCTTGACGGCTACCAGCCGCCTGCCACGTAAAGGTCAGGCCGTCTCAGAAACCGAACGCTTCGCGAACCAGGGCCGGCGGAATCGAACCTTCGGCGAGAAGCCGATCGAAGAAATCGCGCTCCTGGAAGTTCTCGCCTTCGCGGGCCGCGACATCGTCCCGCAACCGCTGGATCTCCAGCTTCCCGGTCAAGTAGGACATCCAGTAGGTGGGCGTGAGCGTATACTTGCGGACCATCCGGCGGTGGTAGTCCTTAACGGACTCAGACTCGGCCTCAAGGGTCTCGACCATCCAGTCGACGCATTCCCGGTAAGTGAACTGCCCGGTATGCAGCTTGACGTCGGCGATTATCCGGGCGGCCCGATAACGGATTCCTCCCAGAACGGCCAGCCAGTGGACCGGGTCTTCATCGCCGTACAGCCCGGAGTTGTACATGTACTCCTCACAGAACAGCGCCCAACCTTCGACCATCATGATGTTCAACTGCCATTTGCGGATCGGTGACGGGTGGCGCCCGGCCAGCTGCGTTTGAAGGTGATGCCCCGGATAGGCCTCATGAACGACCGAACCCTTGAACCCGCGACGGTGCACATAGCGGTAGCGGGCCGCACGCTGCACCGGATCGGCGATCTCAGGAACCGGCCGCACATAAAAAACACCGCGCTGGTTCTGATCGAACGGCCCGGCCGGCTGATAGGCGATCCCGGCGACCATCGATCTGAGAAAGGCCGGCGTTTCCACCACGTCTATCGGAGCAATGTCATCAGGAATTGAGACGATGTCGTTCTCTTTCAGAAAGATCCGCAGTTGGTCCACTTCCCAGCCGTAATAGTCCAGTACATCCTGCCGGGTGAAACTGTCCGGGACAAAAACCGAGTCACGGCCGTTCTGATGGTTCTCGTCAACGTATTCCTGGAATCGGCGGTACTCTTCCTGCACATCGGCCAGCAGCGCCTCGCCCAGACTCAGGAGCGAATCGGCGTCGAAATCCAGGAAATGGCCGTGCGCCAACATGTAGTCGAAATTGGCCTTGCCGATGGCAAACGCGGTCGGCGGGCCGGGTGTGATCTCCGTGAGGTGGCTTGCAAAGTCGGCCATCGCCTCGCGGGCCTGCGTAGAAACCCGTAAAATCTCGTCCGCCCGCTCCGGCAATTGACGCATCAGTTCGGCAGCCACATCCTGATAGAACCGTTGGCCGGTCTCGAGTGATTCAGCGGCCAGATCAAGATAGACGTCCGGCGGACTCTTGACGTTTCGCCGCGCGGTCCGGAACAGGTCCGGCACCGCTTTCATGCGCGCCACGATCGAGGGCAGCTTCTCCGACAGGGGCGCGTGCCTGGACAGCAGCAGATAATACACCCCGTTCACGGCCTCGTCGATGTACAGCTGGGGTGACCGCTCGTGCCACTTGATCTCCTTGATGTCCAACAGCGCCATCTCGACATTGGAGCGGATCAGCTTGTAGTCAATGGCATCGGAAGAGGAGAAACCGAAGTTGCGGTAGGGATAGAGCTTCTGGACATAATCGGTCAGCTTGTTGCGGAATTTCTTGACCGAGCCGGAAGAGTAGTCGGCCAGCCGATGGTCGTAGGAATGGATACCCATCTCGGTGGCGTGCACCGGGTAGAAAGACTGGAGCGTCTCGAGTATCTCTCCGGCCAGCTTATCGAACGATTCCTTGTTCCGGGCCGCGCGGCCGTCGACGGCGGCAGTCACTATCAGGGCTAGTGCAATCAGAGCAGCAAATATCCAGCGAGCCATCATACCTCCATGAAACACAGATCGGCAAATAAAGGGAATTCCACAGCCGGCGCAAGAATCCAGTTAAACACTGAAGAGGGCAGCCAGTTCGACGTGCCTGGTATGAGGAAACATATCTACCGGCTGGACTTCGGAAATCGCATAGCCGGATTCACGCAGAGTCCGGGCGTCGCGGGCGAAGGTGGCCGGATTACAGGAGAAATACAGGATTTTCGGAGCGCCCAGCCTCAGAAGCCGCTTGAGCGCCTTGGGGTGAAGCCCGGCCCTCGGCGGGTCAATTACGACGACATCAAAGGCACCCGGCGGGCTCGAAGCGTCGCGAAGGAAATCGCGCACCTGGCCCTGAATGAAAGTCGCATGGGCAATCCCGTTCTGAGCGGCATTCTCACGAGCCACCGCAACAGCGCCCGGGACCATTTCGACCCCGGTCACTTCAGCCACCCGGGAGGCCAGGAGCAAGCCGATCGTTCCGGTACCGCAATAGAGGTCAAGAAGCCGATCCTCCGGGCGCGGCTCAAGCAACTCAAGGCCAGCCTGATACAGCCTCTCGGCCTGAACAGTGTTGGTCTGAAAGAACGAGCCGGCCCTGATCCGGAACCGCAACCCAAGCACTTCCTCTTCGATATGTCCCGGTCCATACAGGATTGTCTCAATTTCGGACACGGCAACGTTGGATTTGCCGGCCGTCTGTCCGTGAACGATCGTTGTGATTTCAGGAAAAGTCCCGACAAGAGTGGCTACCAGGCGGTCGGAGGCTGGAAAAGCGCCGCGATTGGTCACCAGATAAACCATCAACTGGCCGGTTCGTACGGCCCGACGAAGGATCAGGAAGCGCACATAGCCGGTGTGGTTGGCGACATCGTAGACGGGAATCTTCTCGCTTCCCACATAGTCGCGAATGAAAGCAGTCAGGCGATTGGCGATCTCGGACTGTAGATGGCAGGTGTCCAGATCGAAGACGTCGTCGAAGCGCCCCCGCCGGTGCAGACCGAGATGAAACCGGTCACCGGCCTGTGCATGAAAAGAGAACTCCATCTTATTGCGATAGTCGAAGATGTTCCGGGACGGGATGACGTCGCGGACGATGACCTCCGGCAGTCCGCCGATCCGCGCCACGCATTCGACCACATGCCGCCGCTTGAAGTTCAGTTGGTCACCGTAATCGAGGTCCTGCCAGGAGCATCCCCCGCAGACGCCGAAATGCGAACAGACGGGTGGGACGCGCTTCGGCGAGCGCGTGATGATCTCCTTGACCATGCCCTGGCTGTAGCGCGGTTTGGAGCGGGTGATCTCGACCAGGACGGTTTCGCCCGGCAAACCGGCATCGAGGAAGACCACTTTGCCGTCGAGATGGGCTACCGCTTTGCCGTCGAAAGCCAGGTCGTCGACCGTCAACCGGTGCAGCGGTTTC
>SMTZ1_10010818_pt1 | contig 15984 bp, 16 predicted proteins | sample DeeMarSWOR136_30_FD_25667 | JGI IMG/M metagenome (IMG submission 25667)
CAGCCAATTGGCAGACATAGCGTTTATCAGGCTAATCAACTTTTCTTTTTCCATATTAACCAGCCAGATTGGCAAGCCGTTTTCAGTTTGAAAGCCAAGAGTCCTGGATAGGCGGTTCATAGCTATGGGGAATAACGACGCGGAAACCTGCTCCTCCAACCGGATAGCCTCTTCCAGCCCTAACTGATGGATAACCTCGTTGAACCATATGCCATAATGTAATATTATCCGTCTCAATACATCAATGGCGTAATGAGCTAGTTCGCTTTGACCAAGTTTTTCCAGAGAGTTTGTACTCATGTTTCTTACCCCTTGAATTTAGTTTTGCAATATCGAATATTTCAGAAATCAATTGTTCCTTACTAAAAAGTCAAAATTATGAGGTACTGTAGAGAGTTAGAGTACAGAACTAGATTACGCTCTCTTAATTGGTCAGCCCAGTGTTCTGCCTAGATAGTATGGCCAGACTACTATGTATGGCTAGTATAATCTGCCACCAAACCATACCGACATAACCGATTGTAAATAGCCAGCCAAAGAACCAAATAGCGAATGCCAAGGCCGGGGAGCTGCGGTTTCTCCAACGCTTTTGTTCCTCTGCCATGTTTTCCTCCTTTTACAAGATATTCTATTATTGATTTGATGATTTTTCCTACCATATCTTAATGATATGTCCACTGTATAGCAAGACCTAAAATAGAACTGAAGTAATTTTGAGCATACTTCGCCGGGTGCCGCTCTCTTGCATTTTATATTACGCTCCCATTTCTCTCAGTATTATCCGACAATGCCATAGCCCCCGGTAACGGAATCCTTAAAGAGCGGAATGTGCGGTGGATAGAAGGTGAATAGCACAAAGAGAATGCCCAGTACCACTAAAGCAATCGGGGCGAAACGGTTAAGCCTTTCCGATAGTGGAGAGGCAATTAGCAATCTATAGCTCACCAGCTGCCCGACTATGACGGCTACAACGAAAATCGCAATGTCAACTATCAGGAGACCATGCCCGAAAATAGCTGTATACGAATAGAAAAGTACCACAATAGTGATTGGTATTAGATAAATTCCTAGAGTCTTGGCCAAGAAAAAATTTTTTGCCGACTTTCCAAATCGGCTATATTCCAAAACCGCATATACCAATGCTGGCCAAAAACCCAGCTTCAGATGTTCCCACACACTCTCATTCACAGCGGCAATTGGAGCAATTGGAATCGCGCGCCCTGACCACTCGAATGCAAAGTGCAGCAGCGACCCCACAGCAACTATGAAGATGATTCCCCCTAACTCCCAGCGTAGAACACTTTTTTTCATAATTGAACCCTCTTTACCGATTTAACCGAGCTCCACAGTATCTTTATAGTGGGGGACTTTTATGGTCCACCCCATCTTCTCGTTCAGGACATTTGCAAAGCTATTGGCTGCTTTTTCTTCCCCGTGGGTGACAAATACACAGCGTGGCGGGACACGAATATCAGCTAGCCAGGCTAGTAATCCGTCACGGTCGGCATGAGCCGAAAAACCATCGATTTTTTCAATGTTTGCTTTCACTGGATGTATTTGTCCTAAGAGACGGATTTCCTCGGCACCATCCAGCAATATTCTGCCCGGCGTTCCCTCCGCTTGATAGCCGACAAATAATATTGTGCTTTCTGCCCTTCTAATGTTATTGACAATATGGTGCTTTACACGACCACCGGTTACCATACCACTACCAGCTATGATGATACTGCTTCCCTTTATGTTGTTAATGGCCTTGGACTCTTCCACACTCTGCACCATTCTGAGATTTTCAAAACTAAAAAATGAATTACCCTGGCGCAGACGTTGCATCATCTCTTTGTCAAAGAGGTCAGCGTGACGTTTAAATACCTCGGTAATCCGTATTGCCATAGGGCTATCCAGAAAGACAATTAATGGTGGAATTTCTTTACGTAAAAATAGTTCGTTCAGGTGGTACAGTAGTTCCTGGCTCCGCTCCAGAGCGAAACTGGGAATAATGATGTTGCCCCCGGCACTTACCGTCCTGTTGATACAATCGCGTAATTGTTTTTGAATATCTATGTTCTTGTGTTCTTCGTGAGTACGATCGCCATAAGTTGACTCTAAAACTATATATTCAGCCTCATCGAAAATAGATATATTCAGCCTCATCGAAAATAGATGGGTCATTTATTATAGGGCGGTCAGTCTCACCGATATCACCTGAAAAAATTATTCTGTGGTTCTTGCCATCCTTGCGGATATTTATATTTATAACTGCAGCCCCCAGTACATGGCCCGCCTCATAATAACAACCTTCGATATTGCTGTTAATTCCGACACAGCTCAGATATTCTACGGCGGAAAAGTGCGGCTCAACTGCTTCGGCATCTTCTACAGTGTAAAGAGGTATTTCAGGAAAAGGACCACGGCGCCCCTCCCTTCTATGCCGTTTTGCTTTAAATATTGCGTCTTCTTCCTGCAACTTTGCGGCATCAAGAAGGATAATTTGAGCTATCTCGGCCGTCGCCTCAGTGCAATATATCTTGCCCTTATAACCTTCACGTACCAGTTTAGGTAAAAGTCCACAATGGTCAAGATGGGCATGAGTCAAAAAAACGGCATCAATTGACTGAGGATCAAATGGAAAGGGCTGCCAGTTTCTTTCCTGGTACTTCCGCTCCTGGTACATCCCGCAATCTATAAGCACACGTGTATCCTGGCTCTCTAAAAGATAACAGGAACCTGTGACATTTCGCGCTCCACCCAGAAATGTCAGTTTAGCCAGCATAGACGATGCGACTCCTTAATAATTTACTTAATTTGGAAATCCTGTTTTGCATATTATTGGCCATTATAGCTTATACATTATAAGTTGGTGCAAGTCCCACCTCTGCCACCTTTCTTCTTCGCAATCTCGTGTTAAATTACTCTCTTAATGGGAAACTTCGTAGTGAGACCCTTTAGGGTCGTGCGGTACGAGGTTAAATTCACCCATAAAAACGTAGATTTTCGTGATAACCGAACAAAGCGTCGCACCTCCCCTTTAGGATAAGGGGGATAAAGGGGTTTATTTTCATGACTCCCTTTTCCCTTCTTACTTCTTATCTTAAGAGGGGAATTTTTAAAAAAACTTGCCTGTTACGTCCCGTGAGGGAGGAAGAATTATAAAGAGTCCTACAATTGACTATGGATTATCAGGTAAATTGCATTATTGAGTGAATCGTGTCTAGCTTGTATACTTTTTTATCGCCTCCTTAGCCCTGGCTATGATTTCTTCGTCGGACACTCCTTTTCTCTATTTTAGTCGTTATGTTCGCCAGAGCTTTCTCTGAATTGTCGCCACCCATGGTAAAGAATGGAATAATACTCCGGCCCTCGAAATTTGTCTGGTATATAAACGAGTTAATAGCCGGTGTTGGTCTTGAAGCCCATATTGGAGAACCAATAAATATCCTTTCATGCTGCTTTAAATCGACATCTATGGGATTTATCTTAGTACCCCTGTTCATTATAGCTGCGAAGCCACCCAGCAAATAGACGAGCGGCCCTAATTTTCTCGGCTTTTTCTCCTCAATCTCCAGTAGCGTGGCATTTAGTGCTTCGGCGATTGCTTGAGCTACTAGCTTCGTTTTACCTGTTAAAGAATAATAAACTACTAACGATTTCATATACCCTCCAAAATATCTATTTCTTAAATTATACCTCACCAATGGATAGGCTGATACATTAGGCAGGATATTAGTAGGTCAGTGAAGTTTGAGGATAGCTTATGGGTTCATTAGAGAATTGACTAGGCCATTCGTAAGGTAAAGATATTAATCAATGAACCAAGGCTTTAGGAAGCCATAGGTCGCTGGTTCAAGTTCATCCACTGCCAGTTTTAGTTTGAGCACCCAGGGCTGGGAGGTTGGCATCTAGGGCAGAAGTAGGTGCCGCGGTTCTGCAACGGTACCCGCTCGATGGTGCTGCCGCAAAAAGGGCAGGGCTCGCCCCTACTATGATCAACCTTAAAATCGAAATGGGCTGTGCCCAGCTCGCCCTCAGAGCGGACGTAGGTATCCACGCTGGCGCCTTTTCTCATCCAAATGCCCCTTAAAAGCCTAGACAAAAGGGCAGAATATATATATCATCTTAGATTGCTATGATAGTGGAGATGACAAAAGATGCCACTCCGGAGGAGATAAACGGGGTGGTGTATAAAGCTAAATCACTGGGACTGGGCACCCAGTTGAATCTGGGCACCGACAAGACAGTGGTGGCTTTACTTGGAAGTAACACAGGACAGCTAGCTACCGACATCTTTGCCCTGCTCCCTGGAGTGGAGAGCGTAGCCCGGATTATGAAACCCTACAAGCTCGCCTCTCGCGAATTCAAACCACAGGACAGCATAGTTTCCATTAATGGAATCGAGATCGGGGGCAAGCATATTGTGGTTATGGCAGGGCCCTGTGCTGTGGAAAACGAAGACCAGCTCATGAAGGCAGTCAGGGCTGTGAAAAAAGGCGGAGCTTGTATTGTGCGCGGTGGTGCCTTCAAACCACGCACCTCCCCTTTCAGCTTTCAGGGACTGGAGAAAGCCGGCTTGGAATTGCTGGCGAGAGCTAGAGAGCAGTTCAACATACCTGTAATTACCGAGGTGGTTGATCCCCACGATGTGAGCCTCGTGTCCAAGTATGCGGATATCCTTCAAGTCGGGGCCCGAAATATGCAAAACTTCGCCTTGCTAACCGAGATTGGGAGGAGTAAGCACCCCGTCGTGCTAAAACGGGGGTTCTCATGCACCGTTGCTGAATGGCTTACAGCGGCCGACTATCTGCTAGCAGAGGGGAACAGCCAGGTTATTTTATGCGAGAGAGGTATCAGGACCTTTGAGACCAGCGCTCACCTGCCTCTAATCGTCGATCCCAGCCATGCTGCCGGTCACTATGCCCTTGTTCCAGCGATATCCAAGGCAGCCATAGCTGCAGGTGCTGATGGGCTCCTCATCGAAGTTCACCCCAATCCCAAGGAAGCCCTCATAGATGGCCTTCAGTCCCTTACTCCATCGGACTTCGCCAGATTGATGAAGGAACTCAGGCCAGTTGCCAAATCGGTAGGCAGATACAGTTAGTCAGGCCTCGAAGTCCTCCTCGATACTACATTCCAGGAAGACAAGGACATACTTTGAGAGTGAATGAGACACTCAGGTTACTAAAATACCAAGAAATATGGCGGTACTGGTGCAAATCCTGCGGTTGCCGGTTTTTATATTAAAGACCCTCAGCCGGGGGTCTGGCATCTTGGGCAGAAGCAGGTGCCACGGTTCTGCACCACGATCCGCTCGATGGTGCTGCCGCAAACTGGGCAAGGTTCGCCTCCTTTATGAGCAACTTTAAAATTGAAATGGGCTGTTCCCAGTTCGCCCTCAGGACGGATGTAGGTATCCACGCTGGCGCCTTTGTTGCCGATTGCTGTCCGAAGAATTCGCCGGATGCTATTATGTAAAGTTTGTATCTCTTTGGGCGACAAGTCGTCGGCTTTTCTCAGGGGGTGAATGCGAGCGGCAAAGAGGGCTTCATCGGCATACATATTGCCGATTCCGGCGACGATGCACTGGTCGAGAAGCGCTGCTTTTACGGGGATGTGATGCCGGCTTAATCTTTGACCCAGAATGTGGGGAGTAAAGCTTTCATCCAGTGGTTCGGGGCCTAGCTTGCAGACCACAGTATCGGCATCGTCCACCAGCCATATTTTTCCCAGCCGGCGCCGGTCATTGAAAACAAGGCGTTGTCCATTGGAGAGGTTAAAAAACGCCCGGGCATAGCGGTCAACTCCTCTGTGTTTTAACAGCAAGCTGCCGGTCATTCTGAGATGCATAATCAGCGATTTGCCATCCGATAGGTGAAAGATGATGCGTCTGACTTCTTCAGCAGCACCCCCGCACACCAGCTTAGCATCAAGGATACTAACTTGAGTGAACATTTGTGCCACGACCCAGGGCGAAAGCTCATTCTTAATCGTTTCTACCTCGGGCAGTTCAGGCATTTCGAGTTAGTGTATCAACATAGTGCCTGGTAACTCAATGATTGAATTCGTCATATAATGGATATAGAATGGTCGTGCCACGGTTAGAACAAGTAAGAGTAACCCTGGTGAAAGGGAACAAAGATGATAGACGAAAAGATAGTAAATAATATTAAGCGATACGGTGTCTGCCAGGATTCAGGAGAAGCCAGATATAAAGTTCTAGCAAAGGACATAAGATTTAAAATGGACCAGAAAGCAGAATATGTCGTCATCGCTGGCTGCTACCAGCCTCAGAGCACACCTCATGTACTTAGAGCTCTCAAAGACATCTTTGAGCATCTCAAGGTAGACTACACGTTTCTTTCCAAGGAATATTGTTGTGGCTGGATGCCCTTCGGACAACCAGCAGTTATGGCTAAAGATGAGGAGGAGATAGCAAAATTTAAGGAACTCGGCAAGAGTTTCGTAGTGGAGAACTTCAGGCAAGCCGAGGCGCTGGGAGCAAAGTCTATCGTACTCTTCTGTGCAGCCTGTGAGCCTAGTTACAGCAATTTTAAGGATGCTACTCGACTGGAGCTCATCTCCTATGTTGAACTCCTGGACCGCAGCTTTCAAGGTGGTAGGCTGAAACTAGAAGTCGATTACTACCCAGGTTGCTATCGCTTCCGGCGTCGAATTACCACAGAGCCAATTGATGTCGAACCGGCGATACGGGTTCTCCAAAAGATAGAGGGGCTGGAAGTTTACCAACTAGATAGCAAACTATGCTGCTATATACCACCACATCTCGAACAACTCACTACTGGTCTTAAGACCAATAATCTGGTCACTATTTGTACAGGCTGCTATAGTAACTTAAAACGAAACCTACAGGATAAGGACGACTACCGGGTAAGAATGCTTCCAGAAATAGTGCTAGAAGCACTCCAGGATTAGAGAAACGATAATCCAGGGTACTTTATATAGTCAGAAGCGGGAGTTCCTCACAGGAATAACTGTAAGCGTTATTAAACAGTCATCCCATCTCGCCCCAGTTTTTGCCCAGCTTGATATCTATTTTAACAGGCACGCAAAGCTCGAAGGCATGAGGCATAATCTCATTAACCAGGGATTTCATTTCCACCAGCTCCCCCTCAGGTACCTCGAAGAGCAAATCATCGTGTATCTGTAACAACATCTTACTCTTAAGGTTCCGCTTCTCCATTTCCCGGTGTAGGTTTATCATGGCAATTTTAATGATATCGGCAGAACTGCCTTGCACCGGAGCATTTATGGCCATGCGCTCCGCACCTTCCCTGACCATTCGGTTGGAGGAATTAATTTCAGGCAGGAATCGCCTCCTCCCCAATATTGTTTGGACATAGCCCAGCTTGCGAGCCTGCTTCTTGGTTGCCTCAAGATATTCCTTCACCCTGGGATATCTTTCAAAATACAGGGTGATGAATTGAGAGGCTTCCTCCCGGTTGAGGTTGGTAGCTTGTTCTAATCCATAATCGCTCATGCCATAAACAACTCCGAAATTGACCGTTTTGGCATTTCGTCGCATCTCGGGGGTCACTTCACCCACAGGGATGCCGAAGATTTTAGAGGCGGTCGTGGCGTGTATGTCCTCGTCCTGGGCAAAGGCGGTAATGAGGTCGGGGTCCCGGGAGAGATGAGCCAAAACTCTAAGGTCAATCTGAGAATAATCGGCGCTTAAAAGATATGTCCCGGGCGGAGCTATGATGGCTTTTCTAATCTTATTCCCCAACTCAGTCCTTATCGGTATATTCTGAAGGTTGGGGTCGCTGGAGGAGAGCCGCCCGGTAGCTGTGCCCGTCTGGTTAAAACTGGTATGCACCCTCCCCGTCTTATGGTTAATAAGCGCAGGTAGGGCGTCAACATAGGTTGACTTGAGCTTACCGAGCTGTCGGTACTCCAGTATAAATTCGATTACTGGATGAACGCCTCGCAATGCTTCCATGACCGAGGCTTCGGTGGAATAGCCGGTCTTAGTTTTACGAGACTGGGGCAGCCTGAGGTCCTCGAAAAGTACCCTGCCTAATTGTTGGGGTGAGTTAATATTAAATTGATGCCCAATACTACTGTAGATTTCCTTCTCCAGTCTTAGCAGTTGTTGACCCAGTTCCAGAGACATCTTACGGAGCAGGTCGGTATCCAGATGAATGCCATTTCTCTCCATAGCCACCAAAACCGGAACCAAAGCCATTTCCACTTCAGCGAAGAGCTGCCACATTCCCTGCTTGCACAGCTCGGTTTCCAAACTCTCCTGCAAATTCCAAAGTATGTCCACGCTGGCGCAGGCATGGCCGGAAACCCAGTTTACCTCCAACAATGATAGGGAGCTATGTTTCTTGCCTGTGCCAGTTAATTCAGCGGGGGTTGATATCTCAATGCCCAGTTTATTAAAGGCCAGCGCTTTGAGCCCCAGGCTTTTTTCGCCAAGGAGATAAGCTGCGAGCATGGGGTCGAAATTAAGATTCTCCAGCTTGACTCCACAACCAGCCATCACCGCCATAACATGTTTGCCATTATATGCAATCTTTCTTATGCTGGCGTTCTCTAAAACTGGCTTGAGCCGGGCTACGACCTGGGCCAGCGTCAATTGCTGCGGCTGATTCAAGCCCTGGTGCCCCACAGGTATATAAAACGCCTTCCCCCGGGCTGGCGATATTGCTATACCTACCAAATCCGCCATCATAGCTTTTTCGCCTGTAGTTTCAACCTCAATGGCAAAGCTCTGTGCCTTTTCCAGTGCGCCTGTAAGCTGTTCCAAAGCTGTCTCAGTATTCACCATTTGGCACTTGATTGCTGATTGGTGGATGGGTACAAGACCCGCCCCTACGGAGGGATCACTCTCGTCCTGTATTTGGGGCAGTCTGGGAAGCAATTTAATGAACTCAAGCTCCTGGAAAAACCTGGCTACCTTGTTCCGGTCATAGTGGCTTACCTGGCAGGTTTTCAAGTCCAGCTTGATAGGAACATCCTTGACTATAGTGGACAATTCTTCATTCCGGAAAGCCTGAGTACGATATTCGCGCAGCGTGTCCTGCAACTTACCAGGCGTTATATCTTCGATATGGTCGTAGATTCCCTGGAGACTGCCATACTGCTGAAGTAACTTAGTGGCTGTTTTCTCACCGACGCCGGGCAGTCCAGGTATATTGTCCGAGACATCACCGACCAGTGCTTTAAATTCAGGGAGTTGTTCAGGCTTGATACCATATTTCTGCTCTACAGCCTCTTCGTCGTAAAGGATAGTATCTGTAAAGGTCCGCCTGGGAGCTAGGGCTTTCACCCGTGGTAATACAGCCTGCAGCATATCATTGTCCCCGGTAACAATGATGGTCTCAATGCCCTGCTCATCAGCCTGCCTGCTTAAGGTGCCCAGGACATCGTCGGCCTCGAAGCCATCGATTTCAAAAACGGGGATATGGAAAGCTTCCACCAACTGGTGGACCTTTTTTATCTGGCTTTTCAATTCCTCGGGCGTGGCCGGGCGCTGTGCCTTGTATTCCTCGAACATATCATGTCTGAATGTCGGGGCGGGACGGTCAAAGGCGACAGCCCAGTGGGTGGGCTTAAAATCAGCAAATACTTTAAGCAAGGTACTGGCAAAGCCATATACAGCATTTACCAGCTCCCCGGTCTTGGGTTGGGTTAGAGGGGGTAGGGCATGAAAAGCGCGGTGCACTAGGGCATTGCCGTCAAAGAGCAGTAACAGTGGTCTCTTATCCTTCTCCACAGCCTTATTATACTATGGCAACGCCCTAAATTCCCTACTGATCACCCCAGCAAACTATATCCTGCCCAGTTTTAATAGCAAGATAATATAATAGGCAGTAGCCAAAAGCCACAATGGCGTGGATATATAGTTGTAATTTAACGATCTATTATCTCTAGAACGCCTATACTGCGAATGCTTGACCCTCTTTTTGCCCGGCAGCCGGCAATGAATCATGCCATTGTATGATGAGCCACTTGTCTCCCCGCTGCTCAAGCACAACCGTTAATCGTATTTGCTCGGTTATTTGGCGGTCACTGGTCTTTACGTAGAGGGTAACATCAGCTGACAGCATTGCCACTGAACCTGTCGCTGAGACTGAATGCCAACCGAACTCAAAAGATGCTTCCTCAAATTGCCCAATAGCACGACTGAGTATGTTCCTGATCTCAGCCAGGCCGACACCTTTCTCATCCCTTCCCGTCCCAATGACAATTACATCGGGGTCTGGCGCGAAGAACGCTAGAACTGCATCCAGGTCTTTTTTCGTGAATGCCTCAAAACACTGTTTGACAATGTTCACCACTGCGGCTTCTGTTTTTGGATCAGCTCTCATAATTTCACGGCCTCCTTTGTTAGGATTTCGGTATTCCTACCCATCGTGGGGTTCTGTTCATATATTCACGATAGGCATCGCCATAGAATTTCAGGCAGTGGCGTTCCTCGGCAGCTACCCATAAAATTGGCACAACCATATATACTACAGCAAGCAATACAAAGACCCAGGAGGCTGTAGCTATGCCTACTCCCAAATATATTACAACCCCAGAGAGTTGCATCGGATTTCTTGAATAACGATATATTCCCCTAGTTATAAGCTTGTCAGGTGGCGTGGTGGCAAAACCGACCCAAACCATTGCATACGAGATTAAACCCACTAAATAGCTAGGAAGGCCTGTATAAAACCATGCTGTACCCAGTTTCAACGGTACGAAAATGGAGTATATAATCGAGAGCAGATAGATTATATGGAGAGAACGGATTGCATACTTGTGCGTTTTACTGAACTCAGCAGTGAAATCGCTCCCCTCCTCTCGACCTTCAGGAATTATTTTTAGAGGCACCAAGAGAAAAGGTATCAATAGCCAAATCATAAAAATCCAGGCGTTCAATAAACCTATCTCAAAAGCTGGTACAAACGACACAATTCACCTCCTTTAGTTTATTTCCTCGATCTAGGAAATCCTATATACCTTGAGGTTCTACTAATATATTTACGATACGAGTCACCGTACATCTCAAGAGTTAGCTGTTCTTCAGCATCGGCATAGACAAACGAAACAACTGTGAATACAAGAGCAAACAACAACAAAACCCACGAAGCGCAGGCTATACCCAACCCTATATACGTTAAAGAAGCAGCTACATACATTGGATGTCTAGAATAACGATATAGTCCTCTGGTAATCGGCTCATCAGATGGGGTAGTAGCCCAATTCACCAAAACCATCATGCCTGCAATTAATCCTATTAAAGTAATTGGCAGACCTATGTAGAGCCACATCGTCCCTAATTTTAATGGCAGGAAAATAGAGTATATCATGGCTGGAACAAACATCACCTTTGAACCATAGAGGATTATTTTCTCAACCCTAGACATACCTACCATTGCCTTCTCTGGGGAGGGCGACTGTCTATTTTTAACAATACGCATGAAGACAGGAATAGTTAATGCATCAACAAGCATAAAAATCCAGGCGTTCCACAAACCTATTTCAAAAGCCGGTATAAGGGACATGATTTCCTTCCTCCAATTCGCTTACCCCTCTTTAGCTTGCGATTGCTGGGCATATCGTTTGCTGATCAAATTGCAGCCAAGATGACCTTCTTTGTTACTTAAACACATCTTGGCAGGGTTGCCTTTAGCATAGGTCATACAGCCCCAGCATTGCATGTGAGTAAATCCATACCACTTACCACGATTCTCCTCTCGGATTTCAGCACATAGTTGCAGAGCTACTTCTTTAGGTATAGCATCCATATGATTAACTCTCTATTTAGATTATTCTTGACTTGTGCAGTTGTCAATACCCTTTTGCCCTGTCTTTACTATGCTATGGCTCCACCGAAACCCTATACATTACTAAAGCCCCAATAGCTTAATGACCAAAACGTGATAAAATCAGGACATAAATCAAATGGCATACACGTCACATAGTTATACGAGCACTCATAACCGTTTCTGGGAGATAGACCTCTTACGTACCGTTGCCATAGCAATGATGATAACCTTCCATACACTCTATCTACTTAACTACTTTGATATCCACAATACTGGCGTACCCGGCATACCTTATGGGTTCTGGTGGTGGTTTCCCAGAGTGACTGGTGGCACTTTCATTTTCCTCGCCGGAGTATCGCTCACTATCACCCATTCCAGATCTATAAGAATATCGGGGTTTCTGCTTAGAGGCCTGAAGATATTCGCCTGGGGCATGGGTATTACTTTTATTACGTGGCTGATCTCTAGAGAAGGGTACGTCCGCTTCGGTATATTGCATTTCTTCGGGGTTGCGTTCATACTCGCCCCTTTCTTTTTAAGATTCCGCGTCATCAACTTGATACTAGGTGCTGCCCTGATAGCAATAGGCATTTACCTGCAGGAACAAATGATTCTTATCGACTTTCCCTGGCTGCTCTGGCTGGGATTGATGCCACACGGCTTTTGGACGATGGACTACTGGCCATTACTGCCGTGGTTCGGCCTTTTTCTTATGGGGATGTTTTGCGGCAAACTGCTATACCCACAAGGAAATAGACGATTCAATGTCCATGAATTCAACAACCCAGTTACCTCAACGCTGACTTTGCCAGGAAGACATCCGCTGGTGGTATACCTCGCTCAGTGGCCTGTGGTCATTGGGGTCCTCCTTGCCCTGTTCCCTGCCAATGTACTCCCTTACTTTCCCCCCTTCCTATTCTAGGCATAAGACCAAAAAGTCCCCTAGTAATTGGTGAAAAAAATCATTCCTACGTAGATACCGAAGTGAATGATGAAACAAGGTAAAAACGACCTCGTTCTGTATGATATATAGCCAAAAATAAAGCCGAGTGGTATACAGCCTAGCGTCTCCAAAAAGGGCTTGCTCAGATGGAGCAACACAAAAGGAATGGCTTGAACAAAGATAGCACTTTTGCCTATCGATTTTTCCAGACCAAACAGCATATATCCGCGGAATAAAAATTCCCAGGCAAATATATACAAGGCGGAATCCAGTAGCAGATCGGGCCAATCCATAACCTGTGTACGGTAGTAGGAATTGAACTGGGGCATCCTGCTTGCACCATAAACAATCGCCAACATGGTAGCAAGGCCAACTATGGTCAGAATCAGCGCCGGTTTCCAGCGACCAATACGGATGCCATACTCCCAAGGCTTATCCCGAAAAAGCAGCCAGCTTGCCGCTAGCGGGACCAGTAGATAATAAATGAGTTCCGTTGCCCGGGGAAAATGGATGCTTAGAGGATAGTAATATTTCAGGACTAATACCAGCGTGGATATGCTGATTACCGCGACTAGGTTCAGGTCATAGCCCAGTAATATCTTGTTTTTCATTTACTCTTACATGTGCCTGACAAGAAGGGATTCATAATAGCTTCGGGAATTCTGCTCCTTAAATCATACAACCCAATAATTGTAATAGGCAAGCCTAGGCTTTTCATCGTCTTACGAATAGCCTCGGCTTTGCTGCAAGAAAAAAGAAAAATTTCTCTGCCCTTGTTATAATTCTTCTTCTGTCAATAAGTACCTTATCGAGAAAGGAGTACATCTCATGGCAACGGTCAATAGCGTTCTTGGTTCCCTGTACACGGATAAGCTCGGCTTCACACTGATGCACGAGCACATTATGGTCTCTTCGGCTGGTATCCCTCAGGTCTATGATAGGCTTCTGGGCGATGGCTATATGGAGCGTGTTGTCCAGGGATTGAAAAAAGCCAAGACCGGCGGTATTGATACTATCGTTGATGCTACAACGCACGACCTTGGTCGAGATGTGACCCTCCTGGCTGAAGCCTCTCGCCGTAGCGGAGTCAACATTATTGCTGTGACTGGCTGGTGGCTGGAGATACCCCGTTTTCTTATTGGGGTATCAGCAGACCAGTTTTCCGACCTTTTCACTCGTGAGATCGAAGAAGGCATCGCCGGCACAGGCATCAAAGCAGGACTGCTAAAAGCCGCCAGTGACTTTGCTGGCGTGACTCCCAACGAGGACAAAGTCCTTCGCGGAGTAGCTCGTGCCCACCGTCGCACCGGTATACCCATCATGCTACATTCCTATTCTCCAGGCCAGGTGGGGCGCCAGCAAATCGCCATACTGCGCGAGGAAGGGGTTGATTTAAGACATGTTAAGCTAGATCACTCCAATGACACCACAGATGTGGAATACCTGACCTGGATCCTGGAACAGGGGTGCTATTTGGGCCTGGACCGTTATCCTGGTCAAATCACCAGTTCTCAGGCACGTACCCGAATGATGAAAGCTTTAATTGACGCCGGCTGGGCACATCGCCTTCTTCCCTCCCACGACCATGCACTCGTATGGCTCCAGCTAGAAGGCCTGCCTATGTTAGAAGAAGAGAAAAAAAAGCGTAATCCCCACGGCTATCTGTACATGAAAAAGGTGGTCTTTCCTCAACTTAAGGAAATGGGTGTACCTGAGGTGACACTAAATCGGTTGTGTGTTGACGGGCCAAGGAATTTTTTTGAGGGCAAATAAGGGCTATCATATCAACCATCTGGTCAAAATTGGTAGAAATAGCCACGCATACTAGCGCTTTTATGTATTTGCTGTCGTTGACGCGATAATGACGGCATAAACCATGTCCCCAAGGAAAGCCTTTCTTAGGTTATCAGGCATTGGAATAAGTCCCAAGCTTAATATTGGATAAGGGCACCAAATGTGGATGGCACACATCAAAGATATTATGTCAAACAAAGTCAATATCACGGTCGGAAACTCAGGTTGGTGGTTGGTCCAAGCTGAGCTTTGATGTTTTTCTGCACCATTTCCACAAACTCGCAAAGCAACGGTCGCTTCAATATTGAAAGCCTCCGCCGAGCGGAAAGGCGATGCTATCGCTTTCAGCTGGTTCTCAATTTCTTGACGCTTGGCTTCTTGGTCAGGGGCCGCTTCAATCTCACGGCGATAAGCCGCCATGGCACCACCCTCAATGTGCATGGAGCCCCAGTTAGCTGAGGGCCAGGCATAACGACGGTACATCCCACCAGGTCGAATGTGCAGACCCCCAGCCACACCGTAAAGCTGACGGATTACGAAGGTAATCCAGGGCATCTTGGTATCACAGGTAACACACACAATTCGGGCCCCAGCGCGCACGATACCTTGTTGTTGCGCCTCCAAGCCCACCATAAACCCCGGCTCGTCGGCAAAATAGACCATGGGCAGATGGAAAGTGTTGCATAACTGCAGGAAACGGATTACCTTATCTCCAGCAGCCACATCCATGGAGCCGCCAAGAAACATGGGGTTATTAATCATAACGCCAACCGGGTAACCATTGACTCGGGCTAGCCCGATAATGCGTGATCGTCCGTAATAGGGCGCAATCTCGAAGAAAGAACCACGGTCAAGCACCAGCTCAAGTATTTCATGGGGGTTATAACCCTTCCGTCCCTCTCGTGGTATTATGGATAGTAGTTCCTCTTCACGGCGGTTGGGGTCATCCGTTGTCTCAACACGCGTTGGCATTTCCCAGACATTATCCGGCATATAGCTGAGGAAGCGCCGTATTATATCAAAGGCTTCATATTCGCTCTTGGCGACATTATCAATAACTCCAGCCTGGTATACCTGAGTGTGCTCGTCACCCAGTTCTTCTTTGGTAATGTCATAGCCCAATGCCGCCTTGACGACTGGTGGCCCACCAGCAAAGACCTGACTCGAGCCCTTCACCATCACATTAAAGTGGGCCATGCAGGCTTCCACAGCGGGGAGTCCGGCTACTGAGCCCAACACCGCTGAGACAACGGGCACTATCCCCAACAATTTAGTGGCAGTGAGTGTACCAGGATTATCTGGGATATAGGTGCGGCCAAGAATCTCAAAGGTACGGACACTGCCGCCGGTAGCATCAAGAAGACGAATATAAGGCAAACGCCATTGCATTGCCAGCTCCACAGCGTAGTACACCTTACCAGCAACCGCGGCATCCGCCGCTCCACCTCGCACCGTAAAATCGCCGCCGCTTAA
>SMTZ1_10017426_pt1 | contig 15983 bp, 18 predicted proteins | sample DeeMarSWOR136_30_FD_25667 | JGI IMG/M metagenome (IMG submission 25667)
CGTGACAGATTTTCGGCGCCTTACCCCTGAAAAACGCCTCAAAACCCTTTATAAAATCTGTTGGCACCGCCAAGAAACCGGGATCAGAGCGCTTCAGCCTCAGCAGATAGTCCATAAGCCGAGAAACTTGTTTGTCAGATGGAGTGTTTTCGGCTGGCGGTGGATAGGGATGGATGGGCTGAACCTGAGCGAAGTCAACTAGGCTGCGGAGTTCCTCAATGAATTGGGGCAGAATGTCGATGTTCCATGGCGTAGCAACGCTGTTGACCCCCACCTTTACATCATGAGCCTTCAGCAAACGTATGGCTTCAACTGCCTTATCGTAGGTTCCTGGCACTCCCCTTATTTTGTCATGAACCTCTTTGGGGCCGTCAAGGGATACGACAACCAAGTCAAAGGCATCTGCCACCTCAGAGACTCTGCTCTCGTTTAGAAGTGTTCCGTTGGTGTTCATACTCACGAAGCATCCATGTGATGCGGCTCTTTTGGCGAGGACATTCAAGTCTTTGCGCAGGAGGGGCTCGCCTCCGCTGAGGTCAAAAAAGGGGACGCCTAAACTGCAAACTGCGTCTATGGCTGCTAAAGCCTTCTTTGTTGGCAGTTCCGGGGTGTCCGTTTTCCACCATTCGCAGAAGGCGCATTTCATGTTGCATCTGCCGGTTACGTTGTAGGATGCAAAGAGGGGTGTGGGTTTTTTTGCCTTGAACTTGAGGAATCCGGTGAGTATCTTGGCGGTTAATTGATTAGGTTTCATGGTTTCCCTCCCCAATTTCTAGTTCAGAGAAATAAATAGCTTTGGAGATCAGCGAATTTCTGTATGCTCTATCTCTGCAATTTAGTTATTCTGCTTTATTCTCTCATACATTTTTTCTAGGGTCCAGCGGATGGACGATTTTAGTTCCCGGGATCTCTCGCGTCTGAGGTTTCTGATTGTTATCTCCCTGAGTATGTTTCCGTCTCGTTTGATGTTGTAGGATAATATCTTTTCTGGAGCTATTTTGCCTTTGCTGGCATCTTCTCTGTCTTTCTCCTGCATCTTCGCCAAAACCCGTTCCACGAAAAAAGATGTGAAGGGTGGAGTGTTAATGTCAAAGTTTTTGTCTTCTGCTAATGTAACCTGCATGGAGTCTTTTTCAGTATAGAGTTGGGCTAAGAGGTCTCCAGTTACCGTCTTTAGGGGAATACCCTTTTTTTGTTGTATGACCGAAGGCTGTACAGTCTCCTGTTTCGGAGGGGTCTGAACTGGCTTAGAGATTTCTGCTCTCTTGAAGCCCTCCTTAAGCAGGGTTGTATCTATTAAACTAAGCAGCGTTTTCAGTCCATCAAGCTCTGTTTCCATGTCTTCTACGCGTTTTTCTAGGAGAGCACGGAGCTTAGCTATCTTCTTGATTTTCTCTTTTTCTCCATTTTCACTCATAGTTCATTACCTTCAAGCAAACTAGTTCTACGTTTCCATCCAAGCTTACATGACAGATTATTATCCATAGGGAATATGAAAGAAGCCCTTTTAAGTTTGGTTTATCCCAGAAAACAACTGCTGAACAAGTTTTAAAGGCTCTTCGGAGATAGGAGCAAATGAGAAGCTGGAAAGTACAACGCTGATGCTCACTTGATAAGTTCAAACAATGTAAAGGTTGGTATCGAATTATGCGCACCAGAGTGGTTTACGTCGTCAGGGCGGGCATTTCGTCGACAGGCTTAAATTTTATTTCCCATTCTTCTTCCAAAAATTGTTCAAATTCCTTGAAGACGCTGCTTTCCGTTTCGTTAAACTTTCGGCAAATATTTTCTCCAGTGTAGACGCAACTAAAGTCAAATATGGCAGTTTTCTTTGACAATTCAGGATTTTCATTAATCCATGATATCAGGAATTCGGGTGGTCTTTCTTGAAACAACCATGCTATGTATGAGATGTCCACCACCTCGTAGGAAATACCGCGACGGATGCCGCATTTGTGATTTGATGCAATTCTTTCAAACGTGGATGGGTGGATGGTTTGCGTCCAAAGAAAATTGTGATAGTCACCGTCCTCTGTTTTAACCCAGTCTTCGGTTTCACATGTCTCCCAGCCGCTCAATCGGCAGCGCTCCTTAAAACTGTCGATGAGCCTCCATATTGTGGGAAAAGGTAAATTCATGGACATTTCCTAGTAGATAGCTATAGAAGATTATTCTGTTATCGCGGATTTAAGGTTAATTGACAGGAATGTCGAAAAAATGTTGCTTAATGTCTTAAAAATTGAACAAGTGTAGGCTTGGTCACCTATTATGTTACAGTTTTCTATAAACGAGAGTTGAATCCGTAAACTTGAAGATTGAAAATTTTACGAAAAACTGTTGATAAATCTACATTTTTCCGACAGCAAACAATAAATTAACAAACCTGAAAGTTAATCAATATCTTCAAGGTTTGGACGATGAAGCTGAAAAACGAAGAGGTTTCCTTGGACAGCTTAGATTGGCAAATTCTACAAGCCATCCAAAAAAATTCCAAGCAAACCTACTCGGAGGTTGGTCGTCAATTAGGCGTAGCCCACTCTACGGTTTATGATCGAATACGAAAGCTGGAGAAAAATGGAATCATCAAAAAATGGACCGTTGACATCGACCTTGAAAAAATCGGCATGAATTACATCACCGCTCGCATGACCGTTTACACCGACCCAAAAGAAAGCGAGAATGTAGCAAAGAAACTGTCAGAGGCTAAGGAGGTTTTGGAGGTTTCGATGTCGCTTTCTGAGGAATTGTTGATAATCGCGAAGGTGCTTGCCAGAGACCAAGATGAACTGCACTTTTTTATAGCAAAAAAGGTTGCACCTCTGCAGGGAGTGCTGAGAATCAGAACTTCAATTGTCACAAAAAAAATCAAAGAAGAAAGATTCTTGATTGATAAAAAATGAAAACTATAAAAGATTTGGTGCCTATGGTTAAAATGGAATAGAGACTATTTCTCAGCATAAAGGAGAACTTCACCCTTTGACGCCTTCATCTTCAGCCCGAATTCTTAGAACTCTGTCAAGGAATAACGCTTTCTATTTCTTCACGTCTGTAGGAAACTACACGGGTCAAAGGGCGATTTCGTTGGAAGAGTTTGCGAATAAAATCAGAGAAGTTGAAACAGCAGCTCTGGAGTTTCATCTCTATCGAGGAGACTTCGAAAAATGGATCGCTGAAGTTCTTGAAGACAGTGAACTGGCAGAGAAGATAAGCGACTTGAAAAATCTGGAACCAGTTAGGAGCGCCTTGAGGGACCAACTTCACATAATCATTTCAAAACGTCTTGAGGAACTGAAAAGCACTGAATAGTTGACTTGGATATTGAAGGGCTAGCCTTCTATTTTTTTGAGTTGACTTCGGTACATTTCAACAACTTCTTTGGTGGTTGTTGCGTCCTCCGGGGATTTGTCCACTCTGTATTTTCCTGTGAAACGCGGGAATCTTATGGCAAGTCCGCTTGCCTCTCTTATGACGTTCATGGCGCATGTGTGGATTGGACTGAGAGTTATCTCTGCGCCTCTGGTCTCTAAGACAACTGCTGGCTCAAACCAAACATCCATCTCGAGGGTTGAATCGACCCTAGGGTGCCTATGTGCTATTTGATGTTTTTTAAGCATTTTTGGGAGTTTCTCAAGATCCACGTCAGTGAATCCGGTTCCAACTTTCGTTACCGTTTTTCGAAGGTGTCTTTGTCTGGGTCATACGCTGCAAGAAGGAAGGCTCCGTATGTTCCAGCGCGTTTCCCTCTTCCATGGAAGGCTCCCACCACCACCAAGTCAACGGTGTCAGTCATTTCGCTCTTGTAATCTCGTTTGTATTTTATCCAGTTCCATCCTCTGGCTCCTGCCTGATAAACAGAATCTTCATTCACGGATTTGCAGATTATTCCCTCGCTCCCGCTTTCCACAGTCTTCTCAAAGAACAGTTCCAGTTGCTCTGGGTCTTCCGCGATTATACTCTCTGCCACCTTAACATTGTCAGTTTGCTCAATAACATTCTCGAGATGTCGATGACGAACTGTATAAGGTTCTAGAGTCAAGTCCTTTCCGTCAACGTAGAGAACGTCAAACATGAAGAGAGTGATGGGATGTTCTTCCATGGCTTCTTCTATTCCGTATTTTCGTCTACGATGCATAAGCTCCTGAAACGGTTTCATCTCGCCTGTTTCTGGGTCAACCGCAACGGCTTCTGCTTCCACAATGGCTTCCTTAGCCCTAACGTGCTTTCTGACATATTCGACTCCGTCTGGATACTGGTCAGTGATGTTTTCGAGGCGACGAGAAAAGAGAATAACTTCATCCTTCTTCTTGTGTGCCTGTATCCGCTCTCCATCATACTTGTATTCAGCTATGCATTTTCCTCCAAGCTTCTCAAGAATCTCAGCAGACGAACTCAACCGCTCAGCAAGCATTGGACGAATAGGCTCCCCCGGCAATACCTCAAACTTTTTGATTCTCTCAATTCCCTCTTCGGCAACGAGTTTCGCAACCTTGCCTAGATCAGATGAGATGTTGTAGGCACGCTCCAGTTGTTCGCGGGTCTCTTTTCCGCCGCCAAAAGCTACTGCTAAAGCATCTAATACTGTCATATCGGCGATTCCCAATCTTAGGCTGCCTGTCACTGTTCGAACTATATACTTTGCCTCGTTTGGAGAAGAATCAGATAGAAGACCCGCTAACAGACCCAATTTCAGGTCTACAGAGCCTGAGCCGGTAGATTTTGCGATTTTGTCTAACGTTTCGTAAACTCTCTGTACGGTCAATGGTGTTGAAAAGAAGGTTGCTTGGGTTTTCTTTTCCATGAACTTTTGAGTTGTTTCTCCGAGGTCTCCAGTTTTCTGCATATCTTCTTCTATGTCTTTTTCTCGGTGACCCGCTGCCCTTGCAACTGCGCGTATAGCCAGTTTCTCTGCGATTCCTATTTCTATTCCAACAAAGTCTGGATACAATTTTCCCTGCGTCAAATACACAACTTTATCGATGAGGCTCGTTGGAGTCTCTTTCAGAATTTCGACCAGATAGTCGGTCATCTCAAGCCTTTTTGTTGTTGCCTCAATCTTTTCGTAAGCTTCTGCTATACGGGAGTATCTCACGGGAAACTTCCTCACAACTAGAAAGGCTTGCGGATATATTAAAGGTTAAATCTCATTTATCTTTCTTTGACCAACTGAATTATTTTTTTGACAAGAGTAACAGTCCGCAGAGGATGTTTATGGCTCCTACCAGACCTAGGACGCCTACAAAGAGCGGATTCAAAAACATGTTAACGGAAGTTAGGATGCTGTAAGCGGATAGGACAACAACAAAGATGCCGACAGCAACCATGACAAAAGACAGAACTCTGCCAGCATTCTCAGCCACCTTGAAAACATCCAATGCCTCAGTTCCGGTGGTGTCCTTAAAAATTGGTGCTCTTTTAGGTATATAATCTGGTGCGCGAACAGAAATCTCTCTTTCTTTCTTCCTTTTTCTCGGCAACTTCGCCCACCCAATAAACTACAACAGAATCAGCTAATCAATTTTACGCGCGGATGTAAGAATATTCAGGATGCCCGCAAGGATAGAGACCAAGCCAGCAATAATCATGATGATGAACAGGGAAGGCGGCACGATAACTGGAGTTAATACGATCAGGGTTACTCCCGCACCGAAACTGATTCCTCCCACGGCAACCCGTAAACGGTTAAAATCGACTTCGCGCTTCACCATTCTGAGATAGTAAGTAACCAACACTATGGCTACGAGCCCAAGACTTGATAACAGCGCACTTTCAGCGTTGACGTCCCTCAAGATCACTGGGAACGTGAGCAACAAGACTGACATGATAATTCCAGCGATGGGAGTAAGGGGATAGAACGGAGCTTTGAAGGGTCTATCTAACCGCGGCATCTTCCTCCTGAGCTGGATAAGCGAGAGATTGACTAAAGCAAACACCAACAGAGAGCCAAAGCTCGCCGCATAACCAAGAAACACCACTGCTCCGCTGGTGCCAAAAAATATCACAAAAAGAGAACTTGCAATGATTGCTATGTACCGCGTTCCAAACCGCTTGTGAGCCTTCTCCAACACTTTGGGCAAATATCCGTCTCTGCTCATGCCCCCAAGTATGCTTGATTGAACCATCATGGCTGTGCCCACAGATGAGACACTGGCGACCATTCCAGCCAACGCAAAAAGGATGGCGCCAACCGGACCTATGATTTTTGAGGCTGCAAGGTTGAGAAGCGGAGGGTCTCCGGCAGTTCTCGGCATGCTCAATGGGATCGCCCCAACAGCCACGTAAGCAACGGCAAAGTAGACAACGGTCAACAGAATCGTTGTTATCATCAAAGCCCTGGGAACATTTTTTCCAGGATTCTTAATCTGTGGAGCCCCAGCCACGAGTGCTCTCATTCCAACAAACATGGGAAAAATGTAGGCGGCGGTCGCAAAGAAGACTGCTAAACTTTTGCCTGAGGCTTCGGGCACTATGTTTTGGGGTGTCAGATTGTATATTGTGCTCATGGCAAGAAAAATGATGAATATAGCTAAGAACGCTGCTACTATGAGAGTAGTTGCTTCTTCTACTCCTCGAATGGCTAGGATTATGAGGATAACAACTAATCCTACAATCAAAACAGAAGCGTTGGCTAAAACAAGGTCTTGGATTGACGGAGCAAACACCGAGAAGATTACTTCAAGCTGGTTAACGAAAACTATGGCGGCGAGTGCTCCGCCGAAGATGCTAGCAAGCCATCTGAGACAGCCTGCCATGAAGGATATGAACCCTCCGAAGGCAACTTTGGTGTAGGTGTATTCGCCTCCAACCTCTGGAAGGGCTGCGCTGAGTTCGCTGTAACTAAACATTGTTATCAAATTTATTATACCACAAAACAAGAGGGCTGAGATCATGCTGGGTCCTGCCAGATCAAAGTAAGCGTAATTCAGCAGCGCAAAAATCTCGAATCCTATGGCACCGCTTAACCCCATGATTACAGCACTAAAAAGACCAAGTTTCCTTTCATTAGCCAACCAACATGTTCCTCCTTTAGGTTATCCCCCGCCATTCACGAATCAGAAAGAATCCGCTTATAATGGAAAAAACGCTGAATAACCCCAGAATCAGCAGACAGAGCGGAAGAAGTTCAGGGGGCACATTAAATAGTGTTTGAACTTCGATAAGGTTGAGAACAAGCATGACTGCCAAAACCCCGAATAGCACTCCTATGACGCCCTGAGCTACACCAACTATAGCGGACAGTATTCTTCTGATTTCCATCTCAAATCACCTTCGCCAGAGTATAATTCCAGCCAATAAATCAACCAAACCGATCGCCAGCAACAGCATTAAGGAGAGGCTTTGAAGGCTTTCACTGTCAATGAGGCTGAAGTCCACCACACCCAAGAAACCGATGAGGAAGACCCCTATCACTATGATTCCCACAAAAATGAGAAAACCGCCTAAGGCAACAGCGAATCTGCTAAACCGTTTTCTAACCTGCAACATCAATTTATCGACCTTCATGTTTCTCCCCTCAAGAATGTCTCATAATGGACAATTTCCTTAACCGACCTTTTTTGTGGAGCCACGGGTCTTTCATCTGGACGCCCAACAGTAACAATAGCTACTGGTCTCAGGTTCCTTGGCGCCTTCATCACCTTCGCAACTTCATTCTCATGAAACGCCCCAACCCAACAGGTTGCCAGCCCCAGCTCCTGAGCAGCCAAGAGAATATTTTCTGTGGCAGCCGCCGTGTCTTGTATGCTGTAAAGATGTACTCCTCTGCCGCCGTAGCCCATGCTTGATCGATTTAAATCTGCACAGACAACAATAACAATTGGGGCTGTTTCGATGAAGGTCTGGTTTAGGGCAGCTTCTGATAACTTCCGTTTCGTTTCCATGTCTTTCACGACAACGAACTCCCACGGTTGAATATTACCTGCAGACGGAGCCCACCTAGCAGCCTCTATTAGCCGCTCAACATCCTTGTCTGAAACCTTTTCGTCAGCATAGGCTCTAACGCTCCTTCTTTCTTTAATAGCCTCGAAGACATCCAAACTACCATTCCCTCATTACACTATTTTAAACCGCTTCGATCAGATCCCCATCACTTCGTCCAAGCTGGTTGTCCAGCTCTGAAAGCGCCTCATACACCTCCCTATCTGAACCATTTTTAGCTTTTTATCTGTTTTCGCATTTAAAATTTCAGAGAATTTACTTCTGGGAATTCCGATCTCCACCCCGCAGAAGCGTTTTTCCCTCTTAGCTCCCAGTTATCAAAGATTGTTACAACAAAATTTAAGAACCACAGCCCACGTTGAAAAGGCTGGAGCGATAATATGCCCTGCACTGTATTAGTTTGCGGTTTCTTCGGAGACACCGGAAAAGGAAAAATGATTTCCTACTTGGCAATAAAAGACAAAACTGCCGTAACAGCAAGGGCTGGGGTGGGTCCCAACGCGGGTCACACTGTAGTTTATGAAGGAAAAACCTACAAGCTGAGAATGCTGCCCAGCGCCTTCACTTCTCCCGATTGTCGCCTTCTCATAGGACCAGGAGTTCTGGTCAATCCAGAAATTTTTCTCAACGAAATACAGATGACAGGGTCTCAAGGCAGAGTCGGCGTAGACCCACAATGCGCCATAATTGAACCTAAACATATCGAAGCGGACAAAAAGGGGTATCTGGCACAAAAAATCAAGTCAACTGGATCAGGGTCAGGTCCCTGCAACGCTGACAGAGTTATGCGGGTCGCCAAGTTAGCGCGTGACTTTCCGAATCTTCAGGAATTCTTGACAGACGTTCCTTTGGAAGTGAACACTGCCATCAGTGAAGGAAAAAATGTTCTGATAGAAGGCACCCAAGGAACATATCTTTCACTTTTCCATGGAACCTATCCATACTGCACATCAAAGGATGTGTGTGCCTCAGCTGCCTGTTCAGACGTTGGCGTAGGACCAACAAACGTTGACGAAGTTATCGTTGTTTTTAAGGCGTACAATACGCGCGTCGGAGGCGGACCACTTCCGGGCGAGCTTTCGTGGGAGGAGGCTGAACGTAGAGGATGGGCTGAAATCGCCACTGTGACGGGAAGAAGGAGAAGAGCCAGACTACAGTAACGAAGATTGATGTGCTGTTTCCTGAATGCAAGGGCGTCAAAACTTATGGCGAACTTTCTAGAGAAGCAAAGGCTTTCGTCGAGAATATCGAAAAGGAACTCAAGGTGCCGGTTACGTTGCTTGGCACCGGTCCGGGTACAATGGAAGTAGTGGATAGAAGAGAAGAACTAAAAAGTTAAGGGAATGCAAAATTCTGTGTTCTTTTCTCTCTGTAAACGGGCTGGTGGAGAGCATGAGAATGAAGTTGTACCTAGACGGAAAGAGGCAGATTGAGAGAAAGGAAGTTTTTTGCTTCAATTCCCCACCAATTCTTTGCATAAATAACTAATAATTTGACCGATTATCGTTTTTATACGCATAAGCAGCAATCTTTTTTAGTGTGCATATGCTCATATTCTAAATTCAACATGAAGGATGTTTACGGGAAGAATGAAACATGGAGCATGAAATTATCCGTAAGGAAGACCTTAACCCAAAGGACTATCTGATTGAAGTAAAAGCACCTATGGTAGCCAAGAAAATCCAGCCTGGACAATTTGTAGTTCTTATGACCCATCCAAAAGGAGAAAGGATACCGATGTCTGTACAAAAAGCCGAGAACGGCAACGTCACCATGTTCATAAGGAAACTGGGAAAAACCAGTGTTGAACTTTACACCTACAAAGTAGGAGATCACTTCGAGAATGTGATTGGTCCTATGGGAAACGCGGTTGAGATAAAAAAGTATGGTAACGTTGCAGTCTGTTCGGACCTAGTTTGTGGACACGCAGAAAATTATGCCTTATGTAAGGCGCTAAGTCAAGTAGATGGAAATCATGTCATTTCGATGCAGACATTTCCATCAAAAGAGATGATGTTCTTAGAAGAAGAACTGAGAGGAGTAAGCGATGAATACTACATAACGCTTGAAGATGGCTCCTACGGGATAAAAGGTCATTACCGGGACGTTCTGGAGAAGCTGATGAAAAAAGGTAAGATTGACATGGTTTTTGCTGGCGGGCGAACTGATGAGTATGCACTGCTGGCAGAACTTACTAAAGCATATAATGTGCCCACAATGGTTACGTTACGTCCAATCATGGTCGACGCTACTGGAATGTGTGGGTCGTGTCGCGTTTTTATTGACGGAGAAATGAAATTAGCATGCATTGACGGTCCGATGTTTGACGTCCATAAAGTAAACTTCAAGGAACTCCTAAACCGGGTGAAATTGTTTAAAAAACAGGAAGCAATCGCCCTAGAAAACTACAATAAAATGAGGTGAAGAGGATGGTAAAACTAATAAAAAATCGGGTTCCCATGCCAGAGCTTTCTGTCGAAGAGAGAACTAAAACTTTCGACGAGGTTCCTTTAGGCTACAGTGAAGAACAGGCAATGAATGAAGCAAAACGTTGCCTTCAATGCAAGGATTCTCCATGCACAAAAAATTGCCCAGTTAATGTAGATGTAAACGCTTTCATAAAAGAACTGGCGGAAGGGAACTTCAAGGAAGCCTTCCTGAAGATTAAACAGGATAATCCTATTCCAGCAATCGCTGGTCGTGTTTGCCCACAAGAGAACCAGTGTGAGGGAGCCTGCACCATGGGAAAAGCAGGTGATCCCATAAACATAGGCAAATTAGAGTCGTTTCTCGGAGACTGGGCTATGGAAAATGGAGTCAGGGAAGAGTTTGTAATCGAGGAGAAGGATCAAAAAGTTGCTATAATTGGATCAGGGCCAAGCGGTATTAGCTGCGCAGTTGATTTAAGAAAATATGGCTATAAGGTAACCATATTCGAGGCACTTCACAAGGCGGGTGGAGTACTCCAGTATGGAATTCCTGAGTTCCGGTTGCCCAAAAAAGTTGTGGATGAGGAGCTTTCCTATCTGAAAGAAATCGGAGTGGATATTAGGCTTAACAACATTGTAGGCCAGAACGTGTCATTCGACGAATTACGTGATGAGTATGACGCAATTTATATTGGTACAGGAGCAGGAGCCCCTTTCTTTGTGGGCATAGAAGGTGAAGAACTCAACGGAGTGTATTCAGCTAATGAATTCCTGATTAGAACAAATTTGATGAAAGCGTACAAATTCCCAGAGTATGACACTCTTCTGTTCGTTGGAAAAAGGGTGGGAGTAATCGGCGCCGGCAATGTTGCAATGGATTCTGCCAGAAGTGCACTAAGAAATGAAGCTGAAGTGCATATTCTTTATAGGCGAACTAAAGAACATTCGCCAGCAAGAGAGGAAGAACTGCGTCATGCTCTGGAAGAGGGAATTCATTTCATGGAATTGGTTGCCCCCACGAAAATACTCGGGGAAAACGGCTGGGTTAAGGGAATTGAACTTGTGAAAATGAAGCTTGGAGAACCAGATAAAAGCGGGAGGCCAAGGCCAGAGAAGATAAAGGGAAGCGAGTTCGTCATGGAGTTAGACACTGTTGTAGAGGCTATCGGTACAATGCCTAACAGGCTGTTTCTAAGAACAGTACCAGAATTGAAGACCAAATCACGGGGAATAATTGAAGTTGATGAGAAATTAAGGAACATTGAAGGTGTCTACGCTGGTGGTGACGCCATAAGTGGTGGAGCAACCGTTATTCAAGCATTAGGAGAAGGAAGGAAAGCAGCCAAATCAATACACGATTACTTATCTGCGCGCTAAATTTCGAGGACAAACCCTAAGGGCACGCGCGCAACGCTAATGTACTATTTGCATTACCCATCGTGGCAAGCTTCCACACACTTCAGGAAAAGAAAATGAAAAAAGACGCATTTTTCGTCAAAATGTACCTAGATTTCGCGGATTCTGCATCTAAGTGGAAATATCTCCCGAAGTCCTCAATCTGATTCGGGATATCTCGCTTTCTTCTAATATCATAATAACTTTGAAAGCATATAAAATACTGTTAAAGATAGTTCTAGATTTATTTTGAACCTCGTTTAATTGTATGCTTGATGGAAAATCTAATGTTACTGTTTTCTGGAGAGAAATAAAAAAAGAAAAATGATTGCTGAAAAAATATTCGGTCATTTTACGGAAATATGTAATGTGTCTCATCAAGGTCTTTTGAATTATAACGAAATTCTTCTAGGTTGCCATGACACAAGAAGCCAAAATGTGACTGCTTTCCCGATTACACTGAGAGCCGACCTGCCTGCATTTTTAATTAAGGGCATTGATAATTTGACTGAAGAAACTATTGATGTTTTGGGGTTTGCTAAACGAGCAGAAAAGTTGGGTTTAATTGATAGATTGAGAAACGTAAACATACTTCCCCATGGAGGAGGATATGCTTTCAAAGATTTTATTGGCGTGCAGGAAGTCATCGAAATCGAAGATAAAAGGTACTTCATTCTAGACATGCAAACAGGTATTGGCAATAAGATTTGTTCAGACGTTCGAGACATGGAATTTCACTATCCTGGAATAAGCGTGGTTTTAAAAACAGTAGAACTTCATTTGGGTGAAATACAGGCACGACTAATTCCCTATTACATGCTAAAAGTGTGAGTTCACATACATACTCAAATTTTTGTCATTGATTTAGCTCTTCAATTCTTCTATTCTCTTGTTTTCTTATTTGCCACCATCAAATTGCTCAAGAGAACCATCGAATAACATACGTGCGTTCGCACCAAGAAGCAATGTATTTTTTCTATTAGAGTACGTAAGATGGTTCCGGACTTGTGTGTATCCATCCGTATGATTTGTAGATTTTTTTGCCTTTTTCTGATGTGGTATATTCAATGAATTGTGTTGCTGTCTTTTTTTGTTTTGAGAATTGGATGACAGCGATTCCGGTACTTCTGAAGACTTGTAACTCTCTAGGTAAATCAACAACTTCTATAGTTGCTGGCCATAACTTCTGGAATGCATTCCACCCAAAAATAGCATCAACTTTCTTCTGGTTAATCAAAGCAGCAACTGCGCCGCATCCATCTGCAAAATCCGTAATGTTTTTTCTAATCTTGTCAGTAAGCCCTGCCTTACTGGAAACTTCATCCCACACACCTAGTAGACAGCCGCCAATAGAGATTCCCACCCTCATTCCTTTATTAGCTAAATCAAAAATTGATTCTATCCCTTTTGGGTTGCCCTTTGGAACAAGGATTGCAGACCTCCTATAACCAACGCTTCTCCTCGTTTCTCCAAAAATCAATCCCTTTACTTGCGCTTCATCAAAAATGAATTCTGCCCCACACGTCAAAATATCGCCCTGCTTCAGCTCTGTAATCTCAGAAATGAGTTTTTCAGCCTTGCCCACAGTGAATTCAAAATCTGTTCCATGTTTTGCCGTGAACTCTTCAGCACATTTCTTGATTGGCGGAGCAACTGCCCCTGACGAATAAACATGCAAACCTCCTTTGTTTAACATGATTATCTCCACCCCATCGTACACTTTATCCTGTCAAACTAATACGCCTTATGCGCGCGCACGACCACTTCATCCATCTCAAGACAGAGGCGAGCTGGCTTGTCCCTAAAGTGTGTAAAGACATAATCAGCAAACTTGGAGTGAAAAATTCATATTTTATCGATGAAACAAAACTTAAATAGCTTTTTATTCCCTACTTACTGTGGTAAAAGATGAGAAAAATATTAGTTTTATTGATTATAGCAACTTTTCTAGTGTCTATACCACTCGCATCAGCAAGCAGCGGACCACCATTAAACAAAATAGTCTTCGTATATAGGGAAGGCTTTGCAAAACCACCCGGCACTCCTGGTAAAGGAGGTGGTGGTGGCGAAGAGTTCTATGAGTTCTTAGGGAGAAGTGTAAAATGGAAAGACTTGCCAGTAAATTATGTCATAGACCCAGATAATCCTGATGGGCTTCCAGAGACTTTTGTTGTTGAGGCAATTTCTAATGGGGCGGAAGAATGGAACGAACACACAAGTGCTGAGCTCTTCGGAACTTATACCGTAGTCTATGATGCAACCTTTGACACCGACAGTCCTGATGACAAAAATGAACTACTATTTGGAGACTATCCAGAGGAGGGCGTTATCGCAGTAACTGTTATTTGGGGATACTTCTATGGACCACCCGGACAAAGAAAAATAATTGAATTTGACATAATGTTCGACATCGACTTCTCTTGGGGCGACGCTGGTCTTACAAGCGAAAGCGAGCTAGGCGGCACGAGCATTATGGACTTACAGAACATAGCAACACATGAACTGGGGCATGCTGCTGGCCTAGCCGACCTATACAACGACCAAGCCTCCGAACAAACCATGTACGGCTATGCTGCCTATGGAGAGACAAAGAAGAGAACCTTGAACACCGGAGATATTGCAGGCATCCAAGCGCTATACGGCGCATAAATCCACCTCTTTTTTACTCCTTAAAAGGATAAGGATTAACCGTAAGGGATGTTGTATTTCCATCACATAAAGGGGAAAAGAGCAGTTATGGCATGCATGTCTATTCTCACAAATCTTTCTTTGACCTTATCGAAAACTTGAGATTGTTCTTTCCATCCTCTCTTGAGAAATTCTTCCCTAAATGCATCATTTAGTAAAATTTGAAGCGATTATTACTATGTAAGAACCGCTAAAACACTCAAAGAAGCTTGCGAACTTGCTGAAGCTGGTTTTACTTATTTCACTGAAATTCAAGGCGTTCAAGTGTTCAGAAAGCCCAAATAGTATTCTGAATTGGGAAAAAGTATTCTGAATTCATCAAAACTAAATACCTCTTTAAAATAAGATTAAAACACCCGAAAAATTATAGTGAGGAGCCGAAATGCCAACTGAATTACAACCGTCAAAATTTGATTTTGTACGTTACGTGCGATTGATAATAGTATTTACATTGTTTTCCTCTGGGGCATGGGTTCTAGGATGGGTCAGCTGGCTAACATGGAATGATATTTCTGTATGGAGCAAGGACATCGGCAGTATATTCTTCGGCTCTAGGACAAACGAAGCCATCAGCCTAGGGATAGGCATGACAGTCATCCACTACTTTTTGATTGGCATGTCACTGCTTGCAGCGGGGGTAGTGCTGTTTATGAGAAACCGTATTTTAGCTACGAAACCACAACAGGCCATGATGATAAAACCTCAAAAAGTGAATGTGACCCAGAGTAAGAACGTAAATTCTGCAGTCAAATCTTCGGTGAAGGAAGAAAACGCGGCGGCACGCGAAGAAAGGTTCTTTTCAGGATGCCTTCATCACTTCGGCTATCTTTCAAGCCGCCCAAAGGATTCTCCCATTCCTCAAGAGTGCATTCTTTGCCAGCGATTAGGAGACTGCATGGTAGCGACGGTTTACGTGAACAAAATCAGCGAATAACAATAAAGAACTGGAACTTGTTAACGAGATACATCTCATCAGCTCTTTCCACTTCTATTCTAACAACCACAGTTAACGAACAACAGAAATATTTGAGGTGACTCCAAACGGTTAACCGGAGAACACCTTTGATATTTCATAAAGTTCTAAGTCAACAGTTTTTCGTTTACCCACCACGTCCTTTAATGGGACAGAAACAATCTTGTTTCCTTTGAGTGCAACCATCTGCCCAAACTGGCCTTTGTGAACCGAGTCTATGGCGGCGATTCCGTATCTTGTCGCCAACACTCGGTCGAAGGCTGTTGGGGAACCGCCACGTTGGAGGTGCCCAAGAACCACAACTCTTGTTTCGATTTCTATATACTTTTCAATTTCCTTTCCAAGATAGTAGCCTACGCCACCGAGCCTAGGGTGTCCAAATTCGTCTGAACCGGTTCCGTAAACTATTTTTTCGGCTCCTTTGGGTTTCGCTCCTTCCGCAACAACAACGAGGCTGAAGGTTTTGCCGCTTTCCAGCCTTTGCTTGATATACTGGCAGACTTCTTTTATGTCAAAGGGTTCCTCTGGAATCAGGATAATGTCTGCTCCTCCAGCGATTCCAG
>SMTZ1_10003403_pt1 | contig 15975 bp, 18 predicted proteins | sample DeeMarSWOR136_30_FD_25667 | JGI IMG/M metagenome (IMG submission 25667)
AACTGAGTAACCGATAAGCATCAAGAAGGCTGCGATTCCTGCTGTGCTTAGTTTTATGCCTAGTATATTTACTATTGCAAGAGTAACTATGATGTCTGATACTGCTGCAAGTATAACAGCTATGGATGGGATTGGGACTCTAAAATAAATAAAAACAACAATGCCCATTAGGACAAATGCAATTATAACTGCGCGGATGGTTTCTTTAAAGAATGATGCTCCTAATGAAGAACCCATAACCTCTACTGAATATTCGCCTTGTTCAAGTTTTCCAAGTTTTGCCTGGATTTCATCAAGCAAGGGCTCTGAATCAATATCTGATGCGTCAATAGTTATGCCGATTTGTTTTCCTGCTTGTGAAAGGGCCCTTACAGAGATGTCTGCTGCTGGAAATTTTTCATTCAGGTGGGTTTCTAATTCATGAATGTCTGTCGGCTTCATAACAGAGATAGTTAATCCACCTTTTAATGAGACTCCTTTGTTAAGAAAATCCCCTGTTGCTGCGACCTGCCATCCTATCTGGGCAATTGCAAGTATGAGCAATAAGAATGGGATAATAAGAAGTGCCTTGTATTTTTTATCATAGATATATCTAATGCCTTTTCTCTTAGGTTTGTCCCCCACCACAATCTCATCATCCATTGTGTAAAAGAACTAGGGATTATTTAAAAAGATTACTGATTTTTGAGTCATCATATTTAAGCATATAAAAATTTATAAAAGTGTACTTATTTAGGATTTTATGGGGAGTATGATTGAGCTTAATGATACCTTGCAGATTACAACTGAACAAGGTTTTCCTGAAGAGGTCCTTAATTTTGCCAGACATACCAAGGGTGAAATAAAATTAAAAGACCTTGAAGGCAGGATATTTAGTTTTTCTAAACCAGGTTCAAGACATTTTCATCATTATCCAACAAGATGCTTCTTAGCTCATAATGTAGATGGAAAATGGTTGTTTTGGGGAGAGATTGAAATATTAAGTCAAACCATAGTAACAAATCCAAAACAAGGAGAATTATATGGAGAAACAGAACCTAATACAATAACTAAAGGAGAATATAGAATCATTAAGATTTATACTCCTGCATATATGCTAGCAAAGACCCAACATGAACTGCCTTTTGAAAAAAGATACCTACCTTATCCCAGTATAATTTAATGCAGCCTTAATCAGGCCGTCAAAGAGCGGGGCAGGATTCATTGGGCGTGACTTGAATTCTGGATGAGCTTGTGTTGCTGTGAAATATGGGTGGTTTTCCAGCTCTAGGAATTCCATTAACCTTCTGTCTGGTGATGCTCCTGAGAATACAAGGTTGTGTGATTCTAAGGTTTGTATAAATCCTGGGTTTACTTCATATCTATGGCGGTGGCGTTCTGAAACATCTTTTTTCCCATATAGGGAATGTATCTTAGTTCCTTTTTTGAGTTCTGCAGGATAAGCGCCCAAGCGCATGTTTCCGCCAAGCGTCTTTAATTCTTTTTGTTCTGGAAGTATATCAATAACTGGATTAGTTGTTGCCGAGTCAAATTCTGTTGAATTGGCATCATTTAGGCCGCATATGTTTCTTGCAAATTCAATAACAGCAATCTGCATTCCCAGGCAAATTCCAAGAAAGGGGATTTTATTTTCACGCACATATTTGGCGCATGCTATTTTTCCTTCAATGCCTCTTTTTCCAAAGCCCCCTGGTATAATCAATCCATTAATGTCTTTCATTTGTTCTTCTGGTGTTGTTTTGCCTGATTCAATATCTGTTGTTTCAATGTATTTTATGTGCACCTTGGCATCATTATGCGTGCCAGCATGTTCAAGGGCTTTTAGGATAGAGGCATAGCTGTCATTCAGGCCAGTGTATTTTCCTGCAATGCCTATGGTTACTGTTTTTTGGGTGTTAACATATTGTTTTGTGAATTTTTCCCATTTTGCAAGGTCTTTTCTCTGTTTTCTAAAGGATATTTTTCTGTGAAGGGCAAGAAGATGTATGACGCGTTCATCTGCTTTTAATAATTTTAACAATAAGGCTGCCTTATAAACTGAATCTGTATTATGCAGGCCGATGACATTTTCGACAGGAACGTTTGAATATAGCGATATCTTTTCACGGATTCTTGCAGAGACAGGATTGGCTGCCCTGCAGATTATCATGTCTGGCTGTATTCCTAAAGACATTAACCTGTTCTGGCCAAGCTGCGCTGGTTTTGATTTTTGCTCGCCCAGGTTTGGGGGCTCGAGTACGTAGCTGACATTAACAAAACAGACATTTTCCTGCCCTTCTTCATAGCGCAGCTCACGGATTGCTTCTATGATATATGCATTTTCATAATCACCTACTGTGCCTCCTATCTCGCAAAGGACAATATCTGCTTTGGTTTTTAATCCGAGATTCCTGAGGGCATGTTTTATTTCGCCTGTTACATGTGGAATGAACTGAACATCACGACCAAGATAGCCTCCTTTTCTTTCCCTGTCAAGGATTTTCTTGAATATCATTCCAGCAGTAAGATAGTTTTCTTTGGTCAGGGTCTGGTCAAGGAAACGTTCATAAGAGCCCAGGTCCATGTCACATTCTGTACCGTCATCAAGTACAAACACCTCTCCATGACGGAATGGATTTAAGGTGCCTGCGTCCTGGTTAAAATAGCCGTCTATTTTTATTGGCGCGATTTTCAAGCCATAGTACTGCAGGAGCTTTGCAAGTGAGGATGCAAAGATTCCTTTTCCTACTCCTGACATTACAGAGCCGGCAACTATAAGGTATTTTGTTTTTCCTGGTTTGTATCCTTGGGGAATTGGCGTATAGAATTCTTCTGTTGATTTGCCTGATATTGCCTTGAATATGTCCTTTTTCAAAAAAATCCCCCATTTTTGAAAAAGAAATTCGTTATTTAAAGTTTGTTATGGGCTAGAATATAGTTTGTATTATTCCTAAAAACACCTGGTACCCATCAAAAGCAGGTATTGGAAGCATATTAAATATAAACAAGAACATGTTGATTTGTTTTGTTATATAAACTAATGGGACGTATTTTTCTGGAACAAGCTTTTTTTTCAGAACAATGATGGCTGCAATCCACAAGATAAGGTTTACTGCAGGCCCTGCAAATGCAGTTATTGAACGTACTAATGGAGCTATGGAGGCGCCTGTGGGATTTGAGATTGATACATATGCTGGGACAAAGAAGATTATACCTGCTCCTGACAGCCTTAACAGCAGGCCAATACCAAGCCAGATATAGGCTGCTTTAAAGACGGCCTGCAGGCCAAAACCCATTGCAATAAATTTGTGGCCAAATTCATGCAGGATTATTGCAGGAGCAGCTGCAAGCACTGCAAACTTGAAATCCTGCCAATTAAAACGCCTTCTTTTGGTATAGTATTCTAATTCAGTCGGCTTAAAACGCCGGAATATTCCCATAAAGATTATTCCAACAGCCGTGGTCATGATAAGGATGTCCAGCAGTTCATATAGAGTGAGTATCATCTTAGCCAAGCATTAGAAGTTCTGGCCTGAACAACATTATCAAGCCAAGGACTAGCATTAATATGCCTCCAAATAGTTTTAGTATCCTTCCTTGTGTCTGTGTCATTCTTGCGGTTTTAAAGGTATAAAGAAAGGCCCCAAATATTGTAAACAAAGGTATCATGTAGATTATATTATAGAAGAGGGTATAAAGTATTTGTGTTGTAAATGAGGGGATGTTTTGTGTCAAAACAGTCCCGTATATCAAAGGCAGCATTAGAGTGCATGCAAGTTCTATTAGATTGACTATTGCTGCAAGCACGATGGTTGCTATGACTGCAATAAAGATGGCTTTTTTAGTATGTGCTTCTTTTATTTCATAAACAATATTTCTCATCCTTGCGATTATTTTGTGTTTTTGTTCTTCTGGTATGGTTAATGAGATGCCTTTTTTAAAGGCAAAGAAATCCTTTATATTGATTGCAGCTGCAATCAAGGCAATTGCGCCCACTATCATTCTTAAGTAAAATTTGTTTGATTCAAAAAGGGGCGTGTTTAATATGCCTATGATGACCAGCATGTAAAGGAAATACATAAAGCCGGACGTTAAAATAAAGATGAGGCCGATTAAGGCCATTTTTTTTCTTGAGCCGGTGTAAACAAGAAGTGCGAGCAGGAAGGTTAGCACAAACATGGCGCACGGATTAAAGCCGTCAAACAAGGCTATGATAAAAGTAAAGATAGGAAATGGCAGATGTTTTGTCTGCTCAATCAAATATTCTGCTGGAAATGATTTGGTGAATATAAATAGACATATCACAACCAAGATAATGAATATGGCAAGCCAGTATCTTTTTTTAATATGGATTTTTTTCCTGAAAACTGCGTAGAAAACAAGAAAGATCAGGATTGGTAGTGCAAGGATATAGAATAATCCATTGGTTATGGAGCCGTATTCCTCTTTTTCTGGCTCAACATATTTGCCTATCTGTTCAAGGATTGCTTTTTCTAGCTGGTTTTTATAACCTATATAACCGCCGTCTTGATAAAAATTCAACGGGCCATTTTGTTCTGTAAAGCCAATAAATACCTTGTCATCAATAAAAGTTTTTGGAACAGATGCGTAACTAACTCCATATTCTTCTGCCAGCTGTTCAAATAACTTATCATTTTCCTTATTGCCTGCCCAAACAGCATATTCTTCAAGCTTTATTTCAGGATATTCTTCTACTAACTCATACAAGAATTCCCTTTCTGCATGGCAGTGCGGGCATGAGGGGCTATAGAATACCTTAACAGTTGCATTCTCAGCTAGAGCAATAGGTATACTTATAAGAAATACAATTAATATCAAAAAAAATAATTTAGTATCCATCTTATTCTGTGACAGTTATTGCCTGTACAGGACAGCTGTCTGCAGCATCTTTTTCACAAGTAACTTTGTCAGTTTCTGGTTTTATTGCGGCTGCTTTATTTTCTGCCATCTTAAATGCTTTGGGGCATAATGCGACACAGGCACCGCAGCCGATGCATTTTTTCTTGTCTACAGATATTTTTGACATAATATCACCTATTTCTTTTTTATCGCTTTGTTTAAATCTGTTATTAGTTTTTTAATATCAATTCCATGGGCAGCTGCACCTTGTTCAATGGTTTCAAACCGGGCCATCACGCAACCGATGCAGTGCATTCCATGCGCTATAAAGATATGCGCAGTTTTTGGATATTTTTGCAGAACCTCTGCAAAGGACATGTCTTTTGTTATTTTTTGTTTTGGCATAGTTTTATTGATTTTGGCCTGAATATAAAAAACTTTTTATAATTTGGAATGCTTTGTTTTTTCATGACAACGCTTGTTGCCTGTTTATCAACTGGCAAAGGGACATGGGGGCATGTTGCCAGGCTGATTGCTGATGAGGACTGGGAAAAGGTTATTCTTATAACAAACGAGTTTGGCAAAGAAAACTTCAAGCTGGAAAAAAAGAATGTTGAGCTTATTGTAATAAATTCCATGAAGCACCTTCCTGAGCTTGTTGAAGAGGTTAAAAAAGCACTTGAAGGAAAGATAAAAGGAACAGAGGTTGCGCTTAATCTGGTTTCTGGCTCTGGAAAAGAGCATATGGCTGTTATTTCTGCACTGCTTAAGCTTGGTCTTGGTATACGATTGATTGCATTGACAAAAGAAGGTGTCAAGGAAATTTAGAAAGGCATTATCTTATACCATGCAAGAAGGAAGCGGTCTGCTGCACGCACAAGATTAAAGTCCTTTCCTTTTATGACCACACATTTATCAATAAAGATGATGGCTGTATCTTCTTCGCTTTCACTTTGCTTGAGATAGATGGTTGGTTCTTCATTTTCGCAGGTGATTATTGGGCGGTCTTTGCAGGCCTCTGTTATATTTTTTGAGCATGCTGCAATTGGCTTGACTTTTAAGGCCTTGCCCAGGCTTGTGCTGATATCTGCAGCTGCCAATGCAACGTATTGCAGGTTTTCACCATCTGGATCAAAGGTGATATAAACATATCCTTGGTTAAATCCTTCTGAATCAAACCTTCCTGTTACAGTTACATCTTCAAGTTCTTTTGGGCTATAACGCAACATTAGATTAACCAAAGTATCTTTTAATTGAAGCTGTGTATTCCACATTTGTCCTATTTTAACAAAAGAATATCCATTATATACATAATTCTCGCCTTCTGCTTTGCCTTCAAGATTTAGATTATGCATGTCTTCAATAGTATAGCCGGTTGGTGTTGTTATATGCCTTACTACAAAGAATAATGCAAAGGCACCTATTATTAGAATGATAATCATAAAAAACCATTTAGTGTCTTTTTTTTCTGGTTTTTGTTCTAATTTAGGTTCTTCTTGTTTTTCCTGTTCTTGTTGTTCATTCATTTTAGATTATATCAAACAAGCTATAGATTATCCTATCTTTTAATCTTACAATATCAACATCATCTTTTGCCTGTGCTATAATGCAGTTATCTTCTAATATTATATTTGTTTCATTTGTTTCTGACAATTCAAATTTAAGCACAGGAACAAACTGTGTTGCATTTGAGCAGTCAATGATTGGCAAAGCAAAATCACTGCTTTCTTGGATAATGCTGCTTTCCACATATATGTCTTTTATTTGAAGTGCTGACAAGAATGAAAATCTTACTGTGTCCATATATTCAGGAGGCTGCTCTGGATTAAAGGTGATATAAAACATCAAGGTATTGAGCAGTTTTTCTTTTATTTGAGGGTCCATGGTGATGTTTTCAACATCTAAAGGGTGAAAGTTAAAGGCAATTTCATTTTTTCCTTGTTTTATCCACCACAGGTTGTCTCTTGCTATGATGGTGTGCCCTTTGTATTTGGTTGACGGGTCAGAATCCCGGCCCCACATCATGCCTATGCCTGAACTGACCATAATAAGCACTATAAAGATGGAGATGGTGTTTCTCTTGTTCCAGAATCTTTTGGCCCCCATGTTTTTCTTGTTTTGCTTGCTTTTTTAAATATTTAACGAAAGATTTAAATAGGGATTACATACTAAATATGTAATAATGCGTAAAAGTAATACTGAGCTTAAAGAAAGGATAACAATAACAATTGACAAAGACTTGCTTGAGTGGCTTGACAAGAAGATTTCTCGCAAGGTTTTTGCAAATCGTTCTCATGGTATTGAATATCTCATTAAAAGAGCACTGGAGAAAGAGCATGAAAAAAAGTAAACCCATAATTGATATCAGGAATGTCTGGAAGGTTTATGAAATGGGCACTACAAAGGTTTATGCACTGAGGGGAATGGACTTCAGCATTAAAAAAGGCGAATTTGTTGCAATAATGGGGCCAAGCGGAAGCGGAAAATCAACTGCTGTTAATATGGTGGGGGCCCTTGACTTGCCGACAAGAGGGCAGATATATCTTGAAGGACAAAATATTGCACATTTGAGTGAATCAGATCTGGCTCAGATACGCGGCAGAAAGATTGGTTTTGTTTTCCAGCAGTTTAATCTTATTCCAACCCTGAATGCGCTTGAGAATGTTGCACTGCCTATGATTTTCCAGGGAAAAACAAGAGAGAAGCGGATAAAAAGAAGCGTAGATTTATTAAAAATGGTTGGCCTTGGCGACAGGCTGTATCATAAACCAACTGAATTAAGCGGGGGACAGCAGCAAAGGGTTGCAATGGCTAGGGCGCTTTCAAATAATCCAGATATTGTGCTTGCAGATGAGCCCACTGGAAATCTTGATACAAAAACAGGAGAGATGTTAATCAAACTGCTCTGCAAACTGCACACTTGTGAGAAAAAAACAATTATCATGGTCACGCACGATGAGTATGTTGCAAAGTATGCGCAACGCACAGCTTATCTTCGCGATGGAAAAATAATTCGAGGTGGTCATAAATGAAAAATAAAAAAATAATTAGTTTGTTAATAATAGCTGGTTTGGTTTTAATTGGTTTAATAAGTGTTTTTGCAATAGAACCAAGTGACAATGCCAATATTAAAATCACACTTGTGAACCAGGAGCCAGATCCTGTAGAGCCAGGAGGATATGTTGATGTAAGGTTCAGAATTGAGAATTACGGAGTAGGCAAGGCGCCTGATGTCTATATAAAATTAATTGAAAAATATCCTTTTTCATTAGAGCCAGATGAAGAGGCTGAGAGGTTTATCGGCAGTTTAGGAGGAAGACAGCTTAATCCAAAAGGAGTTATTGAAAAATATAGATTAAAAGTGGCTGAGGATGCTGTTGAGGGCGAGATTCCAATAGAGATATGGTATAAATTTGGCATAGGAGGGGAATGGTTCCAGCCTGATGAGTTTTATATTAATGTAAGAACTTATGACCTTGTCCTTTCAGTTGATTCGGTCTATTCAACACCAGAGGTAATTCCTCCTGGAGATACTGCAAAGGTCAAAATTTCCCTGAAAAATCTTGCAGATTCTTATGTCAAGGATATTAAGGTAAGGCTTGATTTGAGTTCATCCAGTCTGCCATTTGTACCTATTCATTCTACAACTGAAAAAAAGATTTATCAGATTGGTTCAATGGCAGAAGAGGCTGTTTACTTTGATATAATGGCTATGGCTGATGCAGAGTCACAGGCATACAAAGTGCCTATTAATATCACCTATTCTGATGATGTTGGGACACACTATGGCAAAGATGATATAATCAGCCTGATTGTAGGGGATGAGCCAGATTTATCTATAATGGTTGATAATTCTGAGATTTACAAGAAAAATAGCTTTGGCACTGTGATTATTAAGTTTGTTAACAAGGGCCTGAGTGATGTAAAATTATTGAATATAAAGCTTGCAGAAACAGATAGTTTTGAGGTTGTTTCTCCTGAAGAAGTTTACATTGGCAATATTGATTCTGATGATTATGAGACAGCTGAATTTGACATTTATGTTGGTGATGCAGATGAACTGGTTTTGCCTGTTGAGCTTGAATACATGGATGCAAACAACAAGAAATTTTCAGAGAGCAGGGAGGTCAAACTGAGATTATTTAGTTCAAGTGAAGCAAAAAGATATGGGCTAGAGGAAAGCAGAATTGTAGGCATTATCATAATAGTTATTATTGTTGCATTAGGAGTGTACTTTTTTTATTGGCGAAGAAAGAAAAAGAAAAAGAAGAAAACGTAAATGCTAGGAGATTATTTTTTTCTTGCATTGAGGAGTTTAAGAAAGAGAAAGCTGAGAAGCTGGCTTACTATGCTAGGCATTTTCATAGGCATAGCTGCTGTTGTTTCCCTGATTGGTCTAAGCGAGGGCATGCGCGCAGCTATTTTAACCCAGTTTACTGATTTAGGGACAGACAAATTGATTGTACAGGCAGAAGGAGTTACTCTTGGTCCGCCTGGTTCTGGCGTATCAGAGAAACTTGATGAGGATGACTTAGATGCAATTAAGAGGATCAGCGGTATTAATGTTGCTGCAGGCAGATTAATAAGGGTTGCAAAAGCAGAATACAGGGATGATGCATCATATACTTATATTGCGAGTGTTCCGCAGGATGAAAGCAGAAAGGTTGTTATTGATACTTTTAATCTTGGAACTGAGAAAGGGAGGTTTTTGAAAAAAGAGGATACGCACAAAGTTGTTCTTGGGTATAATTTTGGATATGAAGAGGTTTTTGAAAGAAATGTAAGAGTAGGAGATAAGATTGAGATAGAGGGGGCTGCATTTGAGGTTGTTGGCATTCTTAAGAAAACAGGTTCATTTGCTGTTGACGGGGCCATGCTAATAAATGAAAAGCCAATGAAAGAAGTTTTAGAGATTGGTGATGAAATTGATTTGATTGCTGTGCAGGTTATAAGCGAGAAAGATATTGACCGGATTGTTAATGATATTGAAAAGGCATTGAGAAAAACAAGAGATGTTGAAGAAGGAAAAGAAGATTTTACTGTAGAAACACCAGAAGATACAATAGAATCACTAAACAGCATTATTTCTATTGTGCAGGTAGTTATTGTTGGCATTGCTGCAATATCTCTTCTTGTAGGAGGTATAGGCATCATGAATACCATGTATACTTCTGTGTTAGAGAGAACAAAAGAGATTGGTATAATGAAAGCAATTGGTGCGAGAAACAGAAGCATATTTAGCTTGTTTTTAGTTGAATCAGGAATGCTCGGCATGGCTGGCGGAGGCATTGGTATTGTGCTTGGGTTTATTTTTGCAAAAATGGTTGAGATTGCAGGAAGATATGCTTTGGGTGTTGATTTGCTTAGGGCACATTTTTCTTTATGGCTTATTATTGGCGCGCTTGCTTTTTCATTTTTAGTAGGAACTGTTGCAGGAACCTTGCCTGCAATACAGGCATCTAGATTAAAACCAGTAGATGCTTTGAGGTATAGGAAATAAGATGATTGAAGAATATTTTAAGATGGCATGGAATGGATTAAAAACAAGAAAGCTGAGAAGCTGGCTGACTATGATAGGCATCTTTGTAGGGATAGCTGCTGTTGTTGCGCTTGTTGCTGTTGGCCAAGGCCTTGAGAAATCAATAACAGAACAGTTTGAGGAGCTTGGAACAGACAAGATTTTCATACAGCCAAAAGGACAGTTTGGGGTTCCTGGCTTGGAAACTGCAGTTGAATTAACAAAAGATGATATTGAGACTGTGAGCAAGACAAAAGGCATTGATGAAGCAACAGGCATGGTGGCAGGTATAGTAAAAGTAGAATTTGATGATGAGATAATCTACCAGTTCCTGATAGGCATAGAAGAAGAAGGAAAATCAATGTATGAAGAATTCGGAAGCTGGGAAATAGAAAAAGGCAGGGAAGTAAAAGAAAGCGACAGCAACAAGGTATCTTTGGGGTATAATTATGGCATAGAAAAAAGAGTTTTTACAAAAGAAGTAAATTTAAGAGATATGATAAAGATAAATGATGAGGAATTCAGGGTGGTTGGACTTTACAAGAAAATAGGCAACCCTCAGGATGATGCCCAACTATATACCAATGACGCTACTGCTCGCGAAGTGCTTGGGCTGGATGATGAAGTGCAATTTATACTGGCACAAACAAGTGCTGGTGCAGAACCATCAGTTGTTGCAGAGGCAGTAAAAAAAGAATTAAGAAAAGCACGTGATTTAGATAAAGGCGAAGAGGATTTTACTGTACAGACCTTTGAAGAATTAATTGAATCATTGCAGACTATATTGGGGGTTGTGCAGACTGTGCTCATAGGCATTGCTGCTATCTCGCTTGTTGTTGGGGGTATAGGCATAATGAATACCATGTACACATCTGTTCTTCAGAGAACCCAGGAGATTGGGATTATGAAGGCTATTGGTGCAAGAAACAGAAGTATCTTGTCCTTGTTTATGGTTGAATCTGGCATGCTGGGGCTGTTTGGAGGAACAATTGGAATTATGTTAGGCATGGGAATGGCCAAGGTTGTTGAGATTGCTGCTGAAGGATTTGGATATGGCATTATAAAGGTTTATTTTCCGTGGTATCTTATTCTAGGCGCTCTTTTATTTTCATTTGTTATTGGAACTGTTTCTGGTGTTTTGCCTGCTATAAGGGCTTCTAAGTTAAAGCCAGTGGATGCCCTAAGATATGAGTAATTCTTAATATATGTTATTTAAGCAAAAACTTTATATATTAGATTTCATAAAAAACTGAAATCCCTGAAATTTCAAGTGGTTATAAATATGGATTTTAAACAAAAATTTATTCAAAGGTCAGGAAGGATAACAAAGCAGTGGGGGCTTGGAGAGCCGGTAGGCAAGATATGGGGTTTGCTGCTGTTTGAAAACAGGCCTTTGTCCCAGCGGGAGATTGCAGAACAAATCAATTATTCCTTAAGTTTGGTAAGTCCAAACCTGACTTTAATGGAGGGCCTTGGGTTGGTTTCTATTGTAGGCAGAAATGGAAGAGAAAAACAATATGGAGCAGTGCCTTCTTTTATAGTTACTTTTGAGAAAGTTATTAAGAATTTTATTGACAAGGAAGTCCAGCCGCTTATTACTTTGTTAAATTCAAATATTTCTTCAATAAAAGAAGATGATACTAAAAAAAGATTTGAGAATATGCTTACTGAATACCGGAATGCAGGTGAAGCAGTAAGAATGTTGTCAAAATTAATTGGAAAATCAAATGGAGGAAGTCAGAATGGGAAAAACTAAGGATTTTTTTGTCAAGCGGGTAATAAAATTTATGGTAAAAACACTGCCGAGGTTGTCTGATAAACATCTGGTGCTTTTGGCTAAGTTGAGTGAAAAAATTATAACAAAAAAATATAGGATTGCTGTCAGGTTTGTAAAAGAAAAATGGAAACAAAACCATCCTGCTGCACGCCTTGCCAAGCTGATTTTAAGATTAAACACAAATTGCCGTGAAAAACTTGCAATTAATCTTTTTGTAAATTCCTTATTGATTGGAAGCCGAAAGAGAGTTGCAGCAAAGAAAAAAGGGCTTGTTGCTCCTTATTTGATGGTTATCAGCCCTACAATGCGATGCAACTTAAGATGCAAGGGATGTTATGCAGGTGAGTATAAACAGGACCAGGATCTTGAATTCAAGACGGTTGACAGGGTTATTAATGAAGGTAAAAAGCTTGGGGTTTATTTTTATACAATAAGCGGCGGAGAGCCTTATGTCTGGCCTGGCTTGTTAAAATTATTTAAAAAGCACAGTGACTGCTATTTCCAGACATATACTAATGGAACCTTGATTAATGACCAGTTAGCAAAGAAATTAGCTAAACTTGGAAATGTTGCTCCTGCAATATCTGTAGAAGGTTATGAGAAAGAGACTGATTTAAGGAGAGGCGAGGGAACATTCAAAAGAGTTATGAGGGCAATGGATGCTCTTAAGAAGCACGGAGTAATGTTTGGATTTTCTGCAACACCAACAAGGTATAATACTGAACTTCTTGCAAGTGAGGAGCTTGTTGATTTTTACATTAAGAAAGGATGCAAGTTTGGATGGTATTTCCAGTATATTCCAATTGGATTAAAGCCAGATGTTAAGATGATGGCAACACCAGAGCAGAGACAACATTTAAGATTGAGGCTAAAGGAAATGAGGGCTACAAAACCAATATTCTTTGGTGATTTCTGGAATGACGGCCCCTATGTTAAAGGATGCATGGCTGGCTGCAACCAGAAAGGTTGTGGAAGTTATCTCCATATAAACAGCAAAGGGGATGTTGAACCATGTGTATTTACACATTTTGCTGTTGATAATATCAAGAATAAATCACTTGCAGAGGTTTTGAATTCAAAATTGTTCAAGGCAATTAGAGCAGAGCAGCCATATTGTGATAATTTATTGATGCCTTGCATGATTATTGACAATCCAAAGATTTTAAGAAAGGTTGTCAAGAAAAGCGGCGCAAGACCAACACACCCTGGTGCAGAAACTATTGTTGAGGACCCAAAGATTACAAAATTCCTTGACAGGTATTCTAAGAGAATGCATGAGCTTACTGATGAGGCATGGAAAAAAGAATGGCCTAAATTGGCAAAAGAGATAGAACTCATGTGTATAGAAAAGGAGAATGATAAAGCTCGCGGCATTGAAGTTTAATTAGATATACATAGAAAGAATTAAAAAGATTGAGTTTAATACGTCTTGATTATGAAGATTACTTTTATTGAACCAAAAGGGGCGTTTGAAGGATTTTCTTTTGGATGGTTAAATAAGATGCCCATGGTCGGGATTGTTTATCTTGCAACTATACTCAAACATAGGGGTCATGAGGTTGAGGTTAGAAAAGAGAGTGTAAAAGCGATTGACTGCAGTAAACTTGACTGTGATGTGTTGTGCATTTCTATTATGACCAGCACTGCAAGGAGGGGCTATTGGTTTGCAAGCCAATATAAAAGATATAATCCAAAAGGAAAGGTTATTATCGGAGGGGTTCATGCAACTTTTTTGCCTCAGGAAGCTGCAAAGTATGCAGACCATGTCTTGGTTGGAGAGGCTGATTCAATAATAACAGATATTGTTGAAGGCAAATACAAGGAAAAGATTATTTATGGAAAAAAATGTGAGGATTTGGATGAATTGCCTTTTCCTGATTTCTCATTGATAAAGGATTTAAAACTGCCTATGCCTCACACACCCATCTCCACATCAAGAGGGTGCCCATTTAACTGCAAGTTTTGTTCTGTAACTTCCATGTTTGGGAGACAGTACAGATTCAGAAGCCCGGAAAACATAGTAGATGAAATTATCAGCAGCAAACATAGAAACTTGTTTTTCTATGATGATAATTTTGGGGCATTAAATTCTCGGACAAAAGAGATTTTAACCAGGATGGCAGAATTAAAACTTGACATACCTTGGAAGGCACAGGCACGAACAGAGGTTGTCAATGACAACAAATTATTGAATTTGATGGTTAAAACACACTGCAGATATCTTTGCATTGGATTTGAATCTATAAATCCAAAGACTCTTGAGGCCTATAACAAAAGCCAGAAATTGGAGGGCGTTAAAAGGAGCATAAAGGTACTGCATGATTTTGGAATCAAGATTCATGGCATGTTCGTCTTTGGCTCTGATGAGGATGATAAAAAGGTTATCAAGGACACTGTTGATTTTTGCAATACCATGGACATAGAAAGCCCGCAGTTTTCAATATTAACGCCGCTGCCAGGAAGCGCGCTTTATTCTGAACTTGAAAGCCAGGGCAGGATTTTTTCAAAAAACTGGAAATTATATGACTGCCATCATGCTGTTTTTACTCCAAGGAATATGTCTGCTTATGAGCTGCAGAAAAGGGTGATGGAGGCTGTCAGCAGATTATATTGGATTACAAGAAGAGGTATTAAATTCTTTTTCAAGGACTTTGGGTCTTCTGTTTCAATATTATCAAAATGCCTGAAATGGGAAAGACAAAACAGCCGTTATTTAGCTTATTTAAGAAGCCTGATGAATAAATCTAAGCCTTTGCCCAAGGCAAATGTTCTGCCTTCTATGATAATTCATAAAAGATAAATTTCTCAACCAGCATGTTTTTACTTGCAATAATTTTAGAATGATAGTTGTATTTTTTTATTTGTTTTTCAAAATTTTTTATGTTTCCCAGGTTTGAATATATTATCTGGATTTTTCCATTGCATTTCAGATGAGTTTTTGCTTTTTTAAGGAATCTGTTTATGGTGTTTTCATCAAACCATGCTTTTTCAAGCATTGTTTTTGATTTTCCTTTTATATAGGGCAGATTAAACAGGATTAAATCAAATTTTTCCTTTATGTTTGAAAAAAGATTGCTTTTTCTTGCAGTTACATTCTTTAACCTGTTTAATTTTGCATTTTCTTTTGCACATTTGACTGCTGCTGGATTTATATCAACTGCGAGAACTTTTTTTGCTTTTTTTGCTGCAAAGACTGCGATTATTCCAGAGCCGGTCCCCATATCAAGGACCTTGCTATTTTTTGGTATTCTCATGTTTTTTATGAAAATCTTTGTTGTAAAGATAAACCTGGGGTCAAAGACATTTGGGCAAATATAGAATCTTTTATTTAATATTTTGACTAGTTTTGGTTTCTTTTTTTTATGCAAAAGCCTTAATCCGAGCAGTGAGATTTTTTTTCTCATAACTTCACTGTTTTTCTTGGATTTAGTCCAGAGAACAAATGTTTTTCAATATAAGTGAGGAGCCCCTGTATGGTTTTTTGTTTAGTGTGATAGATGAACTGCCTAAATCGGTTGTCTATTTTCATTCCTGTACGTTCAAATTCACGCTGCAATTTTTCATATACCTTATGCCCGCTTTTGGTAACATCAAAAAGAAGGATTGCTTCTTTGTATTTATCTGCAAGCTTTTCAGCCAGAGCAAAGTATGGATCTTTGAGAATGTAAATATTTTTGACATTTAATCCTGCTAACCTTCTTTTTTCACGCTCTCCCCTTACAATAACAGGAATCTTTTTGCTTTTAATCCTAAGATGTTTTATCCACTGCCTGAACTTATCAAGCTCACCTTCTTTTAATGGCTTTCTTGGCATATTTAATCTGGAGCAGAAGGGGTATTT
>SMTZ1_10003404_pt1 | contig 15973 bp, 8 predicted proteins | sample DeeMarSWOR136_30_FD_25667 | JGI IMG/M metagenome (IMG submission 25667)
TGCCTATCAGAATAACATGCCGGCGGTGGCCCTTACTGACCATGGCAATATCTTTGGAGCGGTCAGCTTTTTCAAACAGGCCAGGGAGAGGGATATCAAACCGATCCTGGGCTGCGAGATCTATGTGGCCCCGAAGAGTCGTTTTGAGAAGAGAGCCGATAGTCGAGCCCCCAACCATTTTCATCTGACCCTCCTCGTCAAGGATGAAAGCGGATACAGGAACCTCTGTCAGCTGGTCACCCAAGCCTATCTGGAGGGATTTTACTACAGGCCCCGGATCGATAAGGAAATCCTGGCCCGCCACAGTGAAGGCTTGATCGGTCTCTCGGGCTGTTTGAAGGGAGAGGTGAGTCATTTTCTGGGAATGAAGCAGGTGGAGAGGGCCGAGGAGGTTGCCCGGGAATATTCTTCCTACTTTGCCGAGGGGGATTTCTACATCGAGATCCAGGACCATGGCCTGCAGGAACAGAAGGAGGTCAACCCTCAACTCATCAGTCTGGCTAAGAAGCAGGCTCTTCCCCTTGTGGCCACTAATGACGTCCACTATCTTGCCAGAGACGATGCGGAGACCCAGGATATCCTTCTCTGCATCCAGACCAACAAGAAGGTGACCGACCAGGATAGGATCCGTTTCGGGGCCAACGAGTTCTATTTCAAGTCCAGCGCGGAGATGATAGAGCTTTTCAAGGATTTGCCGGAGGCCATCCAGAACACCGCCAAGATTGCCGCCAAATGCAATTATGAATTTCCGACTTCCGGGCACTTCCTGCCCAAGTACGAGCCCCCCAAGGGGGTTTCCCTGGAGGAACACCTGGAAAAGGTGGCCAAGGATGGATTCCAGAATCAGATGAAGACCCTCGCCAGGAGGAGGAAAGGAGAGGAGCTTTCCCATCCTGTTGAGGATTACGAGGAGAGGCTGGAAAGGGAGATCAAGCTCGTTAAAGAGATGGGTTTTGAGGGCTATTTCCTGATCGTCTGGGATCTGATAAAGATGGCCAAGGACAACAACATCCCTGTCGGCCCGGGCAGGGGTTCAGTCGCAGGGAGTCTTCTTGCCTACAGCCTGGGGATAACGGATATCGACCCGCTGGAGTATGATCTTCTGTTTGAAAGGTTCCTCAATCCTGAGCGGATCAGCCTTCCTGATATTGATATCGACTTTTGCGGGAGACGCAGGGATGAAATCCTTTCCTACGTGAGAAAGAAATACGGGCAGGATAATGTCTGCCAGATCATCACTTTTGGGACCATGGCCGCCCGCCAGGCTGTGCGGGATGTCGGCAGAGCTCTTGAGGTTCCTCTTCCTGAGGTGGACAGGATCGCCAAAACGATCCCTCCTTTCGGACTTGAGGCGTCGATCGAAGGGGCCCTGAAGAATATCCCCCAGTTGAAGGAGATAAGGGATAAAGACGCCAAGATCGCCCATCTTCTCTCTATCGCCCAGAAGCTGGAGGGACAGGTTCGCCATCCCTCGATCCACGCCGCGGGCATCGTGATCACTCCCAAGCCGCTGGTGGAATTCATGCCCCTTTATCAATCCGTAAAGGGTGAGGTGACCACCCAGTTCCCGATGCAGGACATCGAAGCCATCGGTCTGCTCAAGATGGACCTCCTCGGCCTGCGCAACCTGACTGTGATTCAGGATACGGTTGAGCTTGTCCAAAAAGAGACGGGGGAGAAGATCGAAATCAAAAACATCCCCCTGGATGATGAGAAAACATTCGAGGTCTTCCAGTCAGGAAACACGGACGGAGTCTTCCAGTTCGAAAGCCCGGGTATGAAGGACCTGCTCAGGAATTTCAAGCCGGAAAGCTTCCGTGACCTGATCGCTTTGAATGCCCTCTACCGGCCCGGTCCTCTCAAGAGCGGGATGACGGATGAATTCATCAAATGCAAGAACCATCCTGAGCGGATAAGCTACGAGCTGCCGGAGCTGGAGCCCATACTGAAGGAAACTCAGGGCCTCATCGTCTACCAGGAGCAGGTGATGCGGATCGCGACCGAGCTGGCCGGTTTCTCCATGGCCGAAGCTGACATCCTGCGGAAGGCCATGGGCAAGAAAGTCACGGGCATGATGAAGGCGCAGAAGCAGAGGTTTGTGCAGGGAGCGAAGAAAAAGGGGATCAGCCAGGCAAAAGCGAACAAGATTTTTGACCAGATCAATTATTTTGCCGGCTACGGCTTCAACAAGTCCCACAGCGCTGCCTATGCCTATCTGGCCTACCGGACAGCCTACCTGAAGGCGCATTATCCGGAGAGGTTCCTCGCGGCCCTGCTGACTTCAGAAGCGGAAAGAGGAGCCACTCCTCAGGTGGTCAAGTACATCAACGAATGCTCAGAAATGGGGATCAAGATCCTGCCCCCGGATATCAACGAAAGCGATTTCAATTTCACCGTAGTCAAGGGGGACATCCGTTTCGGCCTTTCCGCCATAAAAAATGTCGGTGAAGGAGCGGTCCAGGCAATACTGGAAGCCAGGAAAAAGAGAGGCAAGTTCAACTCCCCCTTTGATATCTGCCGGGATGTTGACCCTAAAGTCTTCAACCGCAAGGTGATCGAGAGCTTGATCAAAGCGGGCGCCTTCGATACGCTGGGGTGGAAGAGGTCCCAGCTCTTTCATCTTATCGATCATATGATCCAATACGCCCATGAGATCCAGAAGTTTAAGGCATCCAAGCAGAATTTCCTTTTTGGCGGCAGCCAGGTTGAACCACCCGCTGTTCCAGCCGAGGTGAAGGAGATGCCGGAATGGGATAAGCCCCTCTCTCTTTCCTATGAGAAAGATGCGCTGGGATTTTATATCACCGGGCATCCCCTGGCTGAATTCGGAAAGCAGCTGAGGAGGCTTGTGTCCCACTCCCTCAATCAACTGGATGATGAGAAGGATTTCAACAGTGAGATTCGAGTCGCGGGCATCATCTCGTCTTTGAAGCCTCTCAAAACCAGAAAGGATGAGAGAATGGCCACTTTTATCCTGGAGGATATGAGCGGGAGGATCGAGGTTGTCGCCTTCCCGGAAAGCTACAGAAAATATTATGACTGTCTCAGGCAGGACCAGCTCGTCTGGGTCAAAGGGAAATTCCTGGGCGAAGGAGACAGCCGGAGGGTCCATCTCCTCCACATCATGCCCTTGAACGAGGCCTTCCAGAAGCAGGCAAAAAGGGTGATCCTGAGGATCTTTCTTCCCGGCATCGAGGAGTCCGTGTTCGAAGAGCTGAGGAGCATCCTCGACCAGAACCGGGGTGATTGTCCGGTGTTTTTTGAGCTGGAAACTCCCCATTCCTACCGGGTGGTCGTGGAGGCGGGCGAGATCCCCGGCGTTTCTCTGTCGGAAGATCTGACAAGAAAGATCGAGAATTTATTGGGCGAAGACTCTGTCTTCATCGAATATTGACCCCTACTTTTCAGGGAAGCACTTCCAAATTGTTCTTTAAATGAATCTTGATTATCTTATTGAAAGTAAATGTCTCTTACTCAATTTCAATCAAATACCGGATAACCTGATGAAGATTATTTTCATCTTCTCCCCGGCAATATAAATATCCGTTTTTAAAAAACATGGGTAATCCTCTCATAGCCACCTTTTCTACATACCTGCCATCTTCATCAAAAACATCATACAAGTACTTATCCTCTCCTTGACTTTCATAAGTGCAGACAAAGATCCTGTTGTTATCATCCGCGTAGATATAACGGATTGGAGGTAAATTTTTAGGAAAACTATATTGATCTTCTGTCCTTCCCCGATAGGCAATAACTCTTTGCTTGATTTCTTCTGTCAGTTCAACCGGGTTGAATTCCTTTTTGATTTTGAGAAAAACCTTGCCGTTTCCATCCACGATATTCAGCTCATATTGATCCGTGGCTGCCCATACGACGGCATCGTCTTTTCTTACGGTAAATAATATGGTTTTGGGAAATGCATCTCTTTTTTCATTGGGAGACGGAACCTTCTCTGTCGACTCCGCAATTTGATGAATGAGCTTACCTTCGGGATTGAATTTTCTCAAAAATAATTTAAAAAACTCTTTCCCCGGAGGGCCGGGCCACTGAGATATTATGTTTCCCGTAGAATCAAAGACAATTCTTCCTATCATAGGAATTTGCTTTGAATTAATAAAGTTTCCTTCCAAAGTGAAATAACTTATTCTGTTACCGCTGTAAACGACGATTTTATCTTCAATGATCGTCATTTCAGAAGGATAAATAAATTCTCCCGGTCCCTGTCCTTTTCTCCCTATGGTTTTAAGGTAGTTTCCACCCTTGTTAAATACCATAATGGAATGGCCTTGCGCATCGACAACATAGATATTTCCATAATCATCGGCTTTGATGTCACTAATGACTTCAAAATGATAATCCGTATTTTTTTCATCGGTTCCGATAACAAGGTCTTCTTTCAGAATCATATTAAAAGACGAGTGGCGAGATTTCACTGGATTCAGGGGATTATAGACGACTTTAATTCCGTCTTCTTTTTTCACCTTCATTTTTTGTCCACTCAGATTTACAAAAATCATAAAAATACCGAAGATGGCTATAACGCATACCCAGGCGTTTCTTTTTGTCATCTTTCCCTCCTGTCTGACTCTTTTTTTATTATACCGTCCCTGAAGCAAGAGAAACAAGGGTCTTTCCCTGCTTCCCAGAAAAAGCGATTCACGAATAATCTCTTTTTCTAACTCCTTAAAGAGACGGGATTCTGGATTGGAAGTGTTTAAGCTCTACAACGAGCTTACTAGAAATATTACTAAAGTCCTTTGGAGATGCTGCGCTTTTGAGAAAAATAAGGAAAAATCAGCCGCAAATTGTTAAAATATACACTTCGTAAGGTCCTGTCCCCGTCTGTGTTTTTCAGCTGAGCGGGGGACGGAAAGGAACACGGTCCATACAGTCATGGTCAGGCCCGGCGTTCCTTTTGACCCGGCGCCCGGAATCACAGCCATAGATCAGAGGCAGGATAGAAAAAAGTCATTTTATGGATAACCCGATGAAGAACAAGAGAATACTTGAAAAAGCCTACGATCCCAAGCCTGTAGAGGATAAGTGGTCCAAATTCTGGATCGACGAGGGGCTGTTTGTCCCGGAGGTCCCCTCTTCCAAGAAGAAGTTTTCCATGGTCCTTCCCCCGCCCAATGTCACGGGCTCCCTCCATATGGGGCATGCCCTGTGCTTCACTCTGCCCGATATCATCGTTCGCTGGCGGAGGATGCAGGGCTTCAACACCCTCTGGCTGCCCGGAACCGACCATGCGAGCATCGCTGTTCACAACGTGATCGAGCAGAGCCTGGAAGAGAAAGGGCTGACACGGGAGAAGGTCGGGCGTGAGGAATTCCTGAAGATCGCCTGGGAATGGAAGAATAAATACGGGGGCGTCATCATCAACCAGCTGAAAAAGCTCGGCACTTCTCTGGACTGGACAAGGGAGAGGTTCACCCTGGATGAAGGCTTCTCCATGGCTGTCCGGCGCGTTTTTGTCGACCTCTACACCGAAGGCCTGATTTACAGGGATTACTACCTGGTCAACCGCTGTCCCCACTGCGGGACGGTTCTCTCCGATATCGAGATCGAGCACAGGGAGAAGCAGGCCAAGCTGTACTACATCAAGTATGGCCTCAAGGATTCAGAGGGGAGCATCACGGTGGCTACCACCCGGCCGGAAACCATGCTGGGCGATACGGCCGTAGCCGTTCATCCCGACGATAAGCGTTTCAGGAAACTCCACGGAAAAAAGGTCATCCTGCCTCTTGTCAACAGGGAGATTCCCGTCATTACAGATGAGAGAGTCGAGATGGAGTTCGGGACAGGAGCGGTGAAGGTGACTCCCGCTCATGACCCGGTCGACTTTGAACTGGGAAAGCGCCACAACCTCGAGCAAGTGATTGTCATTGACGGCTCGGGCAGGATGACAGCGGAAGCCGGGGAAGGATTCAAGGGCCTGGACAGGTTTGAGTGCAGAGATAAGGTCCTTTCCAGACTGGAAGAGTTGGGATTGCTCGAAAAGACCGAGGATTACCAGCATGCTGTCGGGCACTGCTACCGCTGCCAGACTGTCATCGAGCCCCATCTTTCCTGGCAGTGGTTTGTTCGGGTGGAGCCTCTCGCCAAGGAGGCCATTCGCGCGGTCGAGGAGGGCAAGATCGAGTTTATCCCTCCCAACTGGGCCAAGACCTATTTTGAGTGGATGTACAATATCCATGACTGGTGCATTTCGCGGCAGCTCTGGTGGGGGCATCGGATTCCCGCCTGGTACTGCCAGGAGTGCGGCCAGATCATGGTCGCCATGGAAGCCCCTCAGAAGTGTGATCAGTGTCAGAGCGCCAAGCTCGTCCAGGAGGAGGATGTCCTGGACACCTGGTTCTCTTCGGCTCTCTGGCCGTTCGTGACCTTGGGCTGGCCGGAAGAAACCGGTGATTTGAAGGCATTCTACCCCACAGACCTGATGTCGACAGGATTCGATATCATCTTCTTCTGGGTTGCCCGGATGATCATGATGGGACTGAAATTCGCCAAGGACATACCCTTCCGTCACGTATATATCAACGGCCTGGTCAGGGATTTCAAAAGGCGAAAAATGAGCAAGTCAGAGGGGAACATCATCGACCCCCTGGAGATGATCGAGAAGTACGGAACCGATGCCCTGAGATTCACCATGGCGGCACTGGCTATTCCGGGAGCCGATATCTCCCTTTCTGAGGAGAGAATGGCCGGTTATCGGGCCTTTGCCAACAAGATCTGGAACGCCTCCCGCTTCGTCTTGATGAGCCTTGAAGACAGCGGCCTTCAGGTCAGAAAGGAGGACCTGACCCTGGCGGACAGGTGGATCAGGAGCAGGATGGTGGAGATTGTCGCTGATCTGAACGAGGCTCTCGAGCAGTACAAGTTTTACGAGGCGGCTGACAGGATCTATCATTTTATCTGGCATGAATTCTGCGACTGGTACATCGAGCTGGTCAAGCCCCATCTCAAAGAAGGAAACAAAACGTCCCAGGCTGTGCTGGCTGAAACCCTTGACCAGATCCTGAGGCTTCTCCATCCCTTCATGCCTTATATTACGGACGAGGTCTGGCAGCATCTCCCATCTTCGGGCAAATCTCTGGTTACCGCCTCCTTCCCTTTGGAAAAAAGGGATCTCAAGGATGAAAAGGCGGAAAGGGAGATGAGGATCCTCCAGGAAGCCATCATCGGCGTCCGGACCATTCGGGCTGAAAACAGGATCCCACCCAGGGAAAAGATCGAGCTCTGGGTCAAGGTGAAAAAGAAGGAGGAAAAGCAGGTCATCTTCCGGAACCAGACCTCCATCCAGACTCTAGCCAATATCCGTAGGATCGAGGTCCTGGACCGCTTTCCCGCAGAAAAGAAACTCCTGAAGGGAGTAGCCGGATCCTGGGAAATAGCGATCCCCATCGGAGAGGGAGTGTTTGACCTGAAGCAGGAAAAGCTGAGGCTGGGAAAGGAAATAGCCAGGATCTGTCAGGATGTGGAGAGAATCGAGGCAAGGCTCAGGAATGAAAGCTTCCTGGAGCGTGCTCCGAAAGAGGTCATCCAGGAGCATAAGGATAGGCTGAACGAGCTCCGGGCACGAAAGGGGAAGCTTGAGGAGAGCCTGGAACACATCCTGGCTCTGGATTGAAGGCCGCTGGAGAGGCCGGCTTATCTCTTTCAACCATGAATATCGGGGCAAAAATCCTTCGGGTCAAAAGCTGCCCTTCTACCAATGACCTGGCGAAAGAGCTGGCCCTTTCAGGAGAAAGCGAGGGTACGGTCGTTATCGCTGAAGAGCAGACAAGGGGAAAAGGTACGAAGGGGAGAGGCTGGTATTCGGCCAGGAAAAAGGGGCTTTATCTCTCCGTAGTTCTGACTCCCCCTTTCCCCGACATTTCCCTGCTTCCTTTGGTCGCAGGCCTTGCGGTCAGCGAAGCCATTCTTTCCTTCTTGAAGATAAGAGTCGGGTTGAAGTGGCCCAATGACGTGGTCTGGCAAGGGAAAAAGCTGGGAGGCATCCTGTGTGAGAGCGGCTTTTTGGGAAACCGGGTCAATTATGCTATTCTAGGATTGGGTTTGAACGTCGCCCATGAGAAAGGAGATTTTCCGAAGGGAATTCGTCCTCAGGCCGTATCCCTGAAGCTCATAAAGAAGGAAAAAATAGAGGAAGACGCTTTCCTGGATTGCCTCTGGCAGTCCTTGAACTACTGGTACGGATGTTTTCTCAAAGGAGAGAAACAGAGAATTCTCAAGGCCTATCAGGAGAAGTCCGTCCTGCCCTTGGGAGAGAAAATCGATCTGATGACGGAGAGAGAGGTGCTTTCCGGGGTATTCAGGGGGCTCGATCTTCAAGGGGGGCTCATCCTGGAGAGGGACGGGCTCAGAGAATCTTTTTTTTCGGCGGAGATTAAGACGGTTAAAAGATCGAAAAAGGAGGAGTGAGATGCTTCTGGCTATAGATATAGGCAATACCAACATAGTCCTTGGCGTGTTTGAGGGTGAGAACTTGATCCAGCATTGGAAGATCCAGACAGAGAAGGAGAGGACCTGTGATGAGTACGGGGTTACCCTTCTCAACCTGTTTTCCCTTTCCGGGCCGAAAAAGACAGAGATCGACTCCGTTATCATTTCCAGCGTTGTTCCTCCTCTGACGCCGATCTTTCAGGATCTGAGTCAGAAACTGTTCCAGGTCAATCCGGTGGTTGTCGGACCGGGGCTGAAGACAGGCATGGCCATTCTCTACGAGAACCCGCTGGAAGTGGGTGCGGACAGAGTGGTGGCGGCTGTTGCCGCCTACGCCAAGCACGGCGGACCCTGTATCGTCGTTGATTTCGGGACGGCCACGACTTTTGACGCGGTCTCGTCCAAGGGGGAGTATTTGGGAGGAGCGATCGCCCCGGGGATTCAGATCTCGGCCGAAGCCCTGTACCTCAAGACGGCCAAGCTTCCCCGCATTGAGATAAGAAAACCCGAGAAGGCGATCGGCCGGACCACAGTGGCCAGCATGCAGTCCGGTCTCTACTTTGGCTATATCGGTCTCGTCTCCAAGATCATCGAGGAGATAAAAAAAGAGCTGGGTGCGGAAGCGACCGTCGTCTCCACCGGAGGTTTTGCCGCCCGCATCAGCCACGAGGTGGATTCCGTTGATATTTACGAGCCAGATCTCATACTGGAAGGGCTGCGGATCCTTCACCAGAGAATGAGAGAGTGAATTTTTCCTATACCTGGAGATGCTGTGAATAAGAGGGAACAGGAAAGAAGCGAATATTTTCAATCGATCGCCCGGTTTTTCTTCAAACAGCGGGGAGCCCCTTTTTTTCTCTCGTCCAAGGACCTTGACCTCATAGCGCGTTGGGAAAAGAGGAAAATTCCACTTTCCGTGGTTCTGGAAGGGATCAGGAGGTGTTTTGAGAACTATGCTCGCAGGCCGGGAAAAAAGACCAGGATCCAGACCCTGGCCTTCTGTGAGAAACAGATCCTCCGGGATTTCGACCAGCAGAGAGAGAGAAGGGTCGGGATAGAGGGGATGCGGGTTGAGAGAAAGGAAAAAAGGGAAAGGGCCCTGGCAGAGGTGAAGAGGTTCTTGAAGTCACTTCCCCCTGAAGTGGGCTATTTGAAAGAGGCTTACTTTCGGGCGCAGGAATTGTTATCCCGGAGTCATGTGGATGAAGAAGAGCTTGAACGGGTAGAGAGCGAAGTCGAGGCCCTCATCTGGAACCGTTCTCCGGAGGATGAGAAGAGAAAAGTAAAGAGTGAGGCCGCCGCTGAATTTAAATGGAGGGAGGAGGAAAGTCTGTCCAGGATCTCCCGGATAAAAAGGGTGAAAAACATGAGAGATAAGCATGAAATTCCTTACATCTCTCTCTTTTATTATTGATATATAATCGGGGTCAGGGCTCGACATTAGACACCTGGCCGCCAAAGGTATTAAAATATGGATCTTAGAGAGACGTAACTGAATAATAGATAATTTCTAATGTCGAGCCCTGATTCTTTTTATATGATCCTTTTTATACGAGAGAAACGATGGAAAGCGAGATTATCGACCTGCTCAGGAAAAAAAAGGATGGCCTGAGCTTCCAGAAGATCGCGCGTGAACTCCATCTCTCCCCAAAGGAGAAACATCGTCTGGGGAAAGTCCTGAAGAGGCTGGAAAGCCAGAGTATCGTCCTAAGGCTGAAGAGGAAATATCATGTTCCTGCCAAAACGAACCTGATAAGAGGGAGGTATATCCCTTCACTCAGAGGATTCGGGTTTGTCACGCCTGAAGAGGGAGGGGCTGAGGATATCTTCATTCCGGCCCGCTACACCGCTGGCGCTGTCAGAGGAGACCTGGTGGAGATCCTGTATCGCGCCAAAGGAAGGAAAGGGAAGCCCGAGGGACGGGTGGTCAGGATCCTGAAAAAGGAAAGAGGAACATTGCTCGGGTTTTACCGGGAACGATGGGGGGATCCCTTTTTCTCCCCTTTGGATTCACCGTTAGCCGAAGAAATCCCTCTGGCCTGGAAAGGAGACCGTCCTCTTCGATCAGGGACGATCGTTGAAGTCGACAGGAAGACCAGTCGCCTGATTGAAGTCCTGGGAATGCCTGATGAACAAGGTGTGGATACCAGGGTGGTCATCAAGAAATACGGCCTGCCGTCTGTCTTTTCCCCGGAATCCTTGGATGAAGCCCACCGTATTTCGGCTGAAATAGGCCCGCAGGAAAGGAAAACAAGAAAGGATTTCAGGAAGTGGAAGACAGTTACGATCGATGGTGAGAACGCCCAGGATTTCGACGATGCCGTGAGCGTGAAGAGGCTGGCCAACGGTCATTTTCTCCTGGGAGTTCACATCGCTGATGTCTCTCATTGTGTGAAGCCCGGCACGTCTCTGGACAAGGAGGCTTTCGAGAGGGGGACCAGCGTCTATTTTCCGGACTTGACTCTGCCCATGCTTCCGGAGAGGCTTTCCAACGATATTTGCAGCCTCAGGCCCAGGGAGGATAGGCTGGCCTTTTCGGTGTTGCTCAAGATCGACACTCAAGGCAGGCTGGTCGGGGAGGAGTTTGCCCCTTCGTTGATTCGAACAGAGGAGAGGATGACTTACGCCTCGGTCTTCAAGATTTTCCAGGGGGACGGTAAAGAGAAAAAAAAGTTTTCTCCTCTGGTCCCGGATTTGTTGCTGATGAAGCAGCTGGCTTCCCTGCTGCGGAGGAACAGGGAGAAGCAAGGAAGCCTGGATTTTGACCTGATGGAGCCTGAGCTCGTCTATAAGGAAGGCAGCCTTCATTCTGTGGTTTCTCTAGAAAGGAACGAGGCCCATCAGCTCATCGAGGAATTCATGCTCGCTGCCAACGAGGCAGTGGCCTGCTTTTTGGGACGGGAAAATGTCTCCCTACTCTACCGGGTTCACCCTCGGCCCGCCCTGAAAGACCTGGAAAAATTAAAAGAGATGCTGGCTCATTTTGGCCTTGCCCTTCCCCCGCCGAAGAAGATAGGCTCGAAGGACCTGCAGGCCGTTCTCAAAGAAGCGGAGGGGAAGAGCGAGGAGAAGTTCGTCAGTTTGCAGGTACTCAGGTCTTTACGGCTGGCCGTCTATTCCGAGGAGAACGAGGGGCATTACGGACTGGCCAAAAAAGAATACACTCATTTCACCTCTCCCATCAGAAGGTATCCGGACCTGATGATCCACCGGATCCTCAAAGAAGCACTCGAGCGGAAGAAGGGAAAGACTTCTTCCCTCTCCTCTCTGGCCCAGCACTGTTCCCAGCGGGAGAGGGCAGCGGAGGAGGCCGAGCGCGAGCTTCTGGAATGGAGAATCCTGCGGTTCCTCAAACAGAAGCTGGGGGAGGAGTTTGATGGTATAATCGTCGATATCACCAGAGCCGGCCTGGTCGTGGAGCTTGATGATTATTTCGTCGACGGGATCGTTCCCTATTCCGATTTAGGCGGAGATTATTTCCTGAAGAGAACAGGGAAGACTCTGGTCGGAAAAAGGACAGGACGCACGTTCGAGCTCGGAAACAGGATAAAAGTGACCCTGGCCTCTGTCGATCCTATCCTGAAAAGGATGAGTTTATCTCTGATCGAGGAAGAGAGGGAAAAGGCGTGATCAACACGAGTTGCTTTGATGCCGCCGTGGATTTCGTTCCGGCCGGAAAGAAAATGCGATTGGAGGCCTGGATACTCATCAAGGGCAAAAAGATACTGGCCTCTCTCCATTTTTACGAGCGGGCTCAGAAAGGTGAGCCAGGTCCCTGGTTGGCCAGAGTTCACCTCCACCAGCCTGCGTCCTTAAAATGGAAAGATGGTTTTGAGGTCCAGGAGTCAGGGCGAAAGGTCGTCCTGGGAAAGGGCCATGTTCTCTACCCGGATTCGGAAAAGGTCACCCGGACAAAGATCAAGAGAAGAGTGGCTTTTCTGAAGAGCCTGCTGGGAGAGGAAAGGGATATGATCCTGGGGCTGGCCCGGAAAAAAAGCATGCAGGGCCTGAGGGAGAAGGAGATCCGTGATTTTTCCTCACTGGCTCCGGAGTCTCTGCTGAGCCAGGCCCAGCTGCTGGAAGAAGAAGGAAAAGTCAGGATACTCTCGTTCACACCGCTTTTTCTAGTGGCCCAGGAGAGCCTGGAGTTTCTCTTCCAGAAGATTATGGTCTTTCTTGATCGCTTTCACCAGAAATACCCTCAAGCTGCGGGCGTCAGCCTGGAGAGTATCAGGAAGAGATTCGACCTCCACCCCAGGATTCTTTCCCTGGCACTGAAACATCTCCAGCACACAGGGCAGATCAAGGACGCGGGAGGAATGATCTCGCTCTCAGGCTTCAAGATTGTTTTCACTCCAGAGGACAAGAAGATTTTAAGCGAACTGGAGATGATGTGTTTAAAAGGACAGTTTCGCTTGTTTTCTCTGGATGAGCTCCGGAAACACTTTCGGCTTTCCCCCAGAAAGCTGGACAGCATGCTCGCTTTCCTCATCGAAAAAAACAAGATTGTCCAGGGAAAGGATGGGTTGTTCCTTCATTCGCAATGGCTGGATGAGATCATCCACAAGGTCAGGAAATCGAAGCGGAAAGAGCTTTCTGTCGCTGATTTCAAGGAGATGACCGGACTCACCCGGAAGTATGTCATTCCTCTTCTGGAATTGCTGGATCAGATGGGCGTGACGCGCAGAAAAGGATCTGTCCGGGAGATCCTCTAGGCTCTTATTTTTTCTGTTTCTTTTTTTGGTCTTTTTTATCCAGAGCTGTTTTCAGCTTCTCTGCAAATAACCCGAAGGTCGGTTCTCCGCTCACAGCCGGCTTGGACTTTTCTTCCTCTCTTCGGGCGGCAACCCTCTCTTTTCCCTTCACCTTCTCTTTGACGGTCCTTTCTTTTATGGCAAAAAAAGCTTCCTGCTCGCTTTCTTCAGCCTCTATTTTCTCTTCGATGATTTTCCTGACCCCTCTTTGTGCCCGAGGCAGCTTCTCCGCTTCCATCCTCATTCTCTTTTTCTTCGAGATCTTTTCTTTCTTCGACGGATAAGGCTTTTCGACTTCTTCTTCCAGTCCAGCCTCGATCCTCACCTGTTCCCCGGGGGCTTCGAACTTCACCCTTTCCCTTCTTTCCCTCTCAGGTCCAGAAGGGACTTTTTCAACAGGGGCTTTGAAGGCAGGGGCGGCTGGAGGAACTTCCTCGACCATTTCTTCCGCTGCCGGGATTTCAGCAGGGATTTCCACCCCTTCTTCGGGTAGTTCTTTCTCTTCTGGCACTTCGATCTTCTCCTTATAGACGAAGACCGCCTTGTTCTTTTCGGAGCGTGAGAACTCTGGAATGGCGAGAAGGGTCTTTTCCACATCTTCCTGTGTCGTGCGTTTGAGGATGTCGACCAGGTGATAAGCCCGGAGATAATGGAGGGAGTATTTTTTCCCCACCAGGCCGAAATTCTTGAAAACAAGAACCAGAAGTTCCGCCAGGTCCAGCTTGCGCCTTTGATCGAAGAAAGAGAAGAGCCTTTTCAGGGTCTCTGTTTCCAGATAGATGATTTTGTTCGGGGTGGAGAAAGTGAAGACCTCCTCCCCGCTTTGGTCGAAGACATCCTTTTTCGGGTCGTAGGTGACCTTCAACACAGATATCTTTTTCTTGGACTTCTTCAGCCAGAAGCTGAACTGGTTCAGTCCTTTTCTCTCCAGGGTAAGGCTTGTTCCCTGGGGAATATTATTCATCTCGTAGAAATCTTCTAATCCCAGGAGGAAACCAGATGAAGGATAGTAGTAAACAACGTAGTCTTTTTCCCCTTCTGTATCGGTGAAAATGTACTCCCTGGCCGATGAGAATTCTTTACTCATGGGTTTGGGGACCTTTATGCCTCCGGAGAGGATCTCTCTCCAGCCGAGATAGACTTTTAGCGGGGATTCCTGAGCAGAGACCTCCTCTGTTTCCTGTTCTTCCGCATAGGCCGGGACCTTGGCTTTAGGGGCGGAGAGAGGCAGGTCCTGCGGCGTAGACTGGAGGGCCTTTTTCAGGTGCCATTTTCCCCATTCGATGGGAGAGACCTGGACGAAATCCTTCTTGTGTTTTTTATCCAGATTGAAGGCGAGGCTCATACAGTAGAGGTCAAAGAGGTCGTCTGTGCTCTTGATATCGAAGAATTTATCCACAAGGTCTGTGGTCGCCGCAGACATGTTCGTTTTCTGGAGAAGATCTTTGATCTTTTCTATCTTGTCTTTCTGGATTTCGACTTGTTTTTCTGTCAGCTGCCAGTGGTCGTTCCAGTTAAAGAATTTAGAGGATTTGCTCAGAGCGGAGCTGAGATTTTTTTCCAGCTTTTTGAGATCCCTGTCTGTCATCGGCAGGGCGCTGAGCCGGGGGTCCTCCTTTTTCTCGATTATCTCAGGAGCTTTGGCTTTCGCTTCGAGGTTACTGGGAAGAAGGACCTGAGTCTTTGTTTTCTTCATGTAGTCGATGTATTTTCGGAATATCCCTCCTCCCGAGTAGTCCACTTCCAGCATCTCGCAGTTGAAGTCTTTGTAGTCGGTTTTTCCCACGACCTCCAGGACGACAGCTCCCTTGAAGGGCTCCATCCCCTTGCTGCTGACCATCAAGGGCTCATCGTATTCTTTATAGATGAAATCCCCGACCTCATACTTGCAGGAGGAGTCGTATTTCTTGACTTCCTGCTCTAGCTGGCTGGATGTCTTCTTGTAAGCCAGCTTTCTCGTCATTTCCTCCAGGGATAAAGGTTTTTTAGCCCGGGAAAGCTCTTTTTCCATAAAGGAAAGATTCGCTTCTGTGATTTGAGTGTTTTCTTTGTCTTCGGTCATTTTTGTTTCTTTTCCATTAACAGGAGCATGATTATTTTTTGGACGTGCAGCCTGTTCTCTGCCTGGTCAAAAACCACGGATCGGGGGGAGTCGATAACCTCGTCCGTGACTTCTTCTCCTCTGTGGGCGGGAAGGCAGTGCATGAACAGAGCATCCGGTCTGGCCTTGGCCATCAGCTCAGCGTTGACCTGGAAGGAGGCAAAGATCTTGGCTCTTTCTTTCTTTTGGCTCTCCTGTCCCATGGAAGCCCAGACATCGGTGTAGACTGCATCAGCACCGTCGACCGCCTCGGAGGGATCATTCGTCAAAAAGAAGCTTGCTCCTGTTTCCTTGGCATCCTCTTCTGCCTGTTTGACTATTTCCTGGTTTGGCTCGAACCCTGAAGGAGTGGCCACTTTTATCTGGCATCCGGATTTTGCGCCGGCAAAAAGCAGGCTGTGGCAGACATTGTTGCCGTCTCCGACATAGGCCAGTTTCAGGCTGGTGAGGGTCTTATGCTTCTCCTTGAGAGTGAAAAAATCAGCCATGGCCTGACAGGGATGAAGGAGGTCGGTGAGAGCATTGATCACAGGGATTTTGGCGGCTCCGGCCAGGTCTATGACTTCCTGATGGGCGAAAGTCCTGATCATGATACCGTCCACCCAGCGCTCCATGTTCTTGCCCACGTCGTAAGGGGTTTCCCTTTTTCCCATCTGGATGTCAGAAGGGC
>SMTZ1_10006876_pt1 | contig 15973 bp, 19 predicted proteins | sample DeeMarSWOR136_30_FD_25667 | JGI IMG/M metagenome (IMG submission 25667)
ACGATTGGTGATTGTGGTTACAAAGTTAACCCAGAGGGTATACTAACCGCATAATATGGTGGTAAGAGGACAGAACAACACAATTGGGAACACAATCTAAAAAGCAAAACACGGAAAGAGTTGATTTTGTTGCTGCGATAACACACGAACTGAAGACATCGCTGACAGCCATCATTGCCTCGGTTGAGATTCTTGCCGAAGAACTTCAGCTGGATGAACAAAGCGTCCATTGGAAACTCATTCAATCAATCATCAGAAATGCCCACCGCCTAAATGAAAGAGTATCTTTCTTCGCAGAAATGCCCAGACCACCAATGGAGAACTTTCAGTTTCAACCAGCGCCGGTAAATATTGAACATATCGTCAATAGCGTGGCAACACGTCTTCACCCCAGGATTCAAAGCCGAAGGCAATCGTTTATAGTGGATTTGCCGGATTCTCTACCGCTAGCCAGGGCAGATAAGCAGCACCTAGAACAGATTATGCTCATGCTGATATCCAACGCTTCCAATTACATCCAACGCTTCCAATTACAGCACGGAAGAAGGGAAAATAAGGGTAACCGCCTGGAAGAATGGTAAGGATAATATAGTAATCCAAGTAAACGATACCTGTGGCGGCATCCCGACTGAGGAAGAAGAACGGATCTTTCTACCTCACTATCAGATTAAGCGTACCGATGGAAAAGGTGGGCTCGGATTAGCCATTACCAAATTCCTAGTCGAACTTCACGGGGGAAAGATCTGGTTAAAGGGCAGAGATGGGCAAGGTTGTAGCTTCTTCTTTTCTTTACCAATAGCGGAGGAGGTCAGTTGAAAGTAGTTGTAATTGATGATGCTCCTGATATCGTAGAGGTTGTTACGTTATGCTTCCAGCTGCGCTGGAGTGGCACCGAAGTACTCTCCGCGGGCGAGGGTGGCAAGGGGCTGGAGCTAATTGAGACTGCCAATCCTGATATAGTCATCCTGGATATTAACCTACCCGATATGGATGGCTTCGCGGTTATCCGCGAACTACGGCGCTTCTCTCAGGTTCCAGTGATAATGTTAACTGTAAAAGGCGAGGATACCGATGTAGCTAAGGGGCTTGAACTGGGGGCAGATGATTATATGGTAAAGCCTTTCAGTCATATTGAATTGATCGCCAGGGTGGAGGCGGTGTTACGTCGTGTAAGAGGGTTACCAGTTACCAGCGAAGAACGCCCCTATGAAAGTGGTAGACTGATAGTAAACTTCGCCAGCAATGAGGTCAGGGTAGACGGGAAGCCGGTTAAACTTACCTCCACAGAAACAAAGCTACTCCACCACCTGGTCAGGAATGAGGGACGTCTTCTGTCCCATGAAAACCTGCTGGCCAAAGTATGGGGAGACGGTTATCAGGATACCAGAGACCTGCTCAGGGTACATATTCAGCACTTAAGACAGAAGTTGGGTGATAGTATTGAATCACCCAAGATTATCGTTACCGAGCACGGTATGGGCTACAAGTTTGTCAAGCCAGAAAATCGTTAGCTCCTGAAGAATGCCCAAAAGTGCCCCAAACCCATCTCTAGAAGATGCAGCCCTATCATGGAGTCAGTCGCCAGAATTGTATGTCTAAGGATTCCCTTCAGAGCCCGAATTACACTTGAAAATTAGCCCTTATCAGAAGCTAAAAAACTTTTATGAAACCTTTATGAAACCTTTATAGAATATTTATGAATTTTATACCCGTTTTTACAGATGTATGTTTTAATTTAGACTAAAGCAGATTATTCCGGACATAAAGGAGCAGAAAATGGATAAAATCAGCGTCTTTCTAGCTGATTGGCAGGTACTCTTCAGAGAAGGCATCCATTTCACCCTTTCCGGTGAAGAGGACGTTGAGGTTGTTGGGGAGTCAACCAATAGTGAGGACGCGCTTGCTTTCATTCAGAGTAATCCACCAAGAGTGGCCATCTTGAATATTGACCACGATAAGCTTAGTGGTATTAATGCAACCCGCTACCTCAGGCAGAACTTCCCCTCAGTGGCAATGATCCTGATTATGGATAGTGACAACGATGACCATCTTTTCTTAGCAATGAAGAGTGGGGCTGCTGCCTGCCTGACTAAAGATACCGACCCTGATGAACTGGTGGAGACTGTCAGGTCAGTAGCCCAAGGCGGTCAACCTATAAGCGAAAATCTGCTCCGCCCTGAGATAGCCAGCCGGGTGCTTTATGAATTTGAAGAGTTCGCATCGATAAGCAAACAAATAGATAACCTGCTGGCCCGTCTCACACCCGGTGAGACTGAGTTACTGCATAATCTCGCCGAGGGAAAGTCGATCGAGCAGATCTGCCAGACTTTAAACACTGACGAAGAGGCCATAAAGCGACAGTTTGGCTTCATCGTAAGCAAGCTGATATCAAATGACCACAACCGCGAGGTAATTGAGGCAGCACAAAAGGACGTGCTATCGCTGGTTTCTCGCACTCGCGGCAGGAAGGCAAAGCCACCGGGAGATTATATCACGAAGGACGAATTCTCGGCTTTCAAAGACAGCTTACTGGAACGCTTTAGATCTCTCATTGGTGAAATCGAGAAATAAAATTAGGCAGAAAGACGTAAGAAGCGAAAGCAGTTCGCGGGTTTGGAGAAATAAATGAGAAGGAGGGCATATCGAGCATCAAAACAGTAAACACATCAGGAATCCCTTAAAAAGGTAGTAAAAAGGGGATACCTGAAAAACCAACTGATCGATGATACTCATACGAAAGGAGGAAATGAATGGTCGAAATCAGACACGGTGATTACAGCGAGCAGGCTGACCTGGCCGGGAAAAGCGTGGCTGAAGTGCGTGAACAATACAAGCTTGAGCTTGGCATACCGGACAGGGCTACAGCCAAAGTCAATGACAAAAATGTCAAGAAGAAGCTGGAGTCGGAGACGAGGCTCGAAGACAACGATGAAATACGCTTTGTCAAGAGAAGCCATAAAGGTCTGGTTCTTGTCGGGGCAATGCTGCTTGCACTGGCGGCAACCGGCGGCGTCTTTGCTGCTACTGCTCTGACAGCAACAGTAAGCGGCAACATTACAGCTGAAGACGACTTTGTTGCTCTGTCAACGGGTAATACACCTAGCTGGACTACTTTTGGCAAATTCGTTGGCCAGACAGGTACAACCGCTGAGGTCTTCAAAGCCACTCCAGCTAATGGCTTCAGTGGCGACTTCGTCATCCTGCTTACAATTACCAATGTTGACGAGTTGTCGGAAGTCTACCAGGTCCTGAACATGAGATTCTCGGCGCAGGACGGTACAATAGGCTCGGTTACCGCAAGTCCTTCCCCTGCCGTGCTTAGCCTGGAGAAACCCGTCACCGAGATAGAGGTAACAGGGTATGGCACCGCCGATGGTACCAAATACATCGAAATCCAACTTGATGGTGGTTTTTACAAATCCAACACGGACGGTGGCTGGACACCCGGTTACGAGGACCCGGATATCTTCTGCCAGATAGTCCAGAAGGGTACTTAGTAATAGCCTGATTCGAACAGAAGTGTGAAGGGCTCCCTCGTGAGGGAGCCCTCCGACCAAAGAGGAAACTTACCAGATGATGGAAGAAAGGCAGAAAACAAAGAGGAAAATTTACCTGGCAACAGCCCTGCTGGCGGCTCTGGTAATCACCAGTGGTACATTTGTCTATACCTACACCGAGGTTACAGCCACAGGTAATATTGAGACCGTGGAAGCAATAGCCACTGTTGAGGAATCATCTGGCCAGCCTGACTGGAACTCCATCGTATCGCTTGAGGGGCAGACAGCTATATTCAGACCAGCCGACAGGGGGTCTCTGACGGACATCGTAACACAGTATCCTGACACGGGTCAGCACTGGGACAAAGTAGATGAAGAAATATTTGATGGCGATGGCACTTATGTTGCCACTACTTGGGCTTCTATGCAAAGGGACCTTTACAGGATAGCTGATGGATTTGAAAGTCAGGGCGTAATAGATTACGTCAGAGTTTACGCCGTATTCAGGGCCACGGCCACGCCAACTCAAACTTCTGCTGAAATAATAATAAGAACTGATGGTACGATATACAGCAGTGGCGAGATAATGGTAAGTGAAAGCTATACTCCATACTTGTATACCTGGAATAACAATCCCAAGACAGGTACCATCTGGACTTGGGACGAAGTAGGTGCTCTGCAAGTCGGCATTGGACTAAAAAGACCAACAGCTTCCGCCGTGGAGGATACACGGTGCACCCAGCTATATGTCGTGGTTGGTTATCGCTGTATGACAATATCTGGCGACATCCCAATCGGTGACCTTTTTGATATTACTACTCACGAGCAATACACAGGTGACCTGGGGGTCACCGTTTACCTGCTCAATACCGGTAGCCTGGTGAAAGCCTATAACTATTTCAATATCAAATTGGAGCTTGAAGACTCTGTTGAAGGGACATACCTGCCACTCACATTTAACAACGGAGTAGCTACCTTCAAACTGGAAGGTAGCCCAGGTGCAACCCGCACTCTCTCGGTTTCCGGGGGCAGCTACAGCCTGGTTTCAGGTGACCCCGCAGAATGGCAACCGGGGTGGAGCATAATACCGGAGTTACACTGCGAAATAACACAAAGGTGATAATAACGAGGGCATTAATGGAGTAAAGCCCTTAAGGAGGGGCACAAAAGTAATAACGGCGCTGGCAGAGTAAAATGAAAAAGACATTGATACTTATTGCCATAATAGCCATAGTGGTTGCCGGCTTTCTCTCCACCAGGGGAGCGATGCCGTTTCTGCCTGTTTTCGGAGCCAGTATGCATCCGACATACAAGGCAGGCGACCTGATATTCATCGAGGATACATCAGCCAGCGACATCGAGATTGGTGATGTTGTTGTATTCAGTGTCCCATCCATGACCAGGCAACTCTACAACTACCCGGCTTTAGTTGCACACCGAGTGGTCGAGAAAAGAGATACTGCGGCCGGCATAACCTTCCGTACCAAGGGTGATAATACCGGCGGTCAGGACCCATTTACAGTGCGACCACAAGACATCAAAGGTACCGTCGGCAAGCGAATACCCTACCTTGGTTTTCCCCTCCTTTTCTTCCAGAGTACGCAGGGGTTGATCTTTGTTATTATAGCCCTGTGTCTACTTGCTATCTATTTCTATGGTAGCGAGATTACCGAGGGCAGGCATATAGTGCATCGGAGACTGCTTGGTCCTGTACTTGATGAGAACCGACGAAGCAACCGGATTCTGGAAAAAAGCGCCGAAACTACTGCTGAGACAATGCAGAGTACCCAGGAAGCTTTGCAGAGCTTCTCCTCTGCCATTGCCGATTATGCAGTGCATCTTAGGAGTCACACCTCGGCTATTCAGGGCCTCAGTGATGCATCCCAAGAACTAAAGCAGGGTGCCGGTGAACAGAACAGGATTCTGGCTAACATTGCAAAGACCATTGAACAGGCACCGCGCAGAATAGAGCAGGTACCACCAGCAGTAGTTAGCAAAGAAATACCGCCTGCTGAAAAAGAGGCAATACCGGAACCAAAGAGAATTGCACCTCTTCCGGGACATTATCGCTATGGTGAACGGCATATTGGCGAAGAGACTCTGGCTGAGAAACAGCGCCGATTTTTGAGAAAATCCAGCAAGGCCAAACACACGACGGTAGCTAAAGAGGGCAAGTCACGTACAGGTTTGCATAAAAGCCGCTAACTAGAAAATCGAGCCTGGCTACCGGAAATACTCCGCTCACGAAAAAATCACTTACCAAGAAACAATACCCTCAGACAACGCGTCAAAGAATCTAGGTGTAAACAGCCACTACTACCGCATCTTTTGCATTGTGCTCATCAAAGAATGTAACCGCCACCTTCCTGCCCAGAGCCATCTCTACCGCCGGTATGTTCCGAGCTACGGCAACATCTTCAAGATATATCTTATGACTGCCAGTTAGCTGAATGGTGGCTTTGTAGTTACCGGAGTTGAAGCTCCTTAGCACCGCTTTCCTTAAATTCATTTCCTCGGGTCTCCTCCTTATTGCTCCCCTGCTTACTGTCCAATGATTCAGACCGCACCAAGTGATAACTTTTGCTCATACACTCCGCGAAGAGGTTCGTAAAGCAGGACTATTCCCAGCACCCTCATCTTTTCTTCGCTGAGTCCGGCACTAACATCAGTTATGTCAATAACATCGTAAATCTGCTGACCACAATTCGCCGGGACCAATATTGTCCCGCCCTCTGATTCTATCTCGGCTTCTCTTAAATAAGCATCACCCCTCTGCTCAGCATGAACAACGGTCTCTATGTTCTGGTCTTCTACCTGTCTCAGCCTGTCATAGAGCTGGTCTATTTGATCCCAGGAGAAAGAATCAACAATTATCGGTACCCCGCCCGACGAGTCGTAACCCTCCACCTGAATACGATTAAGCTCCCAGGCCTTCTTGTGGTATCTGCCCTCCAGTATGACGTGAGCCTGTCCGTAGGAATAGACCGAGCTGTCAGCAGACTGTGGATTCACCACATAGGCTTTATTACTTTCAAGGAACAGCACGTCAGGGACGAAGGATAACAATCTTTGGATGATAATATCACCACTGTTACCGGGATGAATGGTGAAGTCCGGGTAATAGCTGGTTATAGTCGATGATTGGGATTTCACTTCAAGCTTTAACCCTACTCTAGCCAGAACAAACTCCAGGATCTGTTTGACATTCATCTGATTAGAATCCTTGTTCCACCTGAATTGATGCCTAGCCCTCCAGTTTTTAATTAAACGCCACCCATCAAATGAATGTAGAATGAGGCTAGCCCTGCCCCCTGAGCTGGTATGCTCATATCTATAGAGCCAGTAAGCAACAGGCGGACTCATTTCATTCCCCTGAGATGTAACACAGCCGGGGCAGAACTCCAGCTGACAACCTATATCAAGTACCGCTAGTCCCCCTTCTCCCGGCGAAGAATATTGTCCATTGTCATTCCTGAGTTCAACGTTTAGTCTTCCTTCACCGGAGTCAACCTCCTGCCTGAGAGAGAGAACATCATCGGTTATATCTATGCTCTCCTGACTCAGCTTAGCACGCCACACACCATATGGAGTAGACAACCAGCAGTAATCACCGTGATGTGCAATAGCCATACCATACTCGCTCGACAGATTGAAAGGCACCGGTTCGCGCCAGAGGCTTTCTATAAAATCAGTCGCAGGCACCGAGTGAGACCAGAAGGGACGATTATAAGCCTCGGTGCCGGTAAACTTCTCAATATGGAAACCCCGGTAAACATCTGGTTTATCCATGAACACACTACGGTATTCAAAGTCACCACCCGATGGAGCCGAGGCCACTTCTTTCAGGTCTGACCAGCTGCCAGGTGATACATCGCCACCATCGCCACAGATAAGCGACCACAGCTTGAAATTACCGTTCGAGTCCTGCCCGCTCACAAAGAGATTCCAGTCCGAGTCGTAGACAGTGGTTACTCCCGAAAGGTTGCCGGTATTCTTATCCCAGGCTACCTTGGTCTGCCAGCTACCACTAACACGCTTCTTGACATAGAGCGCTGCCTGGTCAGCGAAGAATACAGCTAAATCACCACCAGGCTTATAGGCAGCCGCCAGACCTTTGATAGAGGTTGTAGGAGAATAATCAATAATCTGTGGAGTGCCCCAATTTACGCCATAATCGGTACTCTTTATATAATGTAATTCCCTATCAGAGTTTATCCAGAAAATAGATACCTCAGCACCCAGAGAAGCCGCCGCTACAACGACACAATTATATTGATTGGCGTAGGTCCAGCTACTGAAATTTGATGAAGGGCCGGGATTCGCCACTCTCTGTCGGTAAAGCTTTCTGGAATCACTGGGCACGGTTATTCTGACCCGAATAAGGGAGCCATCACCAGGCATGGTAAGAGCGTGGCAGTAGTCATCTTCACTACCGCTATATAATCTATCCCAGTCAAGCCTGACCACACCGCCAATCTTGTTCTTGGCTTCCACTTTAACGTACGGGATACGGTTAGCTTCTTTTTGAGCAGTTAAAAGTGTCGATGATAAACTCCTCATTTCGTCTCCCCCTGTCGTTCGTCGCCTTGTCCTTGAACGTACTCTTTCCCCCAGAAAAGATGACCTGCAATGTATCCAAGAGCAAACACCAGTAAAAACCAGAATATCTGGTGCCAGAGCCAGTGCCCCAGCAAAGCTCCTATGGATACCAGACCGATAATCCACAGTCCTTCGAGCTTATGCCATGTATCTCTCAAGATATACGTCCAGGGCCGACCGCCTATTCTGGACCACAGAACTCTATACAAATTGCTCATTGACCCTGTCCCGCTAGTCTTTCCTCATAACAGAGCTGCCAGTATATCAGGCAGGGGCTTATTTGCCTTCGAATAGTGATACGCCAGATGCCTGGCCGCCTGCAGTATTTCACCGGGGCTGGCTTCAACTCTCTGTCCCCGGTAACCCCCTGGCGATAATGCCGCCACAGCTGCTGGCATCAGGTCCCAATCAACCGTCTTCTCTACTTCAATTTTGCCTTTAAGCGCTCTGTAAATACTTTTCTTGTGATGGGGTAATTTCCAGGTTGACGGGTCTTCTGGTTTGCCAGTGATAGCAAAAGCCTCCTCGGGCAAGCCCTCCTTGGTTCTGGGGAGTCCTTCCTTTATCGGCATATCTACCAGACCTCCTCTCGTTTACCCGTAGAATCGAAATTCATCTGTAAATGGGCTTTGCCTCACTTAGATTCCCCGACAATTAAGGTCCATAGTCGGTTGATTCAGATACCGGCGGATAATAAGGCTTGTAAAGGGAGCGGATTCTAACCCGGTTTCTCCTGCCCAGCCTCTTTAGCTCTTGCCTGAAGTAACTGAGCTTCTCCTGACCCCAGTTTAGTAGCTCATTAGGGGTTAGAGTACCACCAACATTAACCCGGTTGATAGCATATACCGCCCACTCAACCGCGGCGTAACCACAGGCACCAGCGGCAAGCAGGTCTTCATATCTGGTAGGTATTGTTGAGGAACCACTATCAAGACTATGGAGCTTACCGTAGTATATATAAGCATTGGAACCATCAGGGACCTCATCACCAAGGAGGGTTATGGTATCCGCCCATATGGCAAAGCGCTGGTACCGCTTGGGGAAGCGGCCAACCGGATACTCTACGGCCTCAACCATAACGCGATCGGTTATGGTTGATATATCAATATCTCTTGAACCAGAAGTGGTTGCTTCGGTTGTCTTCTGCTCATAGGGGACAGCCTCGGAGAAGTCTTTAACCGCATGGGCAATGTGTCTGTCCAGTTCATCATTCGTCCAGCGGTAATTCTGCGAATCCTCGTCATGCAAATCACGCCTGACAATGGTTCTCATTTCACTTAGATTCATCTGCTTCACCCCCTCTCTATCATGGCTACAGGTTTTTAATCTCTACCCTCTCCAGCCTCTCACAGGGTAAGTTCTCGTCATGCCGGCATATTTCCATTTCATAGAAAGAAATCTCCTCGTTATCCTTACCCTCGTTGATACTAACAGCCTTGCTGGAAATCACTCTGGCGTAATCCACCAGTGATTGGGCAGCAGCCTCACTGTCAAAGCTCAGGTCTAGTCTTACTCTATACTTCATCTATATCTCCATTTTGTTGCCAGATAATTGTGTTGGATTTCTGGTAGTGTCAAGCATCTACTGTAAATCCGTACTTCACCGATCATGCCCTTCCACCACTTGCCACTCCTCTCGCCAATCTTACCGTTATTTGCCGTATCCGCAGAAAGGTAATTATTAGGTCTGCTCTGCCTTGTCAATCCATTTACGAATATTTTGGTGCTGATCCCAGTGGAAATGCCGACGACGTGATACCATGTCTTTGATTTCAAGGGAGCACCATCGTTTCCAGTAGCCGTATCGTAGCTTACTCCGTTGCCTGTTCTATAAGAAAAACCATTAGCCAGACTTCTCAGATATAGTTCCCATCCAGTAATGGTTACTCCCTGGTCTGATTTGGAGAAAATGCCACACCAATCAGGAGTCTCGTCAGGCCAGACCCAGGCTTCTACTGTTTGCTCGGTGCTTATCTGTAGTGCGGTGGAATTACCAAACGTTATCTTGTCATCAGTACCATCAAGATAATGCCCATCCGGTCTCCACAAAGCACCAGTAACAGTACAAGGATGTCCATAGGCATCTCGGGACATAATAGAGCTACCATCCGCCTGATAAAGCGGTAGGTACAGCACCAGGCTGGGGTCAAAGATAAACCGTTGATTAATATACTTCATTTCTACCTCATGAAGCCGCGTATTTCACTTGCACATAACTGGAGTTCTTAATCTTGGCTCGCCCCTCGTTTGCCTCGTTGCACTGGATTATCAGCCTTACGTCAAAAGGCAGAGAGTCAAAATTAGCCACCGTCTTAAAGCGACCGCTCTGGGTCTCCTCAACATAGCTGGTTCCTATATCAGTCTTGGTAACCGCACTGTGAAGGTCCACCCATGTACCGCCCTTATTTCTTGCCTGCCATTTATAGTTAAGGTCTGCTGTAGATGAAGAAACTGCTCTGAAAGCTGCCGTCAATCCAAACTCGACCTCTATTAGCTCGCCAAGTGCCGGTGGTTTAATGGTAACGCTTCCCACCTCCACATCAACATCCGCTGTAGTGGTATCCTTCTCGGCAGACCATTGAATGCCGTCCGAAGTCAAATCACCTTTAGCAAACGGATACTCAGTGTGCTCTACTACTGTAAGTGCCATAATCTACCTCCTTTTCTGCATAAGGGGCTGGGGCTCTTATTCCCCAACCCCTTTATCTCCAAGACAATCTTTTAAAAATTAACACGCTGTACTGTTATTCCGGTTGTCAAGGTTCAACCGTTAAAACCTGTTTAATCCTGGACGCCAATGAGCGCGGCCGCCTTAATAAATGAAAAAAGAGCCAGCGAGACGTACCACTTAATCCTGGTTCGGGAAGCATCCTTGGTCTCCAGAGAACCAATAGGCTCTACCGTGAGCCGGCCGGGTGCAGTTAGACCGCAAACCGCTCCTTCTCCCATCTGCAGGGCATAGATTGTAGAGCACGTGCCGCCGGTGGTGGCAGTTTCGACACCACCGCTTAATGTGTGGGTATCAAGTATCCAGTCATTAACACCGATGGCGATGCCATCCCAGAACTGAACGAAGTTGCCCCAGCTGTCCCGGTCCGTCTCCATCATACTACCAGCAGCTCTGACCAGAGCATTAATCTTGCGCCGTGAGCGCCGGCTCATCAGCAATATATCGGGCTTACCCCCCTTTATTGCATCGATAACCTGGTCGAGCATGGACAGGGTTAGGGTCGCCCCGCTATCTCCAGCCGCAATAACCTGTTCACTGGCAGTACCAGTATCGATGAGGTTTCTTATGCCATCGAACTGTTTAGGATTAGTCGTGGCATCACCGTAGATAAACGTCTCCTCGAACTTATCCCTGAGCGCCTTAGCTTTGAGCTCCACCACGGCAGCCTCGAGATCCTGAATATTGGAGCGCGTGGTCTTCAAGAAGTTGTCGACATCGGCGTCTCCACCCATTATCTTCAAATGCGCCGTTTTCTGCTCAAAGGTAGGCGTTGATTCTGCCCAGGTATCCCCAACATCGTAGAAATCAATACTGGGCAGGGTCTTCTCCTGATTGTAGGTCAAACCGTCACCAACGATTTCAATTAGAGGCAGCTTCTGAAGGACAGGAGAATCCTTGACAATAGTCTCCACAACCCCTTGAAGTAAAATATCATTGGATAGTTTAGATGCTTCTGCTAATGTTAATGCCATTATCTTCTACCTCCTATTGCGTATTGAATCTTTTCTGATGGCGATAGAGCTGACAGGTCAGGTGCTCTCCTTTCCGGGGCTCCGGCTGGAACCCTGGTCAGTGATATCTCCGTTTCCAGACCCTGCCTCACCCGGCTAATCAGGCTCTTCGCCTTTTCCAGGGATTCATTGATAGCCTCAATGTTATCCCCGCTGATTAGTTCTTCCATTACCTCTGGATTTGTCTGAATTACCATAGTCTTATAGTTGGTTACAGCCTCAGCTAGAGAACCATTGAGATTTGATAGCTCACCTTCCAGTTCGGTCTTCAACTGTTCAAGAACTGCGATATCACCATCTTTATCAGACAGAGCCTCTTCAAGCTCAGCAATCCGAGCGTTAGCCAGGGCAAGCTCTTCATCTTTTTGAGCCAACAGATGCTCAATCTCGTTAGCCCTCTCCGGTGACACCGCTTCATCACCCAACTCTTCCACCTCAGAAGAATTCTCATCGCCAGACGGTGACTCTGGCGGCTTTTCTGTCTGGTTTACTTCGTCTGTCAACATTTATCCTCCTGACGGTTATTCCTCACCGACCTCTACGTGGGGCTCTGCGACTCTCTCCCTCGCTCCTCCCCTGCCAGGTCTGACATTAAGCTCTCTATTCATCTTGAGGATAGTTTCCCTTTCCTCAAGCCATTTCCCAAACTCCATCTCCGGGTCTTCCACGCCAACCTCGTCCATAGCCTTACGCCTGGAATGAATACCGCTCTGAACCAGTGTCTGCTCATTCGAAACCAGCTTGGCCATATCCCGGGGTAACACCGGATTCCAGACCACCCTCAAATTGTAATTACCAAAGCTTTCACCCCGGTACATCTCCAGCAGTTTGAGAATAAGCCTGTTCCTTCGGTTGTAGGCGGCGGTTCTGATAATCCTTTTACGTCTCACCTTCTGTAAAAGTGGCTGAAGTTCAATCTCAAGAGCTACACCAGATAGGTCCCTTTCAGTGCCACCAAAAGCGGCCCGGGGTGATTCTGATACATCGTGCAAGATTCTGTAGAGCAGGTTGATATAATCTATGTGTAATCTGACTCCGCCACCCTGTAGAAGGTCGAGTAAATAAGCCCTGGCATCTTCCGGGACATTCCACACTGCTCCTGGCTTAACGGCAATGTCTTCGGATTCCTCCACATTCTCAAGGACAGCAATAGGATTGCCCGATAATTCCAGTATTCTGGACAACTGTGACACCGCCCGGTTGAACTCCCGCTGCGGTTCTATAATCTGTGACAGGTCGGATATGCCCCAGAACCTCTTCGGTTCCCTCAGGTTAGGATAAATAACGAATGGGATGACACCGTAAGGATTGGGCTTTTTCTCAACCTGTTTACTGTCAACCCACAACTCAAAATCTTGAGCCGTCCACAGCTCAACGACAGTAGCCGTTTTGCCCTTGGGCTTTATCTGATACTGGGTTTCCGCCTCATCCGCAGTGAGGTTATACTTTGAAGCTATTCTCCACACCCTCGAATTATCATCTCCCATCCTCCAGGCATATATTCCCTGAATATCGGGAGCAGTAACCCTGATACCTTTTTTCTCCTGATCCCAGATAACCTTGTAGCAAGCGTCACCAAGAATGGCACAATCGATTTCCGTTTCAAAATCAAGCTCTTCCAGATTGTTTTCCCCACATACCTGAAGCAATGCTACCTCGGCCTTCTGAGCTTCGGCTCTGGCTGCCTCGGAGTCTTCTATCGCGTCAACAGCAAAGTTAACACCTGACATCAAATACGAGGTAACCTTATCTATAACCACCTTGGCATAGTTAAAGGTCAGGCGTTTTTCACCCCACCTCTCCCTGCCTTCCCAGTGGACACCGTGATAGAAATCGAGGAGTCGTTGATAGCCTTTAAGCCTATCCATATCCAGGCGCGCCAGTTCAGTTGGATTAAAATCTTCGTTCATCTTCCAGTTCTCCTAGTCGAATCGTTAAAAGTGGTCTTTAGTGCTCTATGTACAGTCCGTCGGCTTACGCCATATATTTGTGCCAATTCCTTGACTCCTTTGCCCTCTTCTGCAAATAACCTTGCCATCTCCCGTGCTCGTTGCCTTTTCAACAAACGTTGCTTGCCGCCAGGTTCTTCGTAAATACACACCGGTAGTGGGCAATTGAGGCAGGACTCAGCGAACTCACAGCCTTCGTCCTGATAGTGATGATACTCTGGTGGTAAATCCAGTCCATTATCATTAGTACGTTCCAGCCCCATAATTACCCCCGGACTATAAATAAACGACTAAGCAATGGTAGATTAGCACATATGTTCTATAATAGTCAATGAAATTTTGTCGCATTTTGCCAGTATCCAGTACAAGGTGGTATAATTGCTTTACCTGCAATTATGGTAAGTGTTGGGCATAAGAACGGCGTTAAATGTCAGCGGAAAAAACGAAACTCATCGCCGTTATAGGCGGTGGTCAATGCTCACCGAAGGAAGCCAAGCTTGCTGAAGCGATAGGTCGTGAGCTAGCTAAGCGAGGTGCTATATTAATATGCGGCGGCCTGGGTGGGGTTATGGAGGCCGCCTGTAAGGGTGCCAGCTCTGAGGGCGGAACAACAATTGGTATACTCCCTGGTGACAATCGCCAGCAGGCTAATCCCTATATACAGATTCCCATAGTTACCAACATTGGTTATGCCAGAAATGTTATCGTAATCAAATCAGCCCAGGCTGTCATCGCTATCGATGGTAGTTACGGTACGCTCTCAGAGATAGGCCACGCTTTACAATACAATATCCCTGTTATTGGCTTGAATACATGGTCACTTTCCATAGATGGGCGACCTGATAACTCAATAATACAGGCCAAAGACCCTACCGAAGCAGTAGATAAGGCTCTTAATTCTATTGCAGACTAATACCCGGGGCAGCTTCAGACTATAGGGGGTAACATGTCAACTATAAGTAGTATCAGAGGCAGGGAAATCCTCGACTCCAGGGGTAACCCGACGGTTGAGGTTATGGTAGAACTGACTGACGGTACTACAGGTCAAGCCGCCGTACCCTCTGGCGCAAGCACCGGTAAATATGAAGCATTGGAACTCCGTGATGGCGATGAGTCCCGCTACAACGGAAAGGGCGTACTGAAGGCAGTACAAAATGTCAATGAAGAAATTGCTGCCGCCATCGTGGGCATGTCAGTCACTGACCAGGAAGCAATTGATAATAAATTAATAGAGCTTGACGGCACTCCCGATAAATCCCGCCTTGGTGCTAATGCTATTCTGGGTGTATCACTGGCTGTAGCCCACGCCGCAGCCAGTCTACTTCATATACCACTTTATCAACGCCTCGGCGGTACCGTTGCCAATACCCTGCCGGTCCCGGGAATGAACATCCTGAACGGAGGCAAGCATGCCTCAGGTTCAACTGACCTACAGGAGTTCATGGTAGTACCTGCCGGGGCCAACACCTTCCGCCAGGCACTGCAAATGGGTACCGAAGTCTATCACTCCCTGAAAAAGGTAATTAAAGATATGGGACTGGATACCAATGTTGGTGATGAAGGTGGCTTTGCCCCTACCCTATCATCGAACAAAGACGCAATAGAAGCCGTTGTTTCAGCCATTGAAAAGGCAGGCTACAGACCGGGTAAGGATTGCTTTATCGCCTTGGACCCGGCAGCCAGCGAATTCTATCAAGATGGACAGTATATACTATCTAAAGAGGGGGCTTCCCTTCGTAGTGAGGAAATGGTAGATTATTATGTCAACTGGGTATCGAATTACCCTGTTATTAGTATTGAAGACGGAATGGCAGAGGACGATTGGGATGGCTGGCAACTCATCACCAGGAAACTGGGGGACAGTATCATGCTAATTGGGGATGACCTTTACGTTACCAACGTAGAGCGCCTGAGTAAAGGCATCGAATTGGGAGCATCCAATGCTATTCTCATCAAACTCAATCAAATCGGCACACTTACTGAGACGATCGCTACCGTAAGGATGGCTCAGCAGGCTGGCTGGAAAGCAATGGTAAGTCACCGCTCAGGTGAGACAGAGGATACCACAATAGCTGACCTGGCAGTAGGCTTGAATACCGGACTTATCAAATCTGGCGCCCCCTGCCGTTCCGAGCGTACCGCCAAGTATAACCGCCTGCTCAGGATAGAAGATGAACTGGGGACAAA
>SMTZ1_10026801_pt1 | contig 15973 bp, 10 predicted proteins | sample DeeMarSWOR136_30_FD_25667 | JGI IMG/M metagenome (IMG submission 25667)
CCACACACAAGGAATAGCACCCGCGGTTAGTCCTGGAATGCCACTCCGGGTATAGTCATTTTTGATAAAGGAGTTGCTATCGCCCGAGCACTGAACACCTGCCATAGCGCCAGGGCCAAGTGACCCAAAAACATTTCTTGTAAACAAGTTGTCTTGACATCCTGGCTCTACGAGTATTTGCATTACACCAGCGTTCAAGTCAGACATATCATTGCCGATAAACGCGTTGTGGGATGAATTTCCAGCAAGCCCTATTCCTCCCAGCGATACGCTCCCTGTGAAAGTGTTCGCTTTTACTGTCACATCTGAGCTATCCTTGAAATAGAGGGACGCCAAACCCCCACCACTGCATTCGAATCTGTTACTTTCAACGGTGCCGCCACTCCCGTCATTCTCAAGGTGAAGGAAGTGGTAATTGCCAATGACCGTATTGTGACGAACAGTTCCTATCGAGCATGCACTATCGTAATAGAAAATGGCATATCCTTCGCCGGAGCTTTTCAGATAGTTGTCGCTTATCGTCACTTGAGTAGTCGGATTCTGTCTCCAGACGATTTCCACCGCGGTACTCACATTCAACGTATCGCAATGATTGATGGCAATGTTGTTTTTCACTTCTATTGTTGCAAAGTCTGACATACCAAAAGCCATGCAATCAGTATTTGGAGGAATATCACCGGGATATAAAAAGCCCGCCGTACCCGCCTCGATGTAACAATCTTCAATAGTCACAGAGCGGCTACTGCCCAACCAGCTACAAAAGCCATAACCATCATCGACTGTTTTCATTCGGCAGTTACTGACCTTCATGGAATCCCCCCCTCCTACGAGGGCGATACACATGCCCATTGATAAACATTCTATATCCAGGTTGCTGATGATCACATTTTCAGTGTCACCGGGACAGTCTATCTGGATAGTTGGATCCAGGGGCGCCCCGGCCAGATTGTTTGGGTCCCAATCCCATTGATCGTTTGGATCCCAAACTCCTACAGGGCTCTTCGTGATTTTCGCTTCCCAAACTCTGTTGTCCGCGCCCGTACTGGTGTTGAAGTCCCCCGTAGGTTTTGGGCCCGTCAATTCAACGCTGTTGTTAACATTGAGTATGCCCGTCCAACTATACGCGCCGGGATGGAAATACACGACGCCGCCGCCGTCAACGGCCGCCTGGATGGTTGCGAGTGTGTCAGTTGGGCGGATCTCAGTCGCTCCAGGTGGCGCTTGGGCTTTCACAGGTGCACCGATTATGATGACAATGCCCAGAGCAGCTACAAGAGCCCCTTTAAGGAACTGTGGTTTAGGTTCCCCAACGAAAGTGGATGTGTTTTTCGTTTTCTTAGCCATGATCGTTTTCCCCTTTCTTAAGTCCCGTTGTTTCACGACACAATCTAACTATGATTTCATGGTTTCATTTTGGCTTGGCAAGCGTGCTCATTGAACCTCCTTTCCGTTCACACTTGTTCTATAATTTGGAATATGCGTTCACTGAAAATTCTCTTGCCGTTGCATCTGGCACATTCCCTATGGAAGCGGCAAAGGCTCATCATCTGTCCAGTGCAAGGCCATGATCTCCAGGTCGGTTCGATTGACCTGGCAGTCGCCGTTAATGTCTCCTGAGACAATCGTCTCACAGATTGGCTCGCCAAAATATGACTTACTGGCTTTGGGCGTACCGCCGTAGGCGCCCATGTTGACAAAGCCGCCATTCGGGAACAGCTCCCAGCCGATCGGACTCATTGGATATCCCGCGTCAATACATGGGCTCGTCACATTATCCTGAAGCCAGGTTTGGCTATCGGGATCCCAGCGGCCTGCTTGTGACTTGAGATGGAAATCATCCTCCACACAGACATCATCCAATGGTTCGCGCGTACCCTTGTCGTCCCAGTAACCGTAACGAGCAAAAAGTGGATCGGCGTCGATGTTGCCCTCACCCCAGTTGAGAGTACAGCCGCTTTGAAGATGGATTCCAGCCTGCCCATTGGCTATGTTGCTGTAGCTTAGACTCAATGCTCCCCCATACACTACTGAAAACTCGCGCCCTTGAGGAGCTATATTGGCCCAGACGATGCTATTGGTAATATTAGTAGAGCCTTGCCAGCACAACACAGCCCCGCCAGGTTCGCCTGCCGAGTTGCGCGCGATTGTGCAATTGGTCAGTGTCAGAGGACCTTTCACGCATTCCATTCCACCGCCGGCATGTTTCGCCGTGTTATTGACTATTATGCAGTTCGTCATAGTCACAGACGAGGTTTCGCAGAAAACGGCGCCAGCATCTCTTCCGGCTGTATTCTCTTTTATGGTGCAGTCGCTCATGACCATCGATGAGTTGTTCCAGCACTCCGCCCCGCCTCCATATCCACTAACCTGCGGAGTGGACCCTATGGCCGAATTGCCGCGAATGATGCAGTTAGTCACGATTGCGGATGAGTTAATCCCAGACCAAAGCCCGCCACCACTCATGGCTGAGTTCCCCGTAATAGTGCAGTCGGTAATCGTAACGGATGAGTTGTTCGCACAACAGTACACCCCGCCACCAACTTCTCCTGCCGAGTTCTCCCTGACAGTGCAGTTCGTTAAAGTCAAGGAGGAGTTATCCCAGCAATGCGCCCCGCCGCCATATGTAGCTGAGTTCTCCATGAACGTGCAATCTGCCAAAACAGGCGATGACCCGAAACAGGCGGACACTCCACCCCCACCGCCAGGATTTGCTGTGTTTCTGATGAATATGCAATTTTTCACTGTCCCAGAAGAAGCATTGAAGTATATGCCTCCGCCTGCATATTTGCTTACAGATGGGACCCAAGAACCTTTGCCATCGGTGATCATGAATCCCTCAAGAACAGACGCCTCGGTCTCATCGTTTTCGAAGATCAAAACGCTGCCGCGATTAGTATCAGCCGGCGTGGCCATTTTAATAGTGGTTTCATCTGGCCCGGCTTCGGACTTGACCGTAATGGCTTTGCCTCGAAATGTGATCGGCTCGGTGATAACATACTCGCCAGGTGCTGCAAGCACCATATCGCCGTCGCACGCGGCGTCTATGCCCGCCTGAATGGTTTCAAAATCATAGTCAACGCCCGGCCCTGCGGTAATCGTCCGTGCCTTAGTCGAACCAGTCACCGCCAGGAAAAATAGAGATATTCCCAGGTAGGTTCTCAAAAAAATTTTAATTCGAAAGCAAATCAAAGGTTTCATTTTTTCGTTCTCCCAAAACAAGTGTTGGTGTCCTCTACATATAAACACAGGAAAAATTTCCGATCTTGCGCAAAATCCTGATTCTTTTTTCACTTTTTTCCCATAGGAGGAGCAATTCCGGGGAAAACATATGTCTGAATCCGAAAGTAAATGCTTGACGAATAAGCGGTTATTGCCTATATTAGCTCTGAGAGCGTTTTCTGTATTCCGTATCAAAACCTCTTGTTTCGCCTTGAGAGTCAAAGGATGTGTGACGTATCCCGAACACCTTAAGATGTGGCAGAAAAGTACGCGAATCATGTCACACGACGACTATACAGATATGGGGGGGACAAGAGAGGCATTCCTAACGACCCATTGGTCTGTTATTGAGGACGCGGGTTCAGATGATGAAGACAGAAGTCGAGCCTTGATCGGCTTGTTGCTGAAAAGGTATTGGAAACCCGTTTACTGCTATCTCCGTCGCAAAGGATATGACAATGAGCGGGCCAAGGATCTGACGCAGGGATTCTTTCATGAAGTCGTACTCGGGCGAGGTCTGATTGAGAAGGCCGACAAATCGAAAGGGCGATTTCGCTCATTTCTACTGATCGCCCTCAATCGGTACCTCATTAATGTTAAATATGAGGAATCCGCCCAAAGACGTATACCGAGAGACAAACTTGTCCCACTGGATATGGTCGATCTGCCCGAATTGCCTTATAAAGTCGAACAATCAAGTCCCGAAGAATCCTTCAACTATGCCTGGATATCCTCATTGCTGGAGCAGGTTCTGGAACAGGTCGAAATTACATGCCAGCAAGAAGGGAAGACGGTTTACTGGGAAGTCTTCCACGACAGGATTTTACAACCTATTACCGAAGGAAATGAACAGCCCTCGTTGAAAGAGATTTGCGACAAATATGGAATCAAAGATGATGCTAAAGCCTCCAACATGATCGTTACGGTCAAGAGGTGCTTCCAGACTGTTTTGAGGAAGCATCTTCGTGATTCTGTGGTGTCAGATGAACAGATAAGGGGTGAGTTAAAGGAACTGAGGAGATTTTTTCCGAAATTTGCGCAGGATAACGAATAAATCCTGTATTTATTATTAGAACAGTACAGCAAGTCCGACCTTAGGGTGGGTTCAGTTGGAAAAACATGGCAAAGAAACCCATATTTGGCCTGGATCCGGAAAAGCTGGATCGACTTCTATCCATAGGCACCGACGGTGTCGATGAGTCCTTTCCTAAGGATAAGAGGTTGCCGCTGGCCGGCGACATCGCTTCCGCGCAGAAGTCTGATACGTTAAATTCTGCAACTTCTTTAGATCGATTCACCGAACAGCCTGGAAGCCGAATCGGACGCTATAAACTGCTCCGGGTCCTGGGTGAAGGGGGGATGGGCATTGTTTATCTGGCCGAGCAGGAGGAACCCATCAGACGCCAGGTAGCGCTCAAGATCATCAAGCTGGGTATGGACACGAAAAACGTAATTGTCCGGTTTGAGGCCGAGCGTCAGGCTCTGGCGTTGTTAGATCATCCCAACATCGCTCACATTCATGACGCCGGCGCGACAGAGAGCGGCCGACCCTATTTTGTCATGGAATACGTTCAGGGCTTGCCCATTACGGAGCATTGTGACTCCCACAAACACACTATAGAGGATCGACTCAGTCTGTTTCTACAAGTCTGCCAAGCTGTCCACCATGCCCACCAAAAAGGGATTATTCACCGGGATATCAAACCATCAAACATTTTGGTCTCAATCCAGGATGATCAAGCGCTACCCAAGATTATCGACTTCGGAGTGGCCAAAGCGATCCGCCAGCCTCTGACGGACAGAACACTCTTGACTGAGCAAGGCCAATTGTTCGGCACTCCCGAATATATGAGCCCCGAGCAGGCGGACATGGTCAGTGAGGATATCGACACGCGCTCAGATATCTATTCGTTGGGCGTGCTTTTGTATGTACTGCTAACAGGCGTGCTGCCGTTTGACGCCAAGAAGCTTCGCGAAGGCGGGATTGAGCACATCCGGCAGACTATTCGCCAAACCAATCCTAAGACGCCAAGCACCCGGCTGACAAGCCTTGGGGAGGAAGCCAAAAAGGTGGCTCAGAGCCGTCGTACCGAAGTTGCAACACTTGCCAAACGTCTACACAAAGAACTCGAATGGATCCCCCTGAAGGCGATGCGTAAAGAACGAACCGAGCGTTATCGCTCGGCCTCCGAACTCGCGGACGATATCGAGAATTATTTAAAGGGTGCCCCTTTGTTAGCTGGTCCGCCGGAGATTCTGTACCGACTTTCAAAGTTTGCACAGAGAAACCGAGCATTAGTAAGTGGAATTGCAGCAGTGCTGATTGTGCTTGTCGCCGGTATAATAGCCTCTACGCTTTTTGCCATCGGCCAAGCCCGCGCTCGGGCTGAGGCGCAGGCCGTCTCCGATTTCCTGCGACACAGTGTTCTGGAGTCACTCGATCCTTTTAAGGTTGGAGGCCGGCAGATAACGATTCGGTCAGTCTTTGACGCTGCGTCGGCAAGTCTTCAAGAAGAATTCACAGGCACGCCGCTGGCCGAGGCGGGTATTCGATATACTGTAGGAAACGCTTACTGGAGCTTGGGCCTGTACGAGCAGGGCGAGCTACACCTCAAACGGGCGATGGAGATCCAACAAGCCAGATTGGGCCCCGAGAACCCTGCGACTTTGTTGTCTACCCACTATCTGGGCTGGCTGTACTTTTCTAAGAGTCGTTATACACAGGCGGAACAGTTCCTCACCCAAGCGATGGAGGCCAGGATTCGTGTGCTGGGTCAGGAAGATGAGAACACACTGCTTTCCATGGGTGGGCTAGCCTGCGTTTATAACATGCAGGGGCGCTTCCAGGAGGCCGAGGAGCTTCTCGAGAAGGGTCTGGAGATTACGCGTCGTGTATTTGGCGAAGAGCACCTTCTTATACCGGCGCTCTCGAATGCAATGGCTTGGGGTTACGAGTTACAGGGTCGCTACGATGAGGCAGAGCATCTATCCAGGCGGGGCTTGGAGATCGCCCGCCGAGCGCTGGGCGAGAACGACTGGTTCTCGCTGCTCTTGAAGCACACCCTGGCAAGGACGTACATGCTCCTGGGCAAATACAACGAGGCTGAGGAGCCTTTACAGGAGGCCTTGAAGGGCCGACGCGAGGCCTGGGGCCGGGAGCATCCGGACACGGTGGAGACGATGGCGACTGTGGGTCGGCTGTACCGCACACTGGGACAATACGAGCTGGCGGAATCACATTTAGAACAGGCGATGGAGATCTCGCTCCAGGTGCTGGGTGAGGTGCATTTTATCACTGCTGAGTGTATGTATGAGCGCGGCACGTTGTACTTGAGTCAGGGTCGGTATGACCTGGCAGAGCCCTTGCTGAAGAAGGCGTGGGAAACGACGGAGCATATCCTGGGCGAGGAAAATTGGGCTTCGCTATCCGTAAGGAACACCTTGGGCAAGCTATACACGGCTCAACGTTATTACGCTAAAGCAGAAGAGCTATATCTTGAGACGATGGAGTCCCAATGCCGGAAATTAGGAGACAGTCATCCGGATACTTTAGAATCCAAGAACGACCTAGCGATCCTTTACATGGAACAAGGTGAGTACGCCAAAGCAGAACCACTCCTTCACGAAGCCCTCAAAGGCCGCCGCCTCAAGCTTGGTGACACCCACCCACACACGCTGGAGTCATGGAACCACCTAGTCATGGAACCACCTTATCGACCTCTACGAAGCCTGGAACAAGCCTGAAAAAGCCAACCAGTGGCGAGCAACATTACCCCAGCTTGCTCAGCGGAACCCGCAATAATAACGAGAATCAAGAATCCAGAAGATCCAGGAAACGAGACCTTATTATATCAAAATTCGGTTCTTCCGGATAATGCGCTGGTGGACCCGCCGTTCGTGATGACCGAGGAAAATCATTCGGGGCCCCAGAGGCTCAAATTTCCCGGAGAAGGACTGCTGAAAAGGCAAGATCGGAGATCACCCGCTCGACACTGGATAGGCCACGCAGTTTCAACGGCCGCAGGAAGGCTCGCCGGTTTTGCTGGTCGTCTTTGACGCTCACGCAAAATATTATCTTGAGGCGTTTTTTTACTTGTCTTTTCAGGCATCGGCATTATAATATCCACCGTTCTTTGAAAAAAAGGAGCTTTCACTTGAGGTCCTCACCCATAGAATGGGTGAGGATAACCAAACGGGAACGCGGTAAAAATCCGCGACGGTCGCGCCGCTGTGAGCGTCCGCCCCGGGTCTCTCCGGGAATTCTCAGGACAACAAGCCACTGTTCACCAGAGGTGGATGGGAAGGCGTCCTGGGGTAGGATGCGAGTCAGAAAACCTGCCTGAAGTGATATCGCCATGAACATGTTCTCGCGATTGGAACACGGTTTATGATCGTCAAAAGCATTTGAGGAATCCATTGACTTGAACCGCCGTCCCCTTTGTGAGGACGGCGGTTTTTTTATGTTCACAATATTTCCATGTCGGAGATGACGAGTCATGGGTTCAGAGAAAGAGACTGTTGTTCCTAAGAGTGTTGAGAGGAGCAGAATTATGAGAATTCAAGGCTTATTCGTTCTGGGGTGTCTTTGTGTAGTACCAAGCTTGGTGACAGCAGTTCCCGTGGAAGTCGGTGCCGGAGTCAACACGGCGCTTGTCTACATAGAATGGTCCGATGGTTTTAGCGTCGAGTTCCTGGTGCACTTCGGCCAGGCCGAATGGGAGACCACCACCGGTCTGGGCCTAATGGATATCATCGAAGCCGAAACGGAGCTGACCACGGTCCGTGGCGACTTCGGCTGGGGCGTTGTGATCGACGGGATCAGCTACGAGGGACACAGCGACACAGGATTTGGCGGCGGCGAGCGCTGGTGGCACTATTGGGAAAACAATGCGGGCAGCCGTAATCCCTGGCAATCTTCCATGACCGGCGCGGCCGGGCGCACCGCGGCTCATGGCGATGCGGACGGCTGGCTCTACGGCCACGGCAAGGCACCGACGCCGGCGAGCGTGAATCCCTTCCTGCCCGGCTACGGGCAGTATGTTTACGATTCCAACGACTTTGCCACGACCTGGATCGCCTATGAGCCCAATGGCATGGTCAACGACTGGCTTACCGGCAAGCCATTCAACGATCCTAATGCGGCGCTCGGTCGGCCCACGGTTGATACCAGTGGGGACGATTGGTTTGTTCCCATGGATATGAACGCCCCGGTGGTCCCCGTTTATCCGCCGCTCAGGGCCCACGAACTGGTGTACCTGGGTGAGGGGGGGACGATCACACTCAGTTTCAACCATCCCGTGCGCGACGATGTGGAAAATCCCTACGGCATGGACTTCATCGTTTTCGGCAATTCGTATCAGATCGTCGGTGGTAGCCAAGGCTGGACCAACGGAGATCCGAGGTCTGTGATCGTCGGTTCATCGGGCGGGACGGAGCCGGGCATCGTGTCGGTCAGCCAGGACGGCACGACGTGGTACAGCTTCACCAATGATCCGAACTTTATGAGGGCCGATCCCAACTTCATCAAGCTCGCCGGTGATGCTGAGGACGGTCCGTTCTGCGGTGGGTTTGCACCGACTCTGGGCCGAGTCTATGATCCTTGCTATGCGGATATCTCCCTGGGGGATTGGAATCGTTGGTGGGCTGAACCCACGAATCCGACCCTACCGCTCGACCCGGTCCTTTCCTATGCGGCGTTCGACGGCATGTCTGTGGCACGTATCGCCGAGACCTACGGGGACTCCGCTGGCGGTGTCGGATACGACCTGGCCCGACTCGACCTTCCGGCCGATCCCCATACGGGCCTGAAATGGTTCCAATACATTCGGATCGACGATGCACCGGGCAGCGGCTCACCGGAAATCGATGCGGTCGCCGATGTGAGCTGCCCTGGCGACTACCAGCATCCCGCGCCGGTGGGCGATCTGAATGGGGACTATCGAGTGGATCAGGATGATATCGCCATGGTGGAAGGATTCCTGGATCGGACAATCACAGACCCGAGTGATCCGGCGGCAGTAGCGGATCTTAATGGCGACGGCAGGGTGGATCAGGCCGATTGGGATATGGTCACGGCCAACACAGGCGCTTGTGCCTGGGGCTGTCCAACTGAAGATGGATAGACTGTGAGGCATGATGCTGTGGATGGACGGCACTTCGTCGATCCGCAGCCTTCCATGTGGATAGACGGTTATGCAGGGATTGAAGCGGCAAAGCGGCTTAAGCTTGGTGGAAGTGCTCGTTGTCGTCTCGACGTCCGCCTTGCTCATCGGCATACTGCTGCCGTCCCTCGGTACGGCCCGGCAGCAAGCTAAGCGGAGCTTCTGCCTCAACAACTTGCGGCAAATGGCCCTCGCCGCCCAAACGTACTGCGCGGTCTACGAAGATCGTTATCCCCTGGCCTATCACACCGGGCGCGTGAATGGAATTCGGCGGTATCTGGCCTGGGATTTCACTACATGGAAGGACTGGAGCCAGACCGACCCGGTCGAACATGTCGAACCCGGCTTGTTGTGGATGGGACGAACCGTTGAGAAGATACAGCAGTGCCCGGTCTTCAAAGGTCCGGCCAACTGGTTTGTGGATCCGTACACCGGCTATAACTACAACACGAGCTATATCGGACGTGATGAAACCGCCAGCCCCGTTGACTCGGTCAGGACGACCGACGTATGTTCTCCGGCGCAGACGGCGTTGTTCGGCGATGGAGACTACGTCGGCGGGGCGAACAAATTCATGCGGGCCCCGTTCTCGAATCCCCGCGACGCCAGTTTCAGCGATGCGTTTCGTCACGCCGGTGCGCAGGGCTTCCGCCACCTGCATACGACCAACGTTGCCTTTTGTGATGGCCATGCCCGTTTCCAGCGCGACCTGCACACCGAAACAGACCCCATAGGCCGGGACATCCTCGAACAACACAACCAAACGCACGACAATCCGATCGGCTTTCTCTCGGCGGATAATCGCCTGTACGACCTGAAATAACAAATGGCTCGGAAGGGACATCCGCCCTCGCCCGACACCCACGAGAAAACAGGACGTTCTTGCTGACGGCCCTTTCTCGACCTCTTTTGCGCTCAGCTTTGCGCTAAAGAAGCGAATGTCATCAATCGACCGAAAGTAGAATTGTCAAGCACTATCCTTACGGTAGCGACAACGGCTCTTCATCTGTCCAGTGCAACGCCATGATCTGCAGATCGGCTCGATTGACCTGGCCGTCACCGTTGATGTCTCCTGCAACAACCGTCTCACAGACCGGCTCACCAAAATATGACTTGCTTGCTTTAGGCGTACCACCGTAGGCGCCCATGTTGACAAAGCCGCCATTGGGAAACAGCTCCCAGTTGATCGGAGCCATCGGATCTCCTGCATCAATGCACGGGCTGGTAACATCATCCTGCACCCAGGTTTGGCTATCAGGGTCCCAGCGACCGGCTTGTGACTTGAGACGGTAATCCCCGTCCACCCAGAAATCGTCGGAGGAATCACGGGTGCCGTTGTCGTCGAAGTAGCCGAGACGGGCAAAAAGCGGATCGGCGTCGATGTTGCCCGCGCCCCAATCGAGAGTGCTACCGCCTCGAACATCGGCTCCAGCCTCGCCGCCGGCTACGTTGCTGTGCATAATGCGGAATTCGGTAGGTGTCTTCTGCAGATGAATCTCGGGCCCCTTGGGAGCCGTGTTTCCCCAGAGGATACTATTGGTGACCGTCGCAGAAGCCCCATTAAAGCAGCCCATTCCACCGCCGAAGTTTGCTGAGTTCCCCCAGATAGTGCAGTTGATGACAGCCATAGAAACCGGTGCCCAGCCTCCCAGTCCTCCGCCCGAGCGTGCGGTATTGCCCGCTATGATACAGTTGGTCACAGTCACAGATGCAGCGCTGTCACTGCAGAACACTCCCCCGCCCACACATCCCGAGTAGTTCTCAACGATAAGGCAGTCGGTCATGGTCAAGGACGAGTCAAGATAGCAATGAACCCCGCCACCGCCCGCCCATGCGGTTGCTAAGCACGAGTTGTCCCTAATAGTACAGCCAGTGACGGTCATGGATGAACCTTTCCCGCAGAACACCCCACCGCCCGACCTTCCCGCCGAGTTTTCCGATATAGTGCAGTTGGTTAGGGTCGCCGACGAATTCTCCCAACACAATACTCCGCCGCCACTGTCTTCCGTGGCCACGTTTTCACTGATAATGCAGTCCGTTAGGGTCGCCGAGGATCCGGAGTGAAGCATCATCCCGCCGCCACCTTCATCCGTGGTCATGTTCCCACTGATGATGCATTGGGTTAGGATCGCGGAGGAACCTAACCCAATAAACACTCCACCGGCGACGTCTTTCGCTCGGTTCTGCGCTATGGCACAATTCCTCACGGTCCCGGAAGAAGTATCGAACAAGATGCCTCCGCCAGCACAGTCGAATTCAGATTCTTCAGGATCCCAAAACCGACAACAACCCCGGCCTCCAGTAATCGTGAATCCCTCAAGAACGGACGCGGCGGTCTCGTTGTTCTCCCCATCCGGATGCTGGTCTCATCCGGTCCAGCCTCCGATATGACCGTGATGGCCTTGCCTCGAAACGTGATCGGCACGGTGATCACGTACTCGCCAGGCGCCACCAGCACCGTATCGGTGTCGTTCGCTGCATCGATCCCCGCCTGGATAGCTTCTCCCGGACCTACTGTAATCGTGGCTCCACTCGCAAGCTCGATACCACCAAGTACAATAGCCGCAATGAATCCTACTAACATTGACCTCATTCTGTAACCACATGACCATTTCATTTTACACCGTCCTTTCTCCCTTTTGCTCAAGGGGCTTACAGTAAATGTTGCTCTTTGCCACTGGCGAATTCACCAAAGGCCTCTGTAATACAATCACCGGAAACTTTTGAATGCTGCGCGAAATCTTCAAATTTTTTCTCAAAAACTTGATGTGAGGCGTAACTGAGCCAGAAATACAGATTTATGGCTTGCTCATACTGTTACAACTCGCTATTGTAGAGGTTAGGAAGCTGAGGAAAATGTATGGTCCGCACCCTAACATGACCTTTGGGGAAGGCTCAAATGCAGCGCGGTGATTACACAGATATGGGTGGGGCGGGCAGAGCATTTCTGACCACACACTGGTCCCTGATCGAGAACATCCAATCCGGTGACGACAAGAATCGAGACCTAATCGGTTTGTTGCTCAGGAGATATTGGAAGCCCGTGTACTGCTATTTGCGTCAAAAGGGATATGACAACGAGCAAGCTAAGGATTTGACGCAGGGCTTTTTCCACGACATCGTGCTGAACCTGAATTTGATCCAGCGAGCAGATCAGTCTAAGGGGCGCTTCCGATCATTTCTGTTATTTGCTCTTAACCAATATCTTATGAACGAAAAACGCAGACAGAATGCTCAGAAACACATTCCCACGGACAGAATTGTCTCTCTGGATACCGTCGAAGCGCCCGTTTTGCCACAGAGCATCATCGAGTCAAGTCCGGAGGACTCCTATAACTACGCCTGGGTGTCGGCCCTGTTGGATCACGTCCTGTCAGACCTTGAGCGCGTGTGTAGCCAGCAAGAGATGGAGATTCATTGGTGTGTCTTCCGTGAGAGGGTGGTCCTACCCATGCTGAATAATGCTGCACGTCCATCCTTGACAGACATCTGTGAGAAATATGGCATCGAGAGCGAAAAAAAGGCCTCTAATATGATCATCACGGTCAAGAGGCGTTTTCAGGCTGTTTTGAAACAATATGTCCGCAGCACGGTAGCTTCTGAGAGCCAGATGGACGATGAATTGAAAGAAATAATGAAATTCCTCCCAAAAAAAGCGCAGCATTCTGAATAAAGCGGTGAGTTAACAATAGAGCATGAGACTGCTTCATGCGCGCATTGTTGTCCTGGGAAAAGGTACAGCAATCAAGACAGCTTTTGACAATAGGTCAATCTTGAGGACCTGAACATGGCCAGAGAATCGGCATTTGGGGCGGAACCTGAGCAACTGAGGGAACTTCTATCCTTTGGTCTGGAGGATTCAAGCGAGCAAGCAGAGGCCCTGACAGCCTCGCTGGGCGCCGTCCTTGAGCGGCCCGGCGGACAGATTGGCCGGTACAAGCTGCTCAGCGTCTTGGGGGAAGGCGGGATGGGTATCGTCTATTTAGCCGAACAGCAGGAGCCCATTAAGCGACGCGTGGCTTTGAAGGTGATCAAGCCCGGCATGGACTCGTCACGTGTCATTGCCCGTTTTGAGGCCGAACGTCAGGCCTTAGCCCTCTTGGATCATCCGAATATCGCCCACGTCCACGACGCCGGGACAACCGGAGCCGGCCGACCCTATTTTGTCATGGAGTACGTCAAGGGCCTGCCCATCACCGAGCATTGTGACCTCCACAAACTCACGATCGAAGACCGGCTCAACTTATTTCACCAAGTCTGTCTCGCCGTGCATCACGCTCACCAGAAAGGGATCATCCATCGCGATATCAAGCCATCGAACATCCTCGTCTCGACCCACGATGATCAGGCGATCCCTAAGATTATCGATCTCGGAGTCGCCAAGGCCATCAGCCAGCCGCTGACTGAGCAAACTCTGTACACCGAGGATAGCCAATTACTCGGCACGCCGGAGTATATGAGCCCCGAGCAGGCGGACATGGCCAGCGAAGACATCGACACCCGCTCGGACATTTATTCGCTGGGTGTGCTGTTATACGTACTCCTGACCGGCGTTTTACCATTCGATTCCACAACTTTTCGTGAAGGCGGGATTGATCGTATCCGGCAGGTGATCCGCGAAGCGAATCCCAAGACGCCGAGCACCCGGCTGACGCGGCTGGGTGACGAGGCCAAGAAGGTCGCTGAAAGTCGCCGGACTGAAGTCGCAACTTTGGCCAAGTGTTTGCACAAAGAGCTCGAATGGATTCCCCTCAAGGCGATGCGAAAGGAACGCTCAGAACGCTATCGGTCCGCCTCTGAGCTTGCGGACGATATCGAGAACTACCTGAAGGGTGATCCACTCATCGCCGGGCCTCTGAGTGCTGCCTATCGGCTTAAGAAACTTGTCCGAAGGAACAGAGCGTTAGTAAGCGGCGCCGCAGCGGTGCTGTTGGTGCTTGTGGCCGGGATTATAGTCTCGACGGTTTTCGCCATCGGCCAAGCTCGCGCTCGCGCCGAGGCCCAGGCTGTAGCCGATTTCCTCAAGAATGACGTTCTGGCGTCAGTCGATCCGGCTGAATCAATGGGCCGGGAAGTCACCGTTCGCTATGTTCTTGACGCGGCGTCGGAGAAGCTCGAGGGCAAGTTCGAGGACGAGCTCCTTGTTGAGGCATCGATACGCCAGACACTGGGGATCACGTACCTGAACCTGGGTGAGTATGAGGCGGCCGAGCCTCACCTGGCGCGTGCGCTGGAGATCCGCCAGGAGCAACTCGGCGAGGAGGATACCCACACGCTGACTTCCATGAACAATTTGGCCGAGCTGTACAGACTCCGGAGCCGATACAACGAGGCGGAGGCGCTTTTGGTCAAGGCGCTGGAGATAGGCCACCGCGTGCTGAGTGAGGAGGACCTGCAAAAGCTGAACCTCATGAGGGAACTTGGCACAGTGTACCGATTGCAGGGCCGTTACGACAAAGCGGAGGCACTGTGCGTCAAGGCGCTGGAGATAAGGCGCCGCGTGCAGGGCGAGGAACATCGGAGGACCCTGTCTGCCATGTACAGCCTTGCCATGACGTACGCGTATCAAGGTCGGTACGAGAAGGCCGAGACGTTGCAGCTCAAAGCACTGGAGATCATGCTGGGTGAGGAACATCCAGAAACCATAGGGTCCGTGTACGGCCTTGTCTTTCAGTACAGGAACCAGGGGCGTTACGACGAGGCGGAAGCGCTCTGCATCAAGATGCTGGAGATAAATCGCCGCCTGTTCGCTGAGGAGCATCCACATACCCTGCGTTCCATGAACGACCTTGCCCGGGTGTACATGGCCCAGGGTCGGTACGATGAGGCCGAACCACTGTTCGTAAAGGCACTGGAGGGGCGGCGCCGCGAGCTCGGCGAGGAGCACCTGGACGCACTGGTATCCATGAACTGTCTTGCCACGCTGTACACCGGTCAAGGTCGTTATGACGAGGCCGAACCGTTGTTCATAAAGATATTGGAGATAGCGCAACGTGTACTGGGCGACGACCACCCCGAAACGCTCACTGCTATCAATGGTCTCGGCGTGTTGTACACCAAGAAGAAACAGTACGACCAGGCCGAGCCGCTTCTCATTGAAGCTCTTGAAGGCCGCCGTCTCAGACTCGGCGACACTCACCCGCACACATTAGAGTCATGGGACACGCTGATCGACCTCTACGAAGCCTGGAACAAGCCGGAAAAGGCCGTCCATTGGCGAGCGAAGCTGCCTCCTGATGCGGAGTTGGAATAGAGGTTTGTTCATCTCGATGTAATGGGTCGTTCCGCCGGGATATCATAGATTGCACGAACAAGAGTTGAAAAGCCGAACGCGATATGCTATACGTTATGCCCTATGGGCAAGTTGTATGGTTTGATATTCGACGTGGACGGCGTGATTGCCGATACCGAGGCGGTGAACGCCCGGGCCTCAATCCAGGTTTTTGCCGATCTGTTCGGCGTCGAGGGCGTCGTGCGGAAGGATTTCGAAGCGGGTCTCGGCCGGGGAGCGGAAGAATACGTTAGGGCCGGCGCCACAATCCACGGCCTGGAGCTGAGCGATGACCAGGTCGAAGAGGCGACGCAACTGCGTC
>SMTZ1_10003406_pt1 | contig 15970 bp, 18 predicted proteins | sample DeeMarSWOR136_30_FD_25667 | JGI IMG/M metagenome (IMG submission 25667)
AAGTGCAAAAGGGTATAATGCGGCAGAGGTAGCGTCCTGTCTGGAGGTGAAGCCCGAGCGTATCAGGAGCAGGGCTGCCCAGAATGATGGAAGACACAGGGAGTCCCGCGGCAGGACAGGGGGAGCGGGACTGGACAACCGGCAGCGTTCCCCGTAATCTCCTGGCTCTATCCTGGCCGATGATGGTGACCGAAGGCCTCTACATGATAGGCATCAGCATCGACATGGTCTGGGTGGGCAGACTTGGCTCTACGGCCATCGCCGGAATCGGGGTTGCCGGTATCTACGCCGGTGTCCAGATGATGATAATGACCGGCCTCAGCATGGGGACCCGTGCCCTGGTAGCCCGTTACATCGGTGCCCGTGATATCGAGGGGGCCAATCATGCTGCTCAACAGGCCTTCGTTATCAGTCTCATTTACACGGTTGTTATGGCAGTGCTCGGCGTCGTTTTTGCTGAAGCAGTGCTGACATTAATGGGGTTCGCCTCCGACGTCGTCGCGATTGGGACCTCCTACATGCGTATTATGTTTGGTTTCGGTTCGGCAACGGTGGCCTTCTGGTATATGGGCTACAGCATACTACAGGCCTCCGGAGACGCAACTACGCCCCTGGTGATAACCATCTTCTACCGGGTTCTCCACGTTCCCCTGTGTTATGCTCTGGTTCTGGGCGAATGGGGATTTCCCCAGATGGGTTCCGACGGGGCAGCCGTGGCCAACGTCATCTCCAGAGCTACGGGCATGGTTCTGGTTCTCTGGGCACTATACGCGGGGTGGGCAGTGTCTTTTAAATCGGACCGGTGGCTGCGGGGGTGGAAGGTACGCGATACAGGCAGAAGTGTACCACGACAGTTGCTAAACTTTATGGCTATCTGGCGCGTTTTCATCGTGGGGCCGGGTAGACTCCGGCTGACCATGCGCGGTTTCCGGGTTGACCTCGCTATGGTCTGGCGCATGGTAAGGATTGGCATCCCGGCTTCAATAATGGGTGTGCAGCGTTCACTCAGTATGATAATTGTCGCTGGACTAACAGGCGCGTTCGGTACTACGGCGGTGGCGGCGCATTCCGTTCAGCAACGGGTGGAAATGGTGCTGATGCCGGTGAACCTGGGACTTGGTTTAGGCTCTGGCGTGCTCGCGGGACAGAATCTTGGAGCACGGCAACCCGAGCGTGCTGAGAGAAGCAGCTGGCAGGCAGCCCTGCTATCCACTGGACTGATGGTTATCTGTTCGACGGCGGTTTTTTTCTGGGCGGAGAACATAGTGCGTATCTTTAATTCCGAGCCAGACCTGGTAGCCATGACGAGTACGTTTCTGAGAATAGCGACTGCCGGTTACATCTTCCTTGGTGTAGGCACGGTCCTGATGCAGTCGCTTTCGGGTGCCGGAGACACTGTGCCGCCGATGGTCTTCGGTATCGTCGCCGCTTGGGGGTTCACGGTGCCACTGGCATACCTCCTGCCCGGGGTTGGCAATATCGGTGTCAATGGAGTGCGCTGGGCGTTGGTGAGCGGTTTTGTTGCCCAGGCTATTCTCTCCATTGCATACTTCAGACTTGGCAGATGGAAACGTAAAAAGGTATAATTAGTATCGGTTGCGATTGCGAAGATTAGCAGAACATGTCCGGTGAGGTGAGACGGTGCCCATATACGAATACGAGTGTAATTCATGCCATTATCGCTTTGACAAGCGTCAGGGATTTAATGATGCCCCGTTAGCAGAGTGTCCCAAATGCCAGGGGACCGGTCGGCGAGTTTTCTATCCGGCTCCAATAATATTCAAGGGGAGTGGTTTCTATGTAACGGACAGCCGCAGCCGTAGTGGCGATGGCGGAGGCGATGGTAACGGGAGTGGGTCGGACACCGGCGGGAAAAAGTCACCTGCTGGAGAAGGGACAAAGGAGCCTGGGGGGTGAAAGCGTTGCTGCAGCGGGTTACCCACGCCTCGGTAAGTGTCGACGGAGAAACGGTCGGTAGTATTGGACGCGGGCTGGTGGGTTTCATCGGCGTAGCTGTCGGCGATACCAAAGAGGATGCCAAATACCTGGTGCAGAAGATGGTCGGGCTGCGTATCTTCTCAGATGAAGAGGGAAAGTTTAATCTGTCCGCACTGGATGTCAGTGGCGAATTGCTTCTAATCAGCCAGTTTACTCTGCTTGCCAATACCCGCAAAGGACGGCGTCCCAGCTTCACCGAGGCCGCATCACCTGAGCTGGCCGAGGAACTGTTTCAGTATTATGTGCAGCAGGCCAGTTCCACCGGCCTCCGCGTGGCTACCGGCCACTTCCAGCAGTATATGCAGGTTGAGATACATAACGACGGCCCGGTAACCATCATGCTGGACAGCCGGGACAGACATCTCCCCAGGAATGCATAATCGGGTAATCACCCGTTTTTAGGGATAGTAAAGGAGGTTAATCGTATGGGTAAACTTGATGGTAAAGTAGCAATCGTCACCGGCGCCAGCCGCGGCATCGGCAAGGCGACGGCTATCCTGTTCGCTGCAGAAGGGGCCAAAGTAGCCTGCGCAGCACGTACCATGGGTGAGGGCGACCATATCTTAGAGGGCTCGCTGTCAACCACGGTGTCTGAAATCGAGGCAGCTGGTGGTACAGCAATAGCGGTGCCGACTGATATATCTCAAGAGGAGAGCTGTCGCGACCTGGTCGCGAAGACGAAGGAGACCTTCGGTCCGGCCGATGTCCTCGTCAATAACGCCGCCCTGACCTACTTCATACCGGTCAAGGACTTCCCCGTGCGCCGTTGGCTCCGCTCTTTCAGCGTCAACTTCCACGGCCCGTTCATCCTCAGTCAGGCCGTACTACAGGATATGGTAGAGCGACGTAGCGGCGCCATCGTTAACGTTTCCTCCGGGGCAGGTATCGGGCCGGGGCGAGGTCCATACAAAGAGTCCACCGGTGGAGAGCGCGGTGGCACGCTCTACGGTGCCGAGAAGGCAGCTCTGGAACGTTTTACTCAGGGACTTGCCCAGGAGGTCTATCAGTACGGTGTTACGGTTGCCTGCGTCTCCCCTTCACTGGTCGTGCCGACACCCGGTACGGTATACCACAAGCTGGTCAGCGGTATGGACGACCCCCGGGGGGAGCCACCCGAGGTTATGGCACGTGCTATCCTGCTCCTGGCGAGCGAGCCACAGGATAAAGTCACCGGCCGGGTGACCTACAGCCAGGCGATACTCAAGGAGTTTGGCTGGATAGCGGAGGGCAAAGGCCTCGGTATCGATCGACCGGGTAGCGGTTTCAGCCAGATATAGGGAGTCCATTTCTTCGCAAGTGTTGAACTCATCAGTAATGTGTTGGCTAATTATTGCACATGATTGTAAGTGCGTGTTGTTGCATTTATTTGTGCCTTGTGATATGATACCTGCGGAATTAGAGGTAGCCAGGTAAGGACGGGTGGAACAGTCCAGGGACATAATTGACGTGCTGAAACAGCAGGGTTATCGGCTGACCCCACAGCGGCTGATGGTAGTCTCAGCAATAGAGAACAGTGAGGACCATATCAGTGCCGAGGAGATATATTCCCAGGTCGTAACCAGGTATCCCAGTGTCAATATCTCCACCGTATACCGCACTCTGGAACTGCTGAAACGCCTCGGACTGGTGACCGAGACCGACCTCGGTGGGGGTCGGGTACGGTACCATCCGGCGAGCAAGGGACACCATCACCACCTAGTCTGCCAGGAGTGCGGTGCCATGATTGACCTTGATGAATCGATTTTGAAGCCGCTTCAGGAGGCCCTTTTGCTGGAGCACGACTTCATTGCCGATCTGAGACACCTTGCCATTCATGGACGTTGTTTCAGGTGCCAACGCTGATTTTTCCCGCTATTGCAGGTTAATAAAAAAATCATAGGAGGGTTCCATTGGCTACCGATGACATCGCCAAACTCAAGACCCTGCTGGGTTACTGGATAGAACATAACCATGAACACGGCCAGGAGTTCCGGGAATGGGCGGACAGGGCGGCCGTACCGGGCGATATCGGAAAAGACCTGCGTCAGGCTGCTGAGGAGATGGACAAAGCCAGCCAGTTCCTGTCAGAAGCACAGGAGAAGCTGGGGGGAAGGGAGGCCTGAAATGTGCCTGTCCAAGGTATATTTCGACCGGGATGGCCAGAAGGAGATTGTCCTCGAAGAGGTCGCCTCCATTGTTGCTACCGGCGGGAAGCTCCAACTAAAAACGCTCTTCGGGGAGCAGAAGGTGATTGACGCCCATATCAAAGAAGTTGACCTGCTGGCCCACAGCGTCTTGCTGGAAGAACCTGGAGTAAATAATACTTGACCGCAGGAGAATCTGCAGAGGTCCATCTCAGGGATTTTGCTGTAACAGGTGCTGACGCACCTCCTGCTCTACTACCCTGTGGACTTCTTGAAACGGCATATCTCGTTCGAGGGCGATTCTCCGGCAGTCATCGTATTCCGGCGAGACCGCCAGGATATCACCCGAATACCGCTTGATTTTGGCGTGTACGTGGCCAAGATTTGAGTCAATCTCGATTATTTCCCTCTGGGCGATATGTCGTGAGATTGGCCTTACCCGAATCCCCAGCGTAGAGGTCTCCCTCATGATTATTTCTGTTATTTTGGATTCAGCGTGGGCCGGAGCCAGCACGCTGAGCATAATGGCCGGTCGGTTCTTCTTCATCTGTATGGGGGTAAACCAGACGTCCGCAGCCTGTTCCACGAAGAGCTGCTCCATTAGATAGCCGTAAATCTGAGGGTTCATATCATCGATATTCGTCTCAAGTAACCTGAGTTCGTCACCGTAGTCCGAAGTGGACTCCTCGCCGAGCCAGACACGCACCACGTTCGGCCACCCCTCGAAGTCTTTGCTACCAGCCCCGTAACCAATCCCGGTGATGTTCATCTGGGGCTGGCCGAAGGTCGCCAGCGATGTGATCAGCGCTGCACCGGTGGGAGTGACGAGCTCCCCCTGAGGACGGGATGGTTCAGGTCCAGAGGTTAGCGGAGCGCCGACATCAGCAAGTAATTGCAGGGTAGCGGGCGCTGGAGATGGTAACCTCCCGTGGCTGGTCGCCACGGAGCCGCTCCCCGCAGGTAACGGCGAGGAATAACAGCGCTCTATCTTGAGACATTCCAGGGCGAACACCGTTCCGACGATATCTATAATAGAATCGACGGCACCGATTTCATGAAAATGCACCTCTTCTACGGGAATACCGTGGATATTCGCTTCGACCCTGCCAAGGCGACGGAAAATATCGCTGCTTTGCTCTTTTACCCTGGTGGAAAGCTGGCTTTCTTCGATAAGCTGGAGTATCTGCGTCAGCGAGCGGTGGTCTTGATGCGTACCGTTGCCGATGATGACGTTAAATTTGGTGGCCGTTATGGAAGAACGCTGCACCTTCTCCGCCGTGAGTTCATAATCACCGATATTCAGGCCTGCCAGCCCGTTTTTCAGCGTATCCAAATCAAGCCCGGCATCGAGCAGCGCCCCGAGTAGCATATCGCCGCTGCACCCGGAAAAACAATCAAAGTAAGCGATTTGAGTCATGTTTTCGCCTCTCACGTGCCAGATTCAAGACCGATATTCAGGCTGCCGGTACGGTAACCGGTTAGGTCCAGAGTCACGTATTTATATCCTAGGGATTTAAATTGCTCTACTATCTTTCTGCGGATGTCATCTTTGAGAAGAATACCCATTTCCTGTTCATCCACTTCGAGGCGGGCAATGTCTCCGTGATGTCTTAGCCGGAGCTGCCCCAGGCCAAGGCCGTGTAAAAACCGTTCTCCCTCGGCTATCAGTTGCAGTGTCTCGAGAGTAACCGGCGTGCCGTAGGGGATACGCGAGGCCAGGCAGGGCGAGGCCGGTTTGTTCCAGGTCGGCAGGCCTTTCTCGCGGGAGAGGTGGCGGACTTCCTCCTTGGTCAGTTCAGCCTTGATGAGGGGGCTCCGCACGCCCGATTCCTCGGCGGCCCTGCGGCCGGGACGGTAATCGGTAAGGTCGTCATAGTTCGTACCGTCGATTACCCAGTCCAGCCCTTCCTCGGCGGCAATTTGCTTTAATCTGCTGAAAAGGGCGATGCGGCAGTGGTAGCAGCGGTCGGGCGGATTGGTGGCGAAACCGGGAGCCTGGAGGAGGTCAAGCTCAATTGTCCGGTAAGGGAACCCTTCCTTACTGGCGGTTGTCTCAGCCTCATTCTGTTCTTCCTCGGGGAAAATGGAGCCCGATACAAAGACTGCCAGCGAATTGGGACCGAGTACTTCATGGGCGACGGTAGCCAGGAAAGTGCTGTCCACCCCGCCGGAATAGGCAACTAGAACGGTCTTCATCTCCCCCAGGATATGCTTAAGCCGTTCTACCTTCGCTTCGGTCTGCGTGTTTGTAGACTTCACTCTCCACTCTGCTGCAAATTAATCATGCTGGCTAGGTACCCGGCTCCGAAACCGTTATCGATATTGACTACCGCCACGCCGGGGGCACAGCTGTTCAGCATCGTCAGCAGGGGGGCCAGACCGTTGAAGCTGGCCCCGTATCCCACGCTGGTAGGCACGGCGATAATAGGCACCGATACCAGGCCGCCAACGACACTGGCAAGGGCCCCTTCCATACCGGCAACGACCACGATAACCCTGGCCTTACGCAGCTCGGGTAGCTTGTCCAGCATCCGGTGAAGACCGGCCACGCCGATGTCAAAAAATTTCTCGACCTTGCTGCCCATAAGCTCCGCGGTGACGGCAGCTTCTTCGGCGACGAGGATGTCGGAAGTACCGCCGGTGACTACGGCCACGCCGGGTCTAAGTTTGCTATTCTGTGAGCGGTTGACCGTGATAGTCCTGGCTCTGGGATTGTATACGGCATCGGCTATTCTTACTTTTAGCTCGTCGAAAACCTCGGCGCCAACGTGTGTAATCAGTATCTTTTTCGAAGAGACGAGCAACCGTTCGGCGATTGACACGATTTGCTCACTGGTCTTGCCCTGCCCGAATATAACCTCTGGAAAACCCAGCCTTAAGCTGCGGTGATGGTCAATGTTGGCGAAGCCTAATTTCTCATAGGGTAGAACGCGTAGCTCTTCCAGGGCCTGCATGACGGATAGGTCTCCTGATTTGACCCTCTCCAGTATCTGAAATAACCACTCGTCGGTTATTTGTGTTTCATCTGGAATATCGTTGTCAGGCAATTTACAGTCCCTCTTCTAACAGTTATCGTGTCGGAAGTGATGTTAAGCTCACGAGAGCTTCAACGTTTGCGGCTCTATTTCGAGGCTGATGTCCAGCGCCTCTGCTGAGTGGGTCAGCGCCCCTATCGAGATAATATCAACGCCAGACTCGGCTGCTGCCCGCACGTTCTCCAGGTTGATTCCCCCCGATGCCTCTGTTCTGACTCCGTCCGGCATCTGGTCGACGGCGCGGCGCATCTCCTCAGGGCTCATGTTGTCCAGCATGACGATGTCCGCCCCGGCCTCGGCGGCCTCCCTGGCTTCTTCAACACTGGTGACCTCCACCTCAATAGCCATGCCTTCGGGAGCATTCTTTCTGGTTCTGGCGATAATGTCCTTCATATTCATGCAGAGGGCGCGTAGTGCCGCCACGTGGTTGTCTTTTATCAGAATACCGTCGCCGAGGTGGAGGCGGTGATTTTTGCCGCCCCCCATGCGTACGGCGTACTTTTCCAGCAACCTGAGTCCAGGCGTGGTCTTGCGAGTATCGACGATTGTGGCGGCAGTGCCTTCGGTCTCTGATACATAGCGGGCGGTCAGGGTGGCGATACCGCTCAGGTGTTGCAGGAAGTTAAGCATCACCCGCTCTGCCTTAAGGATGCTGATAACCCTGCCGGAGACGGTCGCGATTTTATCTCCCGGCCTGATTCTGGTTCCATCCGGGATGAGTACTGTGAACTCGAGTGACGGGTCGACCCTGAGCAATACCCTGCCGGCTACGTCGATACCGGCCAGGACACCCTCGGCCTTGGCCTCAATGGTAGCCTTGCCCAGAAGCTTCGCTGGAATCAGTGCTTCACTGGTAACGTCCCCCTGGCCTGTGTCCTCAACCAGGGCAAGGTTTATGATACGGTCAATCTGCTCTCCTGTTATTTGCGAATTATCTTTCATATTCACTGCCCCTCGGTGAATACCAGGTGATATAGCCAGTCCGGCGAGCTTTGTGGGAAGTCGGTGCGGAAGTGGGCGCCGCGACTTTCTTCGCGGAGAAGGGCGGCTTCGGCTATGAGCCGACCGGCCAGTACCATGTTACTCAGTTCGTACGAGGGTCGGTCGGTCGGTGCTGGTAGTATTTTTTGCCAGGCGGCCAGTGTTTCGGCTGCCTCGGTCAGGGATTCGCGGCAGCGCATAATGCCCACCCTGTCCCAGAGAAGCGTCTGTACCTCGGCGTGAGATGGTGCCTTCACTGCCTTACCGCTTGGCCACTGGTGCAGCTTATGATGTACCGCCTGGCGCTTGTCTTGGTCGGCTGCCTGCCCCCCTGCACCACGACTGGACTTCTCGGTGATTCGTTTGCTGAAGACGAGTACCTCCAGCATTGAGTTCGACGCCAGTCGGTTCGCACCGTGGACGCCGGTACAGGCGACCTCACCAGTGGCGAAGAGTCCGGCGACGTTTGTCTCTCCCCAGGTATTGACCTTAACGCCACCCATCATGTAGTGGGCAGCCGGGGCTACCGGAGCCGGTGTCTGGGTGATATCCAGGCCGTGGTCAAGGCAGAAACGGTATATGTGGGGGAACCGGGTCAGGGTCAGGTGTCTTGGCAGGTGAGTGACGTCGATATAGACGTGGTCGGAGTCTGTCTTTTCCATCTCCCGCACGATGCTCCGGGCGACAACATCCCTCGGTGCCAACTCGCCTTCTGGCGCATAGTCCTGCATGAAGCGTCGTCCTTCCACGTTACGTAGTATCCCGCCTTCACCCCTGACGGCTTCCGAGATGAGGAAAGGGGCTACTCCGGGCAGACGCAGGGCGGTTGGGTGGAACTGGAAAAACTCCATGTCCGTAATCTCAGCCCCGGCCTTGAAAGCCAGGGCTATGCCGTCGCCGGTGGCGATATCAGAGTTGGTGTTGAACCGGAACAGTTGCCCCGCCCCGCCTGTGGCCAGAATCAACGAGCCACTTTCAAACTCCTCGACTTTGCCGGTGTTGCAGTCGAAGGTCCTTACTCCGCCGGCCTTCCCATTCTTCACCAGTATCTCGGTGGCGAGGCAGTTCTCAAGCACGCGTATTCCCATCGAGCGCACCCGCTTGCTCAACGTGACCTCTATATGCTCGCCGGTGGCGTCTCCACCAGCATGTAGGATACGCGCGCGGCTGTGGGCTGCCTCCGTGGTGAGGGCAATCTGCCCGTCAATGGTATCGAAGGGCACCCCCAAGTCTACCAGGTCAGAGATGCGGTTTGGTGCCTCGGTGGCGAGGATACGCACCGCTTCTTCGTCACACAGGCCGTCGCCGGCGGCAATAGTGTCCTGGAAGTGCAACTCCGGGGAATCGTTTTGTCCGATGGGCGCAGCAATACCCCCCTGGGCATGTTTCGTATTGCAGTCGTCGATGCTGCTCTTGGTGATAATGAGCACGCTCCCCTGCTCCCTGGCGAGCAGAGAGGTGTACAGCCCGGCGATTCCGCTGCCGATGAGGATATAGTCGTAATAGCTCACTGTATTAGACCCCCAGGCTGGTCCGTTCTTTAGCCGATTGTTGGCTCATCAGAGTATTGTTTTGTGATGATACTGCCCTTGGAAACTCGCATCGTCCCCCCGGACTCAATCCTCAGGACGACGCTATCCTCGCTGACGGATTCAATCTCTCCGTAGATGCCCCCGGCGGTGACTACCTTATCACCCCGGTGCAGTTGCTCAACGAAATCCTGATGCTCCTTCTGCCTTTTGCGCTGTGGTCTAATCATAACGAAGTACATCATCGCGAAAAGCAGCACGATGAAAATGAGCATCGGCCAGATGCTGGTGGCGAAACTACCGGCGTCTGACTCCTCACCGTTCGTTTCCGAATCAACCGGAATACACCCGGCGAGAAGAGTCATGGCGGTTATTAGTCCTACCAGCATCACCAGAAACCAATGTTTTTTTCTCAACGGATATTGCCTCCTTGCTCTGGTTCACTCTCTGTTGAGTTTACCCTGTAATGACCAGGGGCTGGTCTGCTCTATACGGACGGGTAGCAGTTGCCCCCGGCGGTTATCTCTGTCCTTGAAGAATACCAGTTTATCACTCTTGGTGCGTCCCTGCCACTTTCCGCCTTTCCTGCCCTCAACGAGTACCTCCACCGTCTTCCCGAGGAGCCCGGCATTGATTTCGGTGGCGATGCCCTCCTGAAGCTGCTCGACCATGTTTAAGCGCCGCTTCTTCTCGGCAGCGGGGACGTTGTCCTTAAGCTCTCTGGCAGCCTTCGTTCCCGACCTCGGGGAGTAGGCGGCGATATGCACGGTGTCAAACCTAAACTCGGCAAGCAGGTTATAGGTTTCCATGAACTGCTGCTCCGTCTCTGAAGGGAAGCCGACAATGATGTCGGTGCTCAGGGCAACCCCCGGCACCCGATGACGTATTTCTTCGACAAGCCGGCGGTAGTCCTCAACGTTATAACCACGCTTCATTGCTTTCAGGATATCGTTGCTGCCCGACTGTACCGGCAGGCTGAGCTGCTCGCAGACCTTGTCGAGTTTGGCCATGGCGGTGATGAGTCGTGTACTCATGTCCTTGGGGTGGTTGGTCAGGAAGCGTATTCGTGCCAGCCCGTCTATATCGTTCAGTTCGGTAAGCAGGTCTGCCAGGTCTGGCCTGTCGGGGAGGTCATGGCCGTAGGAGTCCACGTTTTGCCCCAGCAGGGTGACCTCTCTGGTACCGTGCCGTACTCTCTCTTCCACCTCACACATTATGTCATCTACGGGCTGACTCTTCTCCCTGCCACGGCGGTATGGAACGATACAGTAGCTGCAGAAGTTGTCGCATCCCTGGATAATGGGAACATAGGCAGTGGGGCTGGTATTGGCAGGGATTACCTGTTCCCAATCGCCCCCATCAAGCCAGTATGGACGCTCCCCCGGCCCGAAGAAGTAGTCCACGTGTGGAAAGCCCTTGCTTAGCTGGTCTATATTGGAGTCTACCCAACATCCGGTCACGGCCAGCTTGAGGTCGGGGTGCTGCCTTTTAAGGGACTTCAGGGCGTGGAGCTTGTTGACGACGCGGTTCTCGGCGCTCTGACGCACCACGCAGCTATTAAGCACGATTACATCCGCTTCGTCGACTACCGCCGTTGCCTGGTAGCCCTGCCGCTCGAAGAAATCGCCGAGTCTCGCTGATTCGGCCTTGTTCATCTGACAGCCGATTGTCCAGATGTGATATTTAGGTTTTGCCTGCAATTCTCGCATTTAGCTCCCAGAGTGCGTTCTTGTTGCTATCCCATTGTAACATCGCCATCGCATCTTCGTAACTGGCCCATCGATACTCCGTGTGTTCTCTCGATAGGCTAATAGCTTCACTATCAGGTCTCACGCCAAACGTGTACTCCGGTATCACATAAACGTCTTTTCCCCAGGTAAACTCTCCGGTCACGCCTTCAACCGGCACCGTATTCCGAGAGTCAAGAACGATGTACTCAGAGTCTGGCATAATTCCGGCTTCCTCAAACGCCTCACGTCTTGCGGTCTCGATAGGCTTTTCACTGTTTTCGCCGCCTCCAGCGATGAATTGCCAGTATCCCTCATCGCGTCGTCTGAAAACGGCATACTCAAGCTGTCCGCTCTTATTATAGCGAAACGGTAGAACTAGCACTTGAAAAGGGGCTCTGCTCATTAAACACACCTGAGATTATTATTTACCCTGTGGTGGTATTAGAAAAATATACCCCTTTTGCAGGGGCATCTAGCTTCATTCTGGCGGAGGGAGTGGGATTCGAACCCACGAGCCCGGTCTCCCAGGCCAAGCGCTTAGCAGGCGCCCGCACTAGACCAACTATGCGATCCCTCCGGCGCCTCGTTACTTAACATATTTTACTACTTTACACTGAAAGATGCCATTCGCCATAAGCTAGCATTGTCTTGACGACAATGTCAATCGTCTTGTGCTATCATTGCGGGGATGGAAGTAAACGTTCTCATCGACGAGGAGTACGAGGGTGAGCTCGAGGCTGGCTGGCTGCAGAGCGTTGCCGAGCAGGTGCTTGTCGCCGAAAACGCCGCTCCTGAGACCGAGCTTGGCCTGGTAATCACCGACCAGGAGAGAATACAGGAGCTTAACCTGGTCCACTTGGGCATCGATGCGCCGACCGATGTCCTTGCCTTCCCCATGACTCCCGAAGAAGACTCGGATATGCCCGAATTCGTGACACCCCCTGACGGGGCTGTCCACCTTGGAGAGGTCATTATCTCTTTTCCCCAGGCCTTCATGCAGGCCGATGAACACCGGCACTCCGTTAAAAAGGAGGTAGCCATCCTCATCATTCACGGCGTGCTGCACCTCCTTGGCTATGACCACGATACACCGGAACCAGAGCAGCGCATGAAGGCCAGAGAGACCGAACTCCTGAGGCTGATTGAGGAGAAGGGTCTGTGAGGGTGCTCGGTATCGCCGGCAGCCCTCGCCGCAGCGGCAACACCGACCTGCTGCTTGAGGAATTTATGAGAGGTGCCGCCGATAAGGGATTGGAGACAAAAACGATTGCGCTCAGGACTCTCAAGTTCGAGACCTGCCGTCACTGCGATGCCTGCCTCAAGACTGGTCAGTGCGTGGTAAAGGACGACATGCAGGACGTCTACCGTGAGCTTGAGCAGTCCGACCTTATCGTGGTGGCCTCGCCGGTGCAGTTCGTCGGGCCGACCGCCCACCTGAAGGCGATGATTGACCGCTGCCAGTGTCTCTGGGCCCGCAAATACGTTCTCAAAGTACTGCCTCTGGGTGACGAAAGGGAGAGAAAGGGGTTCTTCATATCCGTCGGTGGTACGAAGCTGAAGGACATGTTTGAGCCATCACTGGCGATAGTGAAGACCTGGTTCCACATCCTGAACATCGAGTACGCTGGCGAACTGCTTTTTAAGGGTATTGACGAGAAGGGTGCCATTAAGAAGCACCCCGACGCCCTCAAGCAGGCCTACGAGGCCGGGCAGAAGCTGGCGGAGGGGTAGTGAGTGTCAGGACGACGCCCAAAAGGGTGATGGCCCCGAAACCCAGCCAGGCACCCTGATAACTACCCCAGTTATCGAATACCCACCCGGCCAGTGGAGCGCCGGCTATGTTACCCAGCATCATTATGCCTGACGTGAAGCCAAGAATCGTGCCAAAACTGCCCCTGCCAAAATACTCCCGCAGCACGGCTATTCTTGAAGTGACGCTGACTCCCCATCCCAGGCTGAAAGCAATGATAAACGGTACAACCAGCCACATCATTCCCGCGGTGACCTGGCTGAAAAGGAGCAGGCCTGCGGTCATCAGGACAAAGCTGGTAGCAAAGATTTGTCTCCTGCCAAGCCTATCGCTTAACCAGCCGCTGCTGAGACGACCACCGATGCTGGCCAGCGGTAGTGCAAAGGCTACCAAGCTGGACGTAGACCTGGCGATGCCGAGACTACTAAGATAGGGCATCATGTGGGTCACTACGGCGCCTACCACGAAGGCGTGGCACATAGAGGCGATGGCTACGTGCCAGAAAGGTCGGTTTCTCAGTGCCTGTTTGGCCGTGACATCGATTTCTGTGCCGCTTATCGGGGTATAGACGTCTCCGGGGTCGAGTGCAGTCATTGCCTCGCCATCAGGTTGATAGCCGTATTGTTCGGGCTTATGTCGCACCAGCAGTGATAGTGGTAAGACTATGGCCAGTCCCCCGAGACCGACGATGAGCATCGCTGTACGCCAATGGAAGGCGTCAATCAGGCTGGTTACTACGGGAATGAGAAGGCCGCCGAGACCGAATCCGCTGGTGACAATACCCGTGGCCAGCCCCGCCTTGGCACGGAACCAGTTGTTTACCGCCGTCAGGAGTACGGTACCGGTACACGTGCTCATGCCAATGGACAACAAGGCAAAAGCCCCGTAGAAAGATGCCATGGAGGAGACGCGACTCAGTAGCAGAAAGCCCAGGCTAATCAGGACGCTACCCGTGAAAATCAGTTTTCGGGGCCCCAGGCGGTCTACAAGGAGTCCCATGACAGGTGCCAGCAGGCCCATTTCGAGGCCGCGTAGTGATGATGCGAGCGCAATCTGGGCGTAGCCCCAACCAAACTCATCTGCTATTGGCTCAAAAACGGCCGTAAAGCCAAAGTGAACCACCCCGCCGGTGTATAGCGTGATGAGTACGCAGGCACCAACGAGATACCATCCGTAGAACACTTTCGAGTGTTTCTGATTGATATCGGGTATAGAGGTATGTCCTGATTCCGCTGAAGCCGGGCTTTGACTTTTAGGCACGATAGGCTATGGGTATATAAAATCGGTGGTAATACCCAATCTTATCACTGGCATTTGCCATGTGCAACTTACCTACCCAAAAACTCAAGCAGGAGCTTGTTGTAGTCATCGGGGCGTTCGAAGTGCGGACCGTGACCGCAGGGGTCGAGTATCTGGAGCTCGGCATTCGGGATTCCGTTTTTAGCCACCTGGGAATGCTCCGCGGGCAGAATACGGTCCTGTTGGCCCCAGATAATCAGGGTGGGGCAGGTGATTTTACCCAGGTTGTCCACAATGGAACTCACGAACTGAGGACGCTGGCCCAAAAAGTTCACGCCGACACGCAGGGTGGTGAGGAAGGACTTCTGTGCGCGGGGGAGTGAGGCAAGCCCGTAGTAAAGCTCTACCATTTCGTCTGTTATCACGGCAGGGTCATATGCTATCTGTTTCAGGAGCCAGGCCGTTCCCCATCGGCTGGGCCGGGACATAAGTTCGCCAATTAGGGGTATTGAGAAAACGCGAAAGAAAGTCGCTATTCCTTTGCCCAGTGCCGCCCCGTCCTCCACCACCAGCTTCTCCACTTTATCAGGGAACTGGAGGGCGAATTGCAGGCTGATGGCGCCCCCCATCGAATTACCGACCAAGCTGGCACGCTCAATGCGTTGCGTCTCCATGAAATCGCTGACAAACTGGGCACCGAAGGGCAACGAAGGCTGGATAAGTGGCTTATCGGAGCGGCCAAAGCCAACTAGGTCCAGGGCATATACGCGGTGGTGTTCTCCCAGGACATTGATATTAGACTCCCAGGTCTCTATGGCGTCGCCTATGCCGTGTACCAGGATTACCGCTGTCCCCTCATCCCCGGATGTCCAGAAGCGGGTGTTGATATCCCCGACCTTGATGTACTGGTCCTCTGGTGTCTGCGCTGACATTATCGCCTCCTTGACCAGGGCGTTCCCTGTCTATTATCGAGCAGTTACCTGTATGCACCAAAATCGCCGGTTACAGAATTACTCTTTCTCTGTCGGGCCTACCTTCAGCGTCTCTTCCACGCGCCTGCAGACCTCTTTCGCCCCACGCTCGACGGCCTCTCCCAGATATCTCTTGAAGTCGATAAACTTGCCCACGCCCTCTATCACCACGTCCGGCACCTTGGAGTCCTTGAGAACAAAGCTGTAAAGCTCCTCGCCCATCTTTTTACCAATCTCTTCGCCGGGCACGGCGCTGACCAGCTTCGATATCGCCGCAATCAGCTGCCGGTGCTCATCCCTCAGCTTCTTGAGGTCGCTGCTCAGGGTGTTCTTTTCCGCCTCCAGTCTCTCAATCTTCGTTTCCAGCCTGGAAATCTGCACCTGTAGTTTTTTCGACTCCTCGGCGTGCTCCTTTTTTTGTGCTGCCATCTCTGCCTCGGAGTTCTCCTTTTGCTGCTTCTTTTCCTCGGCAAGGGTCTGTATTTGCGCTCTCAGACCATCGATATCGGCCAGTCTCTCCGCAAGCTCTTTCTGGTCAATCTTGGCTGCCTCACGGTCTTCACCTATTAAGGTGGTCAGCTTCTCCATGAAGGTATTGGAATCGGTTCTCAAGG
>SMTZ1_10006986_pt1 | contig 15967 bp, 14 predicted proteins | sample DeeMarSWOR136_30_FD_25667 | JGI IMG/M metagenome (IMG submission 25667)
GACTGGCGGCGGGACTGGCGCTGCTTGCCCGCGACCGCGGCGAGATAGAGGTTATCGCCCAGTTTCTCATCTACCCCATGATTGACGACCGCAATACCGAGCCGCCCAGCGATACCCTGCCCTATACGCTGATGTGGACGCGGAAGAACAACCTCATCGGGTGGAGTGCTTACCTCGGCTGCGAGCCCGGCGGAGATAACATCTCATGTTACGCCGCTGCTGCCAGAGCCGAAGACCTTTCCGGCCTGCCGCCCGCCTATATCGCCGTGGGAGACCTCGACCTTTTCGCCGAGGAGGACGTCGAGTACGCCCGGAGACTTATCAATGCGGGAGTGCCAACGGAACTGCATGTCTACCCGGGCGGCTGCCATGCTTTCGATGGTCTAGCGCCCGAGGCCGATATCTCCCGGCAGGCTACCGAGGCTTTCTATCAGGCGCTGAAACGGGCGCTGCATGGATATTAATGTGTTATTATCTCCCCCTTTCCCTACCTCGTGTGCGTGCCGAAGGCTCCGGGTCCCCGCACGAATTCCGTCGGATATTTGAAGCCCAGCTTCACCAGCGCTATCATCTGCCTGCCCAGGTCGTTGAGCGCCTTCATGCATTTCTCCATCTCACGGAGGTTGTCCGGTCCCATGGCGTAAGCGGACACCTGGAAAGCCGGGAGCATCTGGCGCTGGATAATATAGTAGCTGTAGTCCTTAAGCACGTTCGCCAGTCCCAGGCTGCCCGCGCAGGCCACCACCCCGCACACCTTGTTGGCAAGACTTCTCTCCGGATGACCGAAGATAATCGACCGGTCTATAATGGCTTTGGACTGGGCCGTCATTGAGTAAAAATAGACCGGTGTCCCGAAGATAATACCGTCCGCCCCGAGCATCTTCTCGTATAGTTCCTGCATATCGTCCCTGATGTGGCATTTGCCCGTCTCACGGCAGCCCCAGCAACCATCGCAGGGCTGGATATTCTTGCCGGAGACACTGTAGAGTTCCACCTCTGCCCCGTCACCTTTAGCTGCCTTGAGCGCTTCCTCCAGCATGGCTACGGTAACACCGTTTTTCCTCGGACTACCGGAAATACCCAGAATTTTCATGATGTTTCTCCTTTTTCTATTTTTTCCCCGACTTCGTCTTCAAATCAGCGGCTATCTTGTTCGCCCAAGCCGTTATCATATCCCAATCGCGGAAATCGGCGGCGTCTGCCCCGACCCGGCGGAGTATCCACCTCTCCCAACCACCGAAGCGGTCAGAACTACTATCTCCGTGGAAGGCAGTCACCTCCCTGGGCTTGATGGTATCAATGACCGGCTGTAGGCTCGCCGGGTAGAGGACGCCCTTGAGCAGTTCCCTGGGATCGCCTTTGCCGGTTGGCCCGCTCATAAAGAGCCACGTCGGCATGCCGGCTAATTGCGTTGCATTGGCCTTGAGAAATTTGACGGCGTCCCCGCGCCAGCGACCGTAATAGGACGCGCTTCCCAGCACAACGGCGCCGTAGCCGGCCGCGGACTTAACCGTCTTTACAGTTTTTACATCAACATCAAGTCCGTTCTCTCTCAGCACCTCCCCGATTTTTTCGGCGATTTCCGCCGTGGCTCCATGTTTGGATGCGTAGGTTACCAGTACTTTATCACTCATATTTCTCAATCCTCCGTCTTTTTCTTCAACTCATAGAGCTTATTCAAAGCCTCCAGAGGCGTCATGCCGTTGATATCCAGCTTGCGCAGTTCTTCCTCAACTTCAGACCTAACCCCGAAAAGCGGCATCTGTGTTGCCGGTTCTTTTTTCTTTCTCTTCGCCGGTCCGGCTCCGCGATTGCTGGTTTCCAGCTCATCGAGCACCTCGCGGGCGCGGTGCAGCACGGATTTCGGCAGGCCTGCCAGTTGCGCCACGTGAATACCGTAGCTCTTGTCCACCCCTCCCGGTACGATTTTATGCAGGAAGATGACTTTACCCCCCTCCTCGATGACCGCCACATTAAAGTTCTTCACCCGCGGTAAGAATCCCGCAAGGGCCGTCATCTCGTGGTAGTGCGTGGCGAAAACCGTCTTGGCGCCGAGTCCGGCGTTGTTATGAATGAATTCGGCCACCGCCCAGGCGATGGAAAGCCCGTCGTAGGTACTGGTACCCCTCCCGATTTCATCGAGAATGAGCAACGAGCGCGGCGTGGCGTTGTTGAGGATATTGGCCGTCTCCACCATCTCCACCATGAAGGTCGACTGCCCCGCCGCCAGGTCGTCCCGCGCGCCGATGCGCGTAAAGATACGGTCAACGACGCCGATGGTGGCGGATTCCGCCGGTACGAAGCTGCCGATTTGTGCCAGCAGCACGATTAAGGCTACCTGCCTCAGGTACGTTGATTTCCCCGACATATTGGGGCCGGTCAGCACGATAAGCTGGGTATCATCGTTCGATAGTGAGATATCGTTGGGTATGAAGTCACCCCCGGACAGGCTTCTTTCCACCACCGGGTGTCGTCCCTGCCTTATCTCAATCTTGTTACCCTCGTTAAGAACAGGACGGACATAGTTATACCGTACCGCAACCTCGGCGAGAGCGGTAAAGACGTCGATATTCGCCAGCGTCGCCGCCAGAGCCAGGATACGCTGATTGGCGGAGGCTACCTGACGGCACACCCGACGGAAAAGGTCGCCTTCCATCTCGACGATGCGGTCGCGCGCGTTCAGAATTAACGATTCGTAGTCCTTGAGCTCGGGGGTGAAAAATCGTTCCCCGTTCACCAGCGTCTGCTTGCGGATATAGTCCTCCGGCACCTGCCCCAGGTTGGCTTTGGAGACCATGATGTAATAGCCGAAGACGTTGTTAAAACCGATTTTCAGCGATTTAAAGCCGGTCCTCTCGCGCTCTTTTACTTCCAGGTTAGCCAGGTATTTCTTGGCATTCCCGGAGGTAAGCCGCAGGCTATCCAGTTCCTCGGAGAAGCCCGGCCTGATGACGTTGCCGTCGCCCAGACTGGTGGGCGTCTCGCTGACGATAGCTTCCTGGATAAGCTCGACCACCTCCTGGCACGGCTTGAGTTCGTCTTTAAGCCAGTTGATGCTTTCACTACTATCCTCGCCTTCGATCAACTCTTTCAGCTTGGGGATTGCCTCCAGGCTGCGTTTCAACGTCACCAGCTCGCGGGGTATGGCGATGCCGCCGCTGATCCGGTTTATCAGTCGCTCGAGGTCAGATACCCCGCCGAGCACTGAGATAACATGATTGCGTGCCAGCGATTTATCCACAAACCAGTCGACCGCTTCTTGGCGGCGTACCAGCGCCGCCACATCCAGTAAGGGTTGTCCCAGCCACTTCCTGAGCAGTCGACCGCCCATCGGTGTCCGGGTGAGGTCAATCACCGAGAGCAGCGAGCCCTCGGCGCTCCCGGATATGGCGCTCTGGAAGAGCTCCAGGTTCCGCTGAGTCTGCGTGTCCAGCGCCATGAAGTCGCTGGTCGAGTAGGTGGTCAGGCGTGTTATCTGCGCCAGAACGGCTTTCTGTGTTTCCTCGATGTACTGAATAATCGCCCCGGCTGCCCTGATTGCCAGCGGCAGGCGGTCGCAGCCGTAGCCCTCCAGCGATACCACCCCGAAGTGGTCGAGGAGGGTCTGGCGCGCCCTTTCCATCTCGTACCGGTAGCTCTCTATACGAGTGATGTTGTCGGTCAGTCCCAGGCTTTCGAGGTTATCCCCCTCGGCGGCGATTATCTCGGGGGCTTTGAGTCGTTCGAGTTCCGTCACCGCCCTTTCCGGCGACAGCTGCGTCACGCCGAACTCGCTGGTGGTGATATCGACGTAAGCCAACCCCACCTCAGCTTCTCCCACCGCCAGGCTGACCAGGTAGTTATTCGTCTTGCTGTCCAGCAGACTCGGCTCCACCACTGTGCCCGGGGTCACCAGTCGCACGACCTCCCGCTCCACGATTCCCCGGGTATCGCCCGGCTTGGTCATCTGTTCGCAGATAGCCACCTTGTAGCCGCGGTTGATGAGCTTGCCGAGGTAGCTATCGAGGGCGTGGTAAGGTATGCCCGCCAGCGGCACCTTGTTGCCCTTGCCCATCTCTCGTGATGTCAATACGATTTCCAGTTCCCTCGAGGTAATTTTGGCGTCTTCGTCGAAGGTCTCGTAGAAGTCGCCGAGGCGGAAGAGCACGATGGCCTCTGGGTACTGCTTCTTGATGCGGAGGTACTGGCGGCGGATGGGTGTCTGGGAGTCTTTCATGCTGGTATTTTACTAGAATGGGGGTATAAATGAAAAGGCTAACCCTACTCCTCGGCTTCGGGGGGCTCTTCTATCTGGCCGCGGCGCAGGCCGTTGAGGATGTACTGTATCTCGGTGCTGCTCATGCCGAAGCGGTGCAGCGTATGCCGTATCATCTCCAGGCTCCCCTCGAACACAGGCAACACCAGCTCGGTTATGCCCGTGTCCTTCACCAGTTCCACGTCCATATCGCGGCGCACCCGGGCCACGATATCCAGCTTGGGATTAATCGCCAGCGCGTTCTTGGTCGTCAGTTGCACGGCAACGTAGTCGGGCACGGTGCAGACCAGCACGCGGGCTTTATCCAGGTAAGCGTGGGCGAGTATCTCCGGGTTGCTGGCGTCGCCGTAGATGCAGGGAATCCCCTGGGCACGCAGCCTCGAGATTATATTGGGGTCAAGCTCGATTACCAGGTAGGGGAACTTCTGCCTTTCCAGCACCGCCGACACCCGGCTAAAACCTCCTCTGGCTCAGCCAGCGGTAAATATAGGAATTAACACTCATCGCGAATGGCGTTACCAGCATGGTGATAATCGCCGCCGCGATGGTCAGTGAAAACAGCCGCTCCGAGAGAATACCCAGGTCGACCCCCATCATGGCGATAATAAAGCTGAACTCGCCCACCTGTATCAGCCCCGTCCCGACCATCAATACCGTCTTGTGACTGTACCCGAAAATCCTGGTAATGGCGGAGCAGATGACGAACTTACCCACGATTATCGCCACCACCATAACCGCCACCTCGGCCGGGTTATCGCGTATGAAATCTAGGTTGGCCAGCATTCCCAGTGACACGAAGAAGAGAGCGGCGAAGGTATCGCGCAGGGGCTGGATATCGGCGAAAGCCTGCCGGGCGAACCCGGACTGACTTATCAGCAAGCCCGCCACGAAAGCGCCGAAAGCCGCCGAAAGCCCGAAGTAGAAAGTCCCGACAGCCGCCGCCAGGCATACGACGACAACCGTCAGCAGGAACAGCTCCCGCGAGCGCTGTCCGGCCACCTTACGCAGGAACCAGGGCATACCCCAGACACCCAGTAATACCATCACCGCGATGAAACCCACCGCCTTGGCGACGGCAATCCCCAGGGCCGCCCATAGCTCACCCGATTCACCGCCGATAGCCGACATCACCACGATGATGGGTACCACGCTGATGTCCTGCACCAGCAGTATCCCCAGCATGATGCGACCGTGAGTGGTATCGAGCTCTCCTCTTTCCATCAGTATCTTGAGGACCACCATCGTGCTGCTCAGGGAGATGATGAACCCGAAGAACACCGCCCCCTGGGTACTCAGGCCCACCAGCTTGCCCAGGCCGAAACCCGCCGCGGCCGTCAGCAGTATCTGGGCGATACCGCCGAATAGCGCCACCTTACCCATGCGCATGATTTCCTTGATGGAAAACTCGAGGCCGATGGTGAAGAGGAGTAAGACCACGCCCAGGGTGGCCAGATTATCGATATTATCCGTATTGTGGACAAACCCGGTGCCACCGAACGCCTCGATGGTACCGATTCCGTAAGGCCCGACGATGATACCGCCGATGATATAACCCAGGATAACCGGAAGACGCAGCAGGCGCGCCAGCATCCCGCCGGCCAGAGCCGTCACCAGTACGATCAGCAGGTCGCGCCCGATGTTCAGTTCTTCCAAAGCATATCCCCGGTCAGTCGCAGTATCACTGCTATTGTAACATGAAACTAATGTAAAACGTACGGGAAAACCGACAATTTATCAGTGCAGTTGCCATATCCGCGGGATAATATCGACTACCCGGACTTCAGTTTTTTAGCAGCGCTCCTGGCAGCCAGTTGGGCAAGTAGCCCCAGAACGCTGAAAACCGTCAGGATGATAAAACCCGTCTTGGCACTCGAGAGGAATTCCGGGTAGAATTCGGGGATGATTTCAGCATCGCCGATATAGAGCGAGAAGAGAATCATGATAATACCCATGCTGACCATCATCCCGACCGTACGCATGGTCCCTACTGTTCCCGCGGCCACGCCCAGCGATTTTCTGGACACCGAGCCCATAATGGCATTCATGTTAGGCGAGGCGAAAATGCCGATACCGAGTCCGTTAACCACCAGAGCAATCACGATATACCAGATGGGCGTGGTGGAATTGACAAAAACAAGGATAAACAACGCCACGCAATTGAGCGACATGCCCACCGAAGCGACGAGCCGGGGTTCTATTTTATCAGAGATACGACCCGATATGGGAGTGAAGCAAGCCATCAATACCGAGGCAGTTATTAAAATAAGGCCCGCCTGGTCCGGCGTCTGTCCCCTGATTTCCTGGAGATAGATACTTAACAGGAAACCGATGGCAAAGGTGGCGGTGTAGGATATCAACACAGCCAGGTTGGAAAACAGGAAAACCTTGTTATGCCGGAAAAGACTCAGGTCAAAAACAGGACTGCTCGTACGTGATTCCCAGCGGATGAAGACGACGAGCCCCGCAATGCCAACCAATACGAGAATTATACCGAGAATTTCAGGCAGGGAAGAGAAACCGTAAATGAACACAGCAATGGAGACGGCATAGGTGATGGAACCGATGAAGTCAAACTGCTCGCCTTCGGCTTCGCGCCACTCTCCCTTTAATGCATAGAAAACCAGCGCCAGCAGCACGGCGGATAAAACGGCGCTGAGGATGAAGATGCTCTGCCAGCCAAAGGCTCCGGTAAGAACCCCGCCGATGTACGGTCCAACCGAAAGCCCGATATATGTTCCCGCGGTATTTATCCCCAGAACGCGCCCTCTCATATCGGCTGGGAAAACGGAGGTCAATATTGAGATGGCGTTATTAATCATAATCCCGGAACCCGCTCCCAGCAGAGCCAGACTGATAAACAGCAGGGGTACCGAATGCGCAAATATACCCAGAAAAGATGCCAGGATGGTCACCAGCAGTCCGATGATGAACATTTTTTTACGGCCGTAGATATCAGCCAGGCGACCGCAGGGTACCTGTACCATGGCAACCGCCAGGAAATATATGGTGCCGACCCATGCTGTCACCCAGGCCTCCAGGGAAAATTCTTCCCGCATGGTGGGAATAGCTATATTAATGGCCGCCACCATGAAGGGCATGATGAAAGAGGCGGTCGTGGATACGCCGAGGACAATATATCTCTTGACAGCAGTCCCGGACTCTCCTGTCATCCCGTGAACACCCCCGCTTTAAAAAGATGCAGTCCGCTTGCCGGACCGGGGATATAAGAAATATCAATCAGCCTGACAGATAGAATTCAGTAGACAGGGACCTATCTGACCGGGCTGGCAGTCTTGCTTTTTCGGGCTGTGGGCGGCAACGGCGCCGGTGAAATCTGCATCCTGACACCACACTGCAGGCAGCGTTTGCCCTCGGCTACCGTCCCATCCTCGGGCAGACCGGTCTCCACCTCGATGAAGCTATCGGTGACCTTATCCGGCGACAGGCAGGGCATCTTAACACGCTCCTGCCCCGTAAAGCCTTCCGCAGTAATGCCGACGCACATGCCAATCTCCCTCTCGGTAGTAAGCATTTCGTCGATAACGCCATCACCGCCGAGGTATTTATCCATAGAGCTGGCGGCTTTCCTGCCCGCGGCGATTGCCCTGATGACCGAATCAGGCCCGGTTACGGCATCACCACCCGCCCAGACTCCTTTTTTACTCGTCGCCATGTTATCATCGGTAGAAATGTTGTTGGTCCGGCCGGTCCTGACCCCGTATCCCTCCACCTTCTCCGTCCGTTGGCCGATGGCGCCGATAATACTGTCATACACGACATCGAACTCGCTGCCTTTAATCGGCACCGGCCGCCGACGTCCGCTGGCATCGGGCTCACCCAGCTCCATGCGGTTGCAGGTCATGGTTAATTTACCGTTGTTCTTAACAACCTTAAGATGACCGGTAAGATACTCAATCTTGATATTCTCCTCGAGAGCCGCTTCCACTTCCTCCGGGCTGGCGGGCATTTCGGCGCGGGTACGACGGTAGATGATGGTAACATCTTTGGCGCCGATACGCAGGGCAACACGGGCACTATCAATGGCGACATTACCGCCGCCGATAACCGCCACCTTTTTACCGACATCCACCTTGTTCCCCAGATTGACCTCACGGAGGAAGGACGCACCGTCGAAGACCCCGGGAAGGTCGTCGCCCTCAACGCCAAGCGGCATACCCACATGGGAACCGGGGCCAAGGAATACGGCCTCGTATCCCTGCTCGAATAGAGAATCGACGGACTCAATCCTGGTATTCAATTTTATTTCAACGCCGGCGTTCTTTATATCATCGATTTCGGTATCAAGCACCTCCGGCGGTAAGCGATAGTCCGGAATCCCTACCCGCATCATTCCACCCGCCTTGGAAAACTGCTCGAAGACGGTGACGGCATGACCGGCTTTCGCCAGGTAAAAACCGGCGGTCAGTCCCGCCGGACCCGACCCGACGATAGCTACTTTCTTGCCGGTCGAAGGTAATTTTCGGGAAGCTTTCTTCCAGTCGCCGTTATCCCGGTCGGCGACAAAGCGTTTCATGAAGCGAATCGATATCGGCTCGTTAAGAGCGCTGCGACGGCAGGCTTCCTCACACGGATGGATACATACCCGCCCCAGCACGCCCGGGAAAGGCACTTTCTCGCGGATTACTCCGAGGGCATCCTGATATTTACCCTCGCCGATTAAATATACGTATAGCGGTACGTTGATACCCGCCGGGCAGGCATACTTGCAGGGTACGGCCACTTCTTCGTGGACATGCTCCGGCTTGTACCTGGCACCTTCGTCCATCAGCGCGCCGACCGGACAGACCTCGATACACACCCCGCAGAACCGGCAGCCGGAGTCCTGAAGAGGATTATCGAAAGCAGTGCCGACAACCGTATCGATGCCACGATTGACAAAGGCAACCGCGCCGATGCCCCTGGCATCGGCACATACCTGTACACACCTCCCACAGAGGATACATAGATTATAGTCGCGCTGCACCAGGGGTTCGCGGGAGAAATCAACAGGCAGTCCTTTATACCGGTAAGGGAGGAGTACTTCTTCTATGCCGATGTAGTCCACCAGGTACTGCAATTCGCACTGTCCGTTTTTCGGGCAGCTAACGCACCGCTCAGTAACGGCGACATGACGCAGGCAGATATCATACGGACCACAACGCTCGCGCCGGTGGCAGGTAAGGCAGGCATGGGGATGTTCGGTGAGGATAAGCTGCAGGAAGCTCTTCCTCAATTCCTGTAGCTGGGGCGTGTTGGTTTTAACCACCATACCCTCGGTAGCGGGCGTGGTGCAGGAGGTGGGGAAACCGCGCATGTTCTCTATCTCCACGATGCAGAGTCGGCACCCCCCGTACGGAAGTAGGTCGGGGTGATAACAGAGGGTGGGGATATAGATACCGGCACTCTGAGCCGCCTGAAGCACGGTAGAGCCTCTTTCAGCCTCGACATCCATTCCGTCAATCGTCAGGTAAATCTTATCTGCCATCGTAAATGAAAAAGCTACCTCCGGAGTGACTCCGCGAGATAGCTACCTCCTGTTGATATATCTGAAAAAAATGAGTGTATCACACCGTAACAACTTTACACTAATTACCAGTGTAATTCAAGCCCCGTTCAATCCTGAACCGGCACCGTTTCCCACCATCAGATTGACAGGCAAGCAATCTCTCCATATCATATATATGACCATTAGCCCGGAGGACAGCCATCAAATACCATAAAGATATCCTGCTTTCGGATGGAATCGTAACCTTGCGGCCATTACGGATGAGCGATGCCGAGGCGCTGTACCATGCCATACATGAGTCCGTTCCCGAAATGTCCCGCTGGCTGCCTTTCGCCCACGAAAACTACTCTATCCGCGAGACCAGAGACTACCTCAAGGGACGCCCCGACGGCTGGAAAAAGGATACCGACTACTCATTCGTGATTATCGATTCCAGGGACGGCACCATAATCGGAGGGTGCGGTTTAAACGGCATCGATAAAGAAAACAGTCGGGCGAACCTTGGCTACTGGGTCAGGACGAGCCGGACTAGCCAGGGAGTCGCCACGGCAGCAACGCTGCTCCTGGCTAAATGGGGATTCATGGTGGTTAAATTATGCCGCATAGAAATCCTGGCAGCTGTGGGCAATAAAAGCAGTCAGCGCGTGGCGGAAAAAGTGGGAGCGCAGCGGGAAGGCGTTTTAAGGAACCGACTTAAAATCGGGGATGATTTACACGACGCCATCATGTACTCGCTGATACCAGGGGATTTTATAAAGACCGGTTAGCTGTTCCCTAATCCCAAAACCAGTTTATGACACGGATACCCTGACCGAGGAGAATGAAATGTCCGGGCATAAATATGATAAATATTTCGTGAAGGAACCGCTGGGCAAAGAGGGGTTCTTTCCGAGGATAATCGCTAACGGCTCCAGGGACTTCGATGGTGCCGGATTTTCCTTCAGATTACACTACATCACCGAACCCGGCATACTGGTAAAAGAGCCGCACGCGCACGACTTCGAGCAGTTTTATTTCTTTTTCAACGGAGACCTTAGTAAATACCGTGAATTCCATGCCGAGGTAGAGTTTTCCCTGGGTGAGGAAGGCGAGATGCACCTGATAACCACGCCCACGGCCGTCCATGTGCCCGCTGGCATGATACACGGTCCCATGAATTTCAAGAGGATTGACGAACCAATAATATTCATCGACACATTACTTTCCGCACAGTACGCTACCAGGTAATCGGTATATTCTTTAGCCAGTTTCATAGCTAGGAGTAGATGACACAAATTTCGGATAGTCCGGGCAGTTCCTATAAGTGGTGGGTGCTCATTGCCATATCTATCGCCAACTTTTCCGCCGCCCTGGACATGAGTATCATCGTCGTTTCTTTCCCGCGTCTGACCGATGTTTTTAATACCGACGCATCGGTGGTGGTCTGGCTAGCCATCTCCTTCTCCGTAGCCGAACTGGGTCTGTTATTGACCCTGGCAAAAGTGGGCGATACCATCGGCCGGAAGAAGGTTTACGTTTACGGTCTGGCGCTTTATACCCTCGGGCTTGTCCTCTGCTCCGTATCGCCGAACATAACCATGCTGATAATATCGCGTATCGTCCAGGGTGCCGGGGCAGCCATGACCCTGACCGTCGGGAGCGCTATCGTGGTGGCCGCGTTTCCGCAGGAACAGCAAGGCCGGGCTATCGGGCTGTTTGCTATGTTCACTTCGGTGGGTCTCATCGCCGGTCCGGCTCTGGGCGGAGTCATCATCGAGTACCTGGACTGGCAGGGCATCTTCTACACCCGTATACCTGTAGGGGTAATCACACTGATAATGGCATTGATGATAATCATAGAGCAGAAAGAGCCCGGGGCGCGCCTTCATCTCGACTGGGGCGGGGCTCTGACACTGCTCGGCTGCACGGGTTGCTTTCTCCTTTACCTCAACCTGGGCAGCGACTGGGGATACACTGCACCGACGTCGCTAGCGCTGGCGGCAGCTGCCGTGGTCCTGCTCATCATCTTTCTTTATATCGAAAGGAGGGTGGTCCAGCCCGTCCTCAACCTCAGCTTTTTCAGAAACCGCACCTTTACCATGGCCGGTCTGACCAGCTTTATCCAGATGGCGGCAGGTTCGGCGGGGCCGGCGCTCTTCCCTTTCTTCATCGTCGGCGGATTATTGCTATCGGACTCGACCTCGGGCCTGCTGCTGGCTCTGATCGCTGTACCACCGATGATAATATCGCCAATCACCGGCATTATCTCCGATAAGATAGGCAATCGCATACCCATGGTTATCGCCACTACCTGCTTCACCGTGGCACTTTACTTCGGTAGCCGCCTTAACATCGAAACCAGCATACTGGACATCGCCCTAGTCCTAGGGCTATTCGGGGTAGGCATGGGTATGTTCATGGCCCCCAACCAGAGCGCTGTCATCAGCACAGTGCCGCGCCGCCATCTAGCCACCGCCCTGGGGATAGCCAATACGATGCGACTCCTTGGCGGGGCGACCGGGATGGCGCTCGCCGGGACACTCTACGCCCGTCAGCAGATAGCCAGTGCCGGAGAACTGACGGCGCAGGGCATCGCCCCCGATATGGTGGAGAGACTATCGGTAATCGAGAGCTTCCAGTACGTGATTTTCCTGGCGGCAATCATCAGTTTTATCTCCATCATCACATCGTTTTTCATCGGTAAGCCGGTAAAATTCCCGGAAAACGAATAGCTGTTCTTCGCCAGATATATTTCCCTGCTTCTGTTTGCTTTTCCACACTTCAAGACTGTAAACTGTATTAACTCCTCAAAGGTTCATATCTTGATATTACCGAAAATATTCTACGGCTACTGGTTACTACTGGCGTGTTTTATACTAAACGTAATCAGTGCGGGATGCGGTCCCATCAGCTTCAGCTTCTTCGTGACGTCTCTGGAGGAAGTACATCAGTGGAGCCGGACAGAGATAATGACCGGTTTCTCCCTGTTTTTCATCTTCGCCGCTCTCAGCGGCCCGTTCGCCGGGCGCATGGTTCATCGTTTCGGTGCCAGGGGAGTCGTTTCTCTCGGTGGTCTTTCATCCTGCATCGGATACCTCCTGCTTAGCCAGATGAGCGGACTCTGGCAGTATTATATCGGATACGCTCTAATCGGGACCGGGGTGGCTGCATCAGGTCCGGTCATTACGACACTCGTCATATCGAACTGGTTCATCCGAAGGAGAGGCATGGCTATAGGGGCGATGTCGATGGGTGCTGGCACCGCCGGTATGATTTTTACGCCCCTCGTCCTGGTCTACCTGCTGCCGAACCTTGGCTGGGATAAAACCTATCTTACCTACGCAGGAATAACCGCGGTGCTGGCTATTCCCCTGGCAATTCTGGTAATCAGGACCCACCCTGTCGATAAAGGTCTTCTGCCTGACGGAAGGGATACCTCGGAGATAGAAGGTATCGCCGAGGATAGGGCTCTTTCCAATCAGGGACTGCCGTTCCGGAACGCAGTAACATCCCAAGCTTTCTGGCTGCTGGCCGTGGCGATATTTATCGTGAGCAGTCATATGGGTATCATGCAGAATCAGATTCCGCATATGGAAGACCTCGGTTTCAGTGCCGGTATCATCGCCTCAGCAATGAGTGTACTGGCGGTAATGAGCACCATCAGCACTCTCGTCTTCGGATGGCTCAGCGACAAGATCAGGGTTAAATTCACCGCTATTATAGCCGTATCGATAATTACCATTGCTATAGTTCTTCTGATTAATATCAACAGCAACTCGCCAGACTGGCTTCTTGTGTTGTATACAATACTGATGGGACTGGGTATCGGCGGCTGGATGCCTACCATGTCCCTGCTGACGAGCGTAAACTTCGGCCTGCTGGCTTACGGTACCATCTACGGTTCCCTCAACGCTTTCCAGAGCATCAGCGCTGGTACATCCCCGATTCTTTCCGGTTATCTGTTCGATCTAACCAAAACCTACGAATGGGCATTTATTATTACTGCTATTGCCGTGGCACTGGGGATACCCACCATCCTGGCGATACGCCGTCCCAAAGGGTACATTACCAGATAGAAGTCATTTTCACAGAGGAAATGATTCGGGGCTGGAGAGCGACCTATCAGGCATGAATTAATACATTTATGTTAAGTATTTACCAGGTAAAAAAGAAGGGTCAGTTCTTCTCCAGGATACCCTGCCCTGTTAACGAACACGGATGTAACACTCGAAATAACTGCTTATACCTGGACATCGCCTCCGAATGCCGGCGTCCTGCCCCTGATCCACTGCCGTGATATCTCCGGACTCTTACGGATGTATTCGTCCAGTCCGAGCTTCTTGAGCATGAGGAGGTTGTATATCTTGGTGTTATGCCTCCGCACCTCGGCTCCGGCACTGATGGGCGCCAGTTTCAGGCAGGGGAAATCGTCACACTGGTAGCAGAATTCCATGCCTTTTATATTGACGCAGCAATCATAGGTCTGGCAAAGGTTATCGTCGAAAGGCCGTCCCTGCATGGGCCGACAGCCATGGCATGACTTCAGGACCTGTTTCACCGGGAGGTTCGCCCGCGCCGCTTCCTTCTGAATGGCGATTTCATCGGTACACCGTGTGTTTACGTATGACGGGCAGCTGAGGCAGCAATAGCCGCACGGTGTTACCAGTTGCAGCTTCTCTTCGTATTCCATATCAATCACGCGCCATCAGTACTACCACAGCATAAACCAGAAAGCCTGCCCCCAGGCCGATAAGCAGACCCTGGACCAGATAACCGAGCGCCCAGCCGATTCCCATGCCGATGAATAATCCCGCCGGTATTAAAAGCCCTCCGGCTATCTTGGCTTTGCTTTTCTTTTTTTCTTCAGTCATGAACACCTCCAGGAAAAGCTGATATTTAATTCTAGGCGGCTGGTAGTCTGGCTGTCAATGTTAAAAGGTATTTGTTTTCTACATCACCGCCAGTGTCCCCCTCTCCTGACGAGGAATCACAGGAGAGGGGGATTTAGTTTTTATACAATCCACTCCCTCGTTCCTCCTCCTTTGGGAAAGGAGAGCGAAGAAAGAGAAAGAGGGGCTGGCGCCCCTCTACGCAGGCTACTCCCCTGCTGGGATAAGGATATTATATTACTACTTTTTCCTGGTAGTTGTTTTCCTGGTTTTTTCTGGTTTGGCAGCTGGTTTATCTGTATATAGTTCCGGGTGGTGTTTACGGCAAGTCTTACACATGTGCATGACCTCCTTTTATTTAACCTTTTTATATATTATATCACCTGTGGCAATAGGATATTTCCAGGTAAATCTCTTTTATTCGCTCCGCATTTTGTATGCCTCTCCTATTTCTCGATTAGTACCAATCCTGAAACAGGCCAGGTTTTCCTGCCCTCTCTCACCTTATCCCCGTATCTATATCCACGTCAATCGTTACCGTTTCGTCGGCAGATACGGTTATGGTCATTGGCAGGTTTTCCGCTGAATCTATTCCTGAATGATTGATATCTATCATGTAAGTCCCCGGGGCAATCTGGGCGGTGTAATAGCCCATCGCGCTCTGTCCTATCTGGGTAAAATAGACCTCCCGTACCATTTTCTCGCCGGACTCATCGTAAATAATCAGATATCGCGATGAAAACACCTCCGGAGGCACCGGCGGATTCTCCCCCGGCTGTTCCACTGGCCAGATAGGACCAATGGTCACCGACCCCTGTAAAAGCACCGTCTCCGGCCCGCCCGGGCAACAGGAACCCGTAATAACACCCAGCAAGAGCAATAATATCAGTAAATACTTATTCATATACCTCTATTATAACAAAAATAGGCGCTCTTACACGCCTCTCTGCTAATTTAATCTAATACCAACCCTGAAGCAGGCCAAGCCCTCGACCATTAGTACGGCTTAGCTAAAAACATTACTGCTCTTACACACGCCGCCTATCAAACAGGTAGTCTACCTGCGGTCTTACCCCCTCCCCTTGCGGGGAGAGATGGGAGATCTTATCTTGGAGTGGGCTTCGCACTTAGATGCTTTCAGCGCTTATCCCTGCCAGACGTAGCTACCCAGCCGTGCCCTTGGCAGAACAACTGGCACACCAGAGGTCTGTCCCTCCCGGTCCTCTCGTACTAAGGAGAGCTCTCCTCAAATCTCCAGGCGCCCACGACGGATAGAGACCGACCTGTCTCACGACGGTCTGAACCCAGCTCGCGTACCGCTTTAACCGGCGAACAGCC
>SMTZ1_10011060_pt1 | contig 15964 bp, 14 predicted proteins | sample DeeMarSWOR136_30_FD_25667 | JGI IMG/M metagenome (IMG submission 25667)
GAGCTCCAGAAATGGTGTTAGGAAATATTTTAGGTGCTAACCTTTTTAATCTGATTATTGTAGCACTCTGCGACTTTGTGTATCGTCAGGGAATCCTTCTCAAATCCATTGATCTTAACCATTCCGTAACTATCGTAATGGTAGTTATTATGACGGGTGTTGTTCTCCTAGGAAAGTATTACCACTTTAAGAAAAAGGTCTTGAGGTTAGGATGGGATTCTATCAGCTTGTTTCTTATCTATATCATCGGATTAACCTTACTCTATAGTTTGAAAGGATCATAGAGGGAATTTAACCACAGAGGACACAGAGGGAAAGAAAAAAGATATCTCTTAACTTATCGATATTTAACATTGTCTCTGTGATTTGGTTTGGCAATACCGAAGTTTGAAAAAGGAATTGATTCATGGATAGAAAAGAAGATCGTGTGATTATTGAGCCCACGAGAGGGAAAAACGAGCCTCCCGTTACTGCGACCTCTATTTTAGTCTTTTCCGAAAGAGAGCTCAACATACTCTGCACCTCTGCAGAAACCTGCAAGAAAGGCAGAAGAAAACTACACTATAGCCTTTGTTATGAGGTGAGCTTTAGCAATAAAACCTTTACCCTCGTAGGTCCAGCAATGGGTGCGCCCATGGCTGTTTTGATTTTGGAAAAGGTAATCGCTCTGGGCGCGAGGCACATCATTGCTTTTGGTAGTGGAGGTTCTCTTAAGAAGGAGATCTCCATCGGGGATTTGGTAATCCCCACTGGGGCAGTGAGTGAGGAGGGAACCTCAAAACACTATCCCTTACAGTGCCTTCCTGAAGCAAGCATAAAAATTGTAGACGCCCTTAAAACTCAATGTGCACAAAAAAATAAAAACCCTTTTGTAGGAAAGGTGTGGACAACCGATGCCCCCTACCGTGAAACAGTAGAGAAAGTTAAGAACTATCAGGCAGAGGGCCTCTTGGCTGTGGATATGGAGATGTCTGCCTTATTTACCGTAGCTCGTTTCAGGAAAGTTGAGATTGGTAGTTTGATGGTGATATCAGATGAGCTCTTTGACCTTACCTGGAAGTCAGGATTTGAGAGCACGTCGTTCCTCTCAGGGGTACAGGAAGGTTGTGAAATTGTCTTATCTGCATGTGCTTCTATCTGAACTCTTACCTCTAACCTTGTTAAACAATAGCCATGCTATATTTTCTTTGTTTAAAGCTCTCACCTACCATACAGGAACCCCCTCGTTGTAATGAGTTATATCTAAGAGGGGCGGTTTGCTAACTTCTTTTGAAATCACAAGTCGTTGTCAAAATTCTGAAACGATTATCTTCCTCGACGTGGCTGCTTCCAGTAAAGTTCAAGCTCCCTTCTCTTCTCAGTAAATTTTCGTTTAAGAGAAGGGGGAAGGAGCGTAGAAATGCTGTTCACAATGGAAATAGCTGAGTGAGAGATAAAGGAAGCTTTAATTAAAGGAGTTTTGCGGGGAAGAAGTGTGGTCATGAGTAAAATGATGATAAAAATAGTAGCTGCCCCTTTGAGCAGGCCTAAGATTCCTCCCGCTATCCGATCAGACACATCTTCATGAAACCTTTTGAATGCCTTAAGTATGGTCCAGATCAAGATAAGAGTGAGGAAGTAGAAAGAAATAAGGGTGGTTGCAAATGCTATGGTATCGCCTAGGATTCTCTGTGTGACTTCTTGTGGAAACAAAGAGGCAAAGAGAGGGAAAAAATAGCACGCGATCGGAAAAGCGATACACAGAGCCACTAGGGAAAAGAGACAACTTACCGCCCCCTTTTTAGTCCCTCGAAATACGAAGTACCCCACAATGATGACAAGGGAAAAGTCAAAGGTAAGAGACAGATCTAAGAAATGCATGGGAATGTATGGTGATACCCAATAAGCTTAGTGCAAGAGGTGAGATATCCCCATCTTTAGCGAGATAAATTTGCTCTTGTCACCAAGTGGATCTTTTGAAAAACAATCTGTGCATGCTTTGCAGAGGGTAAAAGAAATCTCTTCATAGACTTCACTTTCTAACCCTTCAAGTTCTGATTCTCCAATCTGATGGGGGAGTATATCAATGTCCTCTGAGATCCCTTCTTGGAGGTCAGGTAGTAGACCATCATAATCTTCAACTATATCAATAGTGATGCGATATTTCAGATCTCCCTCAGAAAGTTTGCAACCGCACTTTGCACATTTCGAATAGTTCATATAGGTCACCTTTTCATAAGGTAAGATGGGTTCTTCATCATGAGAATCACTCTCTTTACACATATAGAACAAAGTTCATTGTTTCCAAACGATTTCTAAGCATTATGTCTATTCCCTTTAGCCTAATTGAGAGGTCTTTGTCAAATTAAAAATAAAAAAAGAGACCTGATGAGGAGAGACCCGATATGTTCAAGATAATGGTTCAGTGTAATTCTTTGCACAACAGTGGTAAAGAGTTTTACAGGATTGTCAACAATTCAGTGCTTCCAGTGACACACACAGGATATCTCATAATCACAATCTTGTAGATTTTTTCATTCATTTTGCTAGAATATGAAAACGATGAATTTCTCAGTAGTAACAATCCTATCTTTGAGAACACTATAATGGCGTTAAATAACCCAGGAGATTTAGAGAAAGTTTCAGAGATCCAAAAATCAGATAGTGAAACTTCTCTAGCCAAATTTGACCCCCTCCAAAGATACCTCACGGAAATAAGTCAGTATACATTACTGACTAAAGAAGAAGAACACCAATTAGCGGTACGGTACAGAGAGGAGAAAGATCCTGAGGCTGCCTATAAGCTGGTTACTAGCAACTTAAGGTTAGTGGTTAAGATTGCCTTAGAATTCCATCGTGCGTGGGTGACGAATCTACTGGATTTAATCCAAGAAGGTAATATAGGATTAATGCAGGCAGTAAAGAAATTTGATCCCTACCATGGGATCAGGTTATCTTCATACGCCTCTTTTTGGATTAGGGCATATATTTTAAGATTTATACTGGATAATTGGAGATTGGTTAAGATTGGCACTACTCAAGCCCAGAGAAAACTATTCTTCAATCTCCAAAAAGAGAAGGCAAGGCTTGAGGACTTAGGATACTCGGTTGAACCAAAGCAACTAGCAGAATCAATAGGCGTAAAAGAAAAAGAGGTTGTTGAGATGGATCAGCGAATGAGTGGTTGGGAGGCATCCCTTGATACCCCATTAAGAGGTGATAGTGAAAGGAGTTTAATGGATTTTCTACCTGAAAAGAAGTCACTAATAGATAGAAGGTTAGCAGATGATGAAATTAAATCAATCGTTAATAAAAAGTTGAAGGAATTTAAAAAGACCTTAAAAGACAAGGAACTTGACATTTACCAGAATAGGTTATTAGCAGAAAACCCTGCAACGCTTCAGGATATAGGGGATAAATATGGCATTACGCGGGAGAGGAGTCGCCAGATTGAAGAAAGGCTATTAAAAAAAATAAAGGCTTTTCTAGAAGAAGAAATTCCTGGGATAGAGGATTATCAAATTAAAACTGATGAATAAAAAGTGAGAGTTGAAGCTTGACAATTGAGAAATTATGATTATTATTAGTAATTTAAATATAAAATGGGGTATAGGATAGTGAATTTTTTTAGCAAATATAAAAGTGAGATTTTCTTGGGAATTCTTATTCTCTATGTCCTTACACTCGCACTAGGTGTAATTGGGGAACTATTTGATATTGAATGGATTTTAAATCTCCCTATTTTCTAACGGACTCTCTCAAGCGGCTCTACCAACTCTCACACTCCCCTCTCTCATCTGTTTTACTAAGCCTGGGTTTGTGGAGACCAGGCTTTTTAAGCACTATCTATTGTGGAGAAAACATGCGTTAATAGGAGTCTTAAGGATTTATCATCTATGGTAAAGCGAGATTATTATGAAATTTTGGGTGTCTCCAGAAATGCCAATGGAGAGGAGATAAAAAAGGCCTATCGTCAAATGGCTCTTCAGTATCATCCTGATCGAAACCCTGGGGATAGAGAAGCAGAAGAGAGGTTTAAGGAGGCATCTGAGGCCTATGAGGTACTAAGAGACCCTGAGAAAAGAAGTCTCTACGACCGATTTGGACACGATGGTTTGAAGGGGGTGGGTTTTAGAGGATTTGCCGGTTTCGAAGATATATTTACCAGCTTCAGCGATATCTTCGAAGATTTCTTTGGCTTCGGGTTCGGTGATCGCAGAAGGGAGAGGAGAACCTACGCACGTCGTGGTGCAGATCTACGTTATGACCTTTCTATCAGCTTCAGAGATGCCGCCTTTGGCAAGGAGAAGGAGATCGAAATCGAGAAACAGGAAATATGTAAAACATGTAGTGGAACAGGGGTAAGGCCTGGAAAATCAAAACAAATCTGCCCTCATTGTGGTGGGAAAGGGCAGATTGCTCATACCCAAGGATTTTTCACCATCAGCTCAACCTGCTCAAGATGTCATGGTCAAGGGGAAATCATTACCCACCCCTGTAAGGATTGTAGCGGTAGTGGTACAGTACTAACACCAAAGCGGCTAAAGGTAAAGATACCCGCAGGGGTTGAAACAGGTATCAGGCTTATGCTGAGTGGAGAGGGGGAGGCAGGTGAAAGAGGAGGACCCCCAGGAGACCTCTATGTAGTCTTGCATGTAGAACCAGACTCATTTTTTGAACGACAGGGAAATGATGTCCTTTGCCTGATCCCCATTTCTTTCTCCCAAGCTGCACTGGGTGCAAAAATAGAGGTTCCTACTTTAAATGGTTATGAAAAAATTACTTTACCACCTGGTACCCAGAGTGGACAGATCTTTACTATCAAAGGAGCAGGCATCCCTTATCTCCATGGAAGGGGCAGAGGCGATGAGCTGGTGCATGTAGTGGTTAAGACCCCTACCAAATTAAGTAGGAGGCAAGTAAAATTGTTTGAGGAATTGGCTTCTTTAGAAGAGGAAGAAACGCAGTAGAAGATGAGTCCTTTTTTAAAAAACCTCTACACTTCTTTAATTGTACTCACTTTTCTATTCTCCCTTCCTTATCAGCTTAGAGCTACACCTGTTGTTTCACTCTCTTTGAATAAGGATACTATAGTCGCACATAAAATCTTTTTACTTGAGCTTACCGTTTCCTGGAAAGGTGACGCAGACCAGTATCTGGTCGCTCCCCCTCAAGTAACGTTACCTGAAGGTATTGAAGAAAGAGGTTCCTCTTTCAGCTCAACAAGTAAAGGAGAGCACTACTTATTGAACTATAAATACAACCTCTGTGCTCAAAAAGAAGGAGAATATATACTCACCCCTATTGAAATAAGTTACTGGGAAAAGGGAAATAATAAAGAAGAGAAGATGAAGACTGAAACAATACATTTTCAGGTCACTTCTTTTAGCACCGCTTTCCTTGGGGGCTACTGGCTGCTAGGATTTATAACAACTATTTTCTTAGGTCTTTTCACCATTTTAATCGTTTTATACAAAAAGCAAAAGAGAAGCAGCGTTGATCAAGGAGCAGACAGTACCGTTACCAGAGAAACGATGGTAAGTGAACTCGGGCAGAGTAATGCATATAAAATTAAGGGGGATTGGGAAAACTACTTAAAAAAGGTGATATCTATCCGAGATAAGCTTCCCACCCAAGATAAAGCTGGAAAAATTATGGGAGAATTAGATACCCTTGCAGAGAGGGTAACCTATGGCGGCTTTCACCCTACGGCAGAAGAGATTGACCTCATACAGAGACAGCTTGAAAAGGCTTTTAAAAGTGCCTTTCCTAACGACAAGGATCAGGACTTGGATGATATTGAGTTACGGTAAAAAAGATCATAGATCAGTATTGAAAAGGAAATTTAATCTATCAATTTTGATCATGATCTTTTATTTTCAATTGATGAGCGTTGAGAAAAAGGTGTATGTAGAAACGGGTACAGAGCATCTTTAGAGGGAGGAATAGATTATGCAGAAGGACATTCAAGAGATTACAAAAAAGGTAGAGGAAAAGAGCAGGTACGTAAAAAAGCTTACAGATGAGATCGGAAAAATTATGGTGGGCCAACACTATCTAATAGAGAGACTCCTAATTGGGATTCTAGCCAATGGTCACATCCTAGTGGAGGGAGTTCCTGGCCTAGCAAAAACAACTGCAGTAAAAACACTTGCTCAGGCTATTGATACCGGTTTCCAAAGAATCCAATTTACCCCTGACTTGTTGCCTGCAGATCTTATGGGCACTCAAATCTATCTTCCTAAAACAGGTGGTTTCACAGTGAAAAAGGGACCTCTCTTCAGCAACATTATCCTGGCTGATGAAATCAATCGGGCCCCTGCAAAGGTTCAAAGTGCACTCCTTGAGGCGATGCAGGAGAAGCAGGTAACTATCGGAGAAGAAACCTTCAAGCTAGAAGAACCTTTCCTGGTTATGGCAACCCAAAACCCTATCGAGCAAGAAGGAACCTATCCCTTACCTGAGGCTCAGGTTGACCGCTTCATGCTTAAGCTTCGCGTTACCTATCCTAACAAGCGTGAAGAGAAAGAAATCATGCAACGGATCGCTCACAGGAACCCCATTGAGATCACCCCTGTAACTACCCCAGATGAGATAATAGAATCAAGGGAAGTAGTTGATCAAATCTACATTGATGACAAGCTGCAAGACTATATCGTAGACATCACCTTCGCTACGCGAGAACCTAAGGTATACGGGATTGATATGGAAGAGATGATAGCTTATGGAGCCTCTCCCAGAGCCAGCATTTATCTCAATCAGTCTGCAAAGGCTTATGCCTTCTTACAAGGAAGAGGTTATGTTACCCCTCAAGACATCAAGTCGATCGGTTTAGATGTACTGCGGCATCGGGTGCTGTTGACCTATGAAGCCGAGGCAGAGGAACTCACCTCGGATGATATTATTATGAAGATATTTGATAATGTTGAAGTACCCTAAGAACTGGATGCTTGATGCTAGATCCTGGATACTGGATGCATACATATATTTTGTTTTTTTATCCGGTATCAAGTAGCGAGCACCTAGAATCAATTATTAATGGGATCAATAAATAGTTTACAGAAAGACGAAACGTCATTGCGAACGAAGTGAAGCAATCTCATTTCATAGTCGTCTGTGAGGATTGGCCTTTAGAGATTGCTTCGTCGCTATGCTCCTCGCAATGACATGTAAACTATTTTATGCCCTGAGTAATAATATAAGTAGTTCAACCTAGAGAGCTTTAGATCATGCCTAAAGAGAACAAAGAAGATAAAGGTTACTCCCGCTTGTCTAAAGAGGTGATCAAGAAAATTCAAAGGATTCATATACACACTAATTACCTTGTAAATGATATACTGGCAGGGGAATATGAAAGTGCTTTCAGAGGGAGAGGAATGGAATTTGAAGAGGTGAGGGAATATCACGCAGGTGATGATGTCCGCGCTATCGATTGGAACGTAACCGCACGGATGGGACATCCCTATGTCAAGGTCTATCGGGAAGAGAGGGAGTTAACCTTAATGTTGATGGTTGACGTGAGTAACTCTGGACAATTTGGTTCGATTACACAGCTTAAAAATGAAGTGGCAGCAGAGATCGCTGCCGTCTTAGCGTTTGCAGCAGTGAAGAGCAATGATAGAGTGGGGCTTATCATTTTTAGTGATATAGTGGAGAAGTTCATTCCACCCAAAAAAGGAAGAAATCACGTATGGAGGGTTATCAGAGAGGTCCTCCAACATAGACCTCAGAGCAAAAAGACAGATATCAATGTTGTGTTAGATTTTCTCAATAAGATTACCACGCACAGGGTTATTGCCTTTCTCATTTCAGATTTTATTGCCCAGGGCTATGAAAATTTACTACGGATAACCAATAAGAAACATGATGTCATTGCTATTTCGATAACTGATCCCAGGGAAAGAGAGCTTCCTAAGGTTGGTTTTATTGAATTAGAAGATGCCGAGACAGGTGAAGTTATGCTGATTGATACAAATGATAGTAATATTCGTAAGGGTTTCAGCACACTGGCTACTCGCAACTTTAAGGAAACCTTGGAAAAGCTTCGCAGGAGCAATGTAGACCACATAGGGATCTATACCAATCAGCCCTATATTGATCCCATTATGAAATTTTTTCGCATGAGGGAGAAAAGGCTATGAGTGAAAGAAGTAGAAAAATTTTTGATAGTAAATCCCTATTCTTCAGCTTCGCAGTACTCATGTTGTTCACTACACTAGTCATCCTCATTCTTTACTCCAGAAGCGAAAAAGGTGCCTTCAGCACTTATTCCCTAAAACAGGAAGGCACCATCCATCGGGAATTAGCCAATAAGCTTAAGAGTGTAGGCATAGCAGAGGAAGCAATTACAGAGTATGAGAATTATTTCAATACAGCTAAATTGGATAAAAGAACCAGATCAAACTTAGCCTATACGCTGGGAAAACTCTATATAGAAGAGGGTAACTACGAAAAGGCCCTGAGCTGGCTTTATCGTGTAGATATGATTGATCCTGATACACCACTTAAAAGCGAAGTAGGCTCAAAAGTCGTGCATTGCCTGGAAACGCTGGGAAAATTTCATGCAGCTGAGTATGCACTAGAAGCACGAAGCTCACTTAGTGAAAATCGAGAAGAAGAAGTTAAAGGAGGAAAGGTGGTCGCAGAGATTGGTAGGAGGAAGATTACTTTAAGAGAAGTGGACGAGGCTCTCGATGAATTGCCACCCTGGATGAAAGAACAATATAAGGGGAAAGAAAAAAGGGCAGAGTTTATGAAAAAATATGTAGCCGATGAACTATTCTACCGAAAGGCAAAAAAACTGGAGTATGATAAAGATGGGGAATTGAGGAAAAAGACTGCGCAGTTTATGAAACAATTGATGATCAATAGGATTTTAGAAAAAGAGATAAAAGATAAAATCACCACAGAGGAAGATGATCTAAAAAATTATTTTAAGGCAAACCGAGACCGCTATAAGGAAAGGGCCCAAGCACGAGTACGCTTAATTAAAGCAGGCATGGAGGAAATTGCCCAGAATATTGTAAAGGAATTAAAGAAAGGAAAGGATTTTGCTGAGTTAGCGAAAGAAATATCATTAGATGAAGAGAGTGCCAAGAGGGGTGGTAAGTGGGAGGGGTGGATTACTGAGGGAAAAGACGATCTAGGGATAGGAAACGTAGACGAGGTCTCCAAGGCTATCTTTTCAACCTCACCAGGTAGCATTTCCCCTGTTGTTAAGACAGGGGATTACTACTACATCTTTAAGATAGATGAAAAGAAACCTGAGCGTATGAGGGACTATGAGGAAGTAAGAGAATGGGTGAAAAACGATTACATGAATAATAAAATGAAGATTGCTTACCAGAATCTTCTAGAGCAGGTACTTGCCAGCTCAGAGGTCAAGTTATATCCCCACATAATTACCGAGGAGGACAACTCTTCTAAATGAGAAGATCGTACATTGTAGGAGCTATTATCATCTGGTGCACTGCCTTTCCTATCTCCTGCCAAAATGAGATGAAGGAGGCACAAAAGGACAAAAAAACCATGCCACCGGTAGAGGTAAAAGCACAGGTAGATAGGGCAACAGCCACTACCGGCGATCTAATCCGCTATACCCTTTCAGCGAATAGCGAACCCCGAATAGAAGTCGAGATACCTGAGATGGGTTCCCAAATAGCCGGGCTTAGGATTGTGGATATGGGTGAAGAAGGTCCCATAGAAAGGGATGGGCGTAAGATCATTGAAAACTGGTACCAGCTGAAGGCAGATGTGGTTGGTTCCTATATTATCCCTGGTGCGGTTTTTTCTTACAAGGATGAGAATGGAGAGAAAAAGGAACTTAAAACTGCCCAGATATTTATTGAGGTTAAATCGGTGATAGAGGACAAGGAATCAGCCAAAGATATTAAGGACCTAAAGCCTTTAGCTGCGATTAAAAGGGATTACACACTGCTTATAACGCTCTCTACAGCAGGCCTTTTACTCCTTCTACTGATCATAGGAGGGATCTACTTCTATCGTACTAAATATCGAAAGGCTAAATCACCTCTCGTAAGACCCGCCCATGAACTGGCTTTTGAAGAGCTTGATCACCTACAAAAGGAAGGTTTAATTGCAAGAGGGATTTATAAAGAGCACTATTTTAAGTTATCAGAAGTCTTCAGAAGATACCTTGAAAGAAGGTTTCACCTCCAAGCTGTAGAAAAAACAACAGAAGAAATTTTACCGCACATTCTCAATCTAAAAGGTTTTAATGAAGACATAAAAAGTGATGCAAAAAATTTTTTATTCAACACCGACCTAGTAAAATTTGCCAAATATATTCCTGATACTAAAGAAGTGGACCGAGAATACCAAGAAGCAGTCAATTTTATTAAAGAGACTAAAGAGGAACAGGTTCATCCATCCTAATCCTAATTATAATCACTCTCTGTCTCAGACTTCGCAGAAAAAGATGAGCATGGTTTACCATGATAAGATTTGAAGACCCCTGGTTACTCGTTTTTTTCATTCTCATCCCTTTAATGATACTTTATCAATGGAAGGGACTAGGGAGGAGTCGGGTGAGGTTTTCCTCTCTTGATAATCTAAAGAGGTTGAAAACGTCAACTTCTATCTTTTTAAGATACATCCTCTTAGTGTTGCGTTGTCTAGCTATAGCCCTTTTTGTGATAGCCCTAGCCCGTCCTCAATCAGGCACCAAGGCTTCAGAAGTATTAACAGAAGGTATTGATATCGTACTTTGCTTAGACACCTCAGGGAGTATGCAGGCTTTAGATTTCAAATGGGAAAATGAAAGGCAAAATCGCTTACAGGTGGTAAAGAAGGTAGTAAGCGATTTCATAAAAGGGAGGAAGAATGACCGTATAGGAATGGTTGTCTTTGGCGAAGAGGCTTTCACCCAATGTCCCTTGACACTCGATTATGGGGTATTACTCAGTTTTCTAGACCAAGTGAAAATAGGGATGGCCGGTGATTCTACTGCCATTGGATCTGCTTTGGGCACCTGTGTTAAAAGGTTAAAGGAGCTTAAATCCAAATCTAAAGTGGTCATTCTCTTAACCGACGGACGCAACAACGCAGGTCGTGTGAGCCCTGAAACCGCCGCAAAGATAGCTAAGACTTTTAACATCAAAACATACACCATTGGGGTAGGTACAGAAGGGGAAGTACCATTTCTGGTAGATACGATTTTTGGCAAAAAGTATGTATATCAGCGTGTAGACTTGGATGAAGATACCTTAAAGGAAATAGCCAATATTACAGGGGGTAAGTATTTTAAAGCCACTAATACCAAAGCCCTGGAAGAAATCTATAACCAAATTGACAAATTAGAAAAGACCAAGGTGGAAGTTAAGGAGTATATGGAATACGAGGAGTTATTCGGCTGGTTCCTTTTGCCCGCCCTGGCGTGCATACTACTTGAAATAGTTCTAGCTAATACACGTTTCAGGAAAATACCATAAACGCAGGAGACCTGTGAACTATTCATGGATAATGAATCATGGAATTTGGTAATTTAAACTATCTTTTCCTTTTGTGGATTGTCCCTGTGTTGATTGTTTTCTATCTCTACGCCTTCCGTAAAAGAGATAGGCTTTTAACCTTTTTTTGTGGTGAGGAACTCGTGAGTGAATTAGTCCCTGAGTTTAAGAGAAGTAAAAGGGGTGTAAAGGCATTTCTCATTGTACTGGGAATTATCTTTGGAATCGTTGCTTTGACTCAGCCACAGTGGGGTTCCCACTGGGAGGAAATTAAAAGGGTGGGTGTGGATATTATGGTTGCGATCGATGTTTCTGAAAGCATGTTGGCTGAGGATGTCAAACCTAACCGTCTGGAACGAGCAAAAAGAGAAATAGTTGATCTCATTGAAATGCTGGGAGGAGATCGTATTGGATTAATCACCTTTGCTGGTACCAGCTTTGTCCAATGCCCTTTGACCTTAGATTATGGAGCGTGCAAAATGTTTCTCGATTACATAGATACAGATCTCATTCCCGTACCAGGCACTGCCCTAGCTGATGTAATCAGAACTGCTACTAAATCTTTTAGCAAGAGAGAGCGAAAATCAAAGGCGCTTATTCTCATAACTGATGGTGAGGATCATGAAGGAGAGCCCATTGATGCTGCAAAAGAAGCAAAGAAGGAAGGGATAAAGATTTTTCCCATCGGCGTTGGCCAAGAGGGGGGAGCTCCTATTCCTTTAAAAGACGGTTCTGGAGGTTTTAAGAAGGATAGACAGGGGGATATGATTATAACTCACCTAGATGAAACAACACTGCAAAAGATTGCACTGGAGACTGGAGGAAGTTACGTGAGGTCAGTTACAGGAGATATGGACTTGGATAAAATTTATAGAGAAGGTATTCAGCACCATATTGAACAGAAACAGCTAAAGAGTACCCGCAGGAGAAGGTGGGAGCAGAGATTTCAATGGTTCATCTTCTTTGCCCTTCTCTTCATTTGCACAGATTTTTTTGTCAGTGAACGTAAGACACCAGTGCACTAATGAACGAAATGAAAAGAAAAGATACAAAATTATATTTTGGGTTTTGGTGCTTCTTATTAATTAGTGCGCTTTCTTTGATAATGAGTGACGCCCTCTATGGAGAGTCACTCTATAGCAAGATTGAAAAAGGGAGTGCCTTATATAAAGATGAGAGATATGATGAAGCCATGAAAACTTTTGTTGATGCCCAGATAGAATCTCCTGAGGAACCACGCTTAAAGTACAACGTTGCTAATTCCCACTATAAAATGAAAAGCTACGAGGAGGCAATAAAGAACTATCAAGATGTAGCTGCTACTGCCCAAGATATTGAATTAGAAGAAAAGTCCTTATATAATATAGGTAATTGCATGTATCGCCAAGGGAAGTTGGAAGAAGCTGTCGAGTATTATAAGAAAGCGCTAGATTTAGATCCAAATGACCAAGATGCCAAATACAACCTGGAGTTCGTAAGGGAGGAAATCAAAAGGAGGATTAATCAAGCTAAGCAAAGGGAAAAACAACAGGAACAAAAGGAAAGCAAAAAACAAGAAGGCAAAGAGGAGCAAAAAAAAGAAGGCCACCAGCAACAACCTAAAGAAGAACAGCAGAAAAAACAACAGGAGCAGCAGAAAGCCTCAAGAGAAGAACAGCAAAAATCAGGCAAAAAACAGATGGGGAAAACAAAACCGATGACCCCCGAGGAAGCGGAACGTTGGTTGAGAAGCCTTGAAGAAGGCAAAAAAGAACATAAGAAGGGAAAAGTAGCCGGATCCTTCAGACCAGAGAAGGATTGGTAGCAGAGGATTCACTATGTTCAGATTCAGGGTAGTATTAGTAAGTTTATTTCTTCTAATATCCGCAGAAAATTCCCACGCACTTTCTTTTATCGCTAAGGTAGATAAGACTGAGGCAACGCTTCAGGACCAAATCATTCTTACCCTATCGGTAGAAGGAACCCAGAGGATAGGAGGGCCCCAACTTCCCTCCATGCCTGCATTCGATGTTATGTCTCGTGGGAGTTCTACCAGAATGCAGATTATCAATGGTACTATAAGCTCAGGAATTGATTACAACTATATACTAATTCCCAAAAAGACAGGAACCTTTGAAATTGGACCAGCAACCCTAAGTCATAAGGGAAAAACCATATCTAGTAACAAGATAACACTGACAATTACATCCGCTGATACCAAACCTCAAGCTGCAAAAAATTTATTTATCACCACAAAGGTAAGTAATAAATCACCCTACGTTAATGAGCAAATTATTTACACCTTTAGGCTCTATAGAAACATAAAGATCGCTAATGCCAGCTTAGACAACCCCTCATTTGAGGGATTTAGGGTAGAATCATTAGGAAAGGAACGGCAATACGAAACGGTAATTAACGGGAGGACTTTCTTGGTTACAGAGATAAAGCAGGCCCTGTTTCCTGCTCGTGAAGGAACCCTAGAGATAGAACCTGCCAGGTTGCAATGTGAGGTAGTAACCCGGAAGCGAAGGAGCAGGGGATTCTTTGATGACCCCTTTTTTGATGATTCCTTCTTCGGGTTTTCTAGCACAGAGTCTAAAATACTCCACTCAAATCCAATTACCGTGGAAGTAAAACCACTGCCTGCTGAGGGAAAGACGCCTCTCTTCAGTAGCTTGGTAGGCAATTTCAACATTGCCACCCATGTAAGTAAAGAGAAATTAGAAGTAGGAGACACCACTACCTTGACCATCACCATAAAAGGAAAAGGAAATATTAGAGATGCCCATAGTCCTGAGTTTCCCTTTCTCGACTCCTTTAAAATCTATGATGATAAACCAAAGCTTACGATTCAAACTACGGGTGACACCTTTGGCGGCATGCTCACCATCAAAAAAGCTCTCGTTCCCTTAAAAAAAGGCACTTTAAAGGTACCTGCTCTTACCTTTACCTATTTTAATCCTGAGCGTGGGAGGTATGAACTGTGTATGAGCACGCCTCTCGTAATGCAGGTCCTACCTGCCAGTGATAAAGAGAAACTCCATCTGGTTGAAGCGTTAGGGACGACAACCTCTAAGGAGGAAATAAAAATCTTGGGAAAGGATATCCTCCCCATTCATACTTCCCTTTCTGCCTTGAAATCATATAGTATGAATCTTTGGCATTGGCCCTACCTTGTCTTCTTCTTCCTTCCTATCGCAGGGTATGTGGGGTCTATTTTGGTAAAAAGAAGGAAGGAGCGATGGGAAGAAGACATAGGGTATGTCCGAAGCAAAAGTGCCATGAGGAAATTCAACAAAAAAATAGCGGAGATCAAGACGCAGATCAAAAATGAAGATACATCAGAATTTTATAGAAATACCTCTAAAACCCTTAAGGATTTATTAGGTGATAAATTAAATATAACTGGGAGTGCCCTCACCCCGATGGAGATTGAGAGCCAACTTCAAGTACTTAAGATAAAAAAAGAAAAGATTGAAAGGTTGAATAAGTTACTTAATGTTTTGGAATCTGGTCAATTTGCCTTTCAAAGGCACAGTAAGAGCGAAAAGGAAGATTTGTTGTATCAGGTAAAAGACTTAGCCAAGTGGTTTGATAAAAGGATAAAGAAATAGGTGCTTATGATTATCATAAAGAAGCTTATCTTCACTATCTCAACTGGGGTATTTTTTTTCTCCAACGCATATGTGGTACAAGGTCAAAATCAAAGCGTTACTACCCTTTTCTCACAAAGCCAAAAAATTGAGGAAGAAGTAGACGCAGCTACATTATTTATCGAAGCTAATAAATACTATCAGGAAGAAAAGTATAGTGATGCAGCTCTACGTTATGAAAAGCTCATTCACTCAAAAGTGAGTAATGGTGAGATCTATTATAATCTGGGCAACAGTTATTTCAAAATGGGTATGTTGGGGAAAGCCATACTCAGCTATCGCCTGGCAGAGCTCTACCTCCCACGAGATGAGGATCTTAAAGCAAATTTAAGATATGCCCGACAGTTAACCAAGGATAAAATTGAATCAAAACAATTCTTATCTTTTTTAAAGGAATTTTGTTTTTGGTACTCTAAACTCAGTATAAAAGAACTTCTTATAGTCTTTCTGATAGCACATGGACTTTTTTGGGCGTTAGCTATCATAAGGATATTTTGGGGGAAAGAGTATCAGAATCTAATGCTCTTTATTAATCTAGCTTTAGTAGTGGTGTTGGGATGTTCTCTTGCCTTAAAAATGTATAATTATACCTACAACATTGATGGAGTCGTTTTTGCCAAAGAGATTACGGTGAGATCAGGGAACGGGTTTAGTAATACCGCCCTCTTCCAATTACATGATGGAGCAGAGTTTAAAATTATAAAACAGGATACGAATTGGATTAAGATTGAATTAGGAGATGGTAAAAGGGGATGGGTAGAAAGCAAGTGGGTAGGGAAATGTCAATTAGATATTAATAGGGTCAATAAATAGTTTACATAAAGACTAAACGTCATTGCGAACGAAGTGAAGCAATCTCAATGCATAGTCGTGTGTGAGGATTGC
>SMTZ1_10004254_pt1 | contig 15961 bp, 18 predicted proteins | sample DeeMarSWOR136_30_FD_25667 | JGI IMG/M metagenome (IMG submission 25667)
GAAAAACAAACTAAAAAAATTTCTCTTGCCGATAAACTTGACCACCTTACCACTCACTCAATCTGGGGATATATCGTATTGATTCTAGTTCTTTTGGGAATCTATATGTTTACATTTTCAATTGGGAGTTTTTTTGGAGGGATATTAGATGAAGGATATGGAATTTGGAGTGAAAAGATTTATTCTATATTTGGAGAAGATTTAATAGGTGTCAAGATTCTTTGGGATGGAGGAGTAGGGGGGTTAATCGGGGTAATTGGAGGTGTATTAGTCTACGTTATACCATTTTTCTTTATAATTGAAATTCTACAAGATTCAGGTTACCTCCCAAGAGCAGCATTTATGATGGATCGAATTATGCACACGATTGGAATTCACGGAAAATCTATTATCCCTATGATTTTGGGTTTTGGGTGTAATGTTCCGGCATGTGCAGGATGTAGAATTATGGAAACTGAGCGAGAAAAAAAGATATCTATTGTTTTAACATCACTTGTTCCTTGTGCAGCAACAATGACAGTCGTTATGGGATTGGTTGGGAGATATTTAGGTCTTTCATGGGTCTTATTTTTGTTTGCTATAAACTTTACAGTTATTTTAATCATTGGTAGAATTCTAAATAAAACAATGCCTGGAACGTGTACAGAATTAATTATGGAAATGCATGAATATAGGATGCCCAATTATAATGTAATTCTGAAGCAAACATGGTTAAGATCTAAAGAATTTGTGTATAAAGCACTTCCAATTATTATAATTCTTGGAATTACATTGGAAATCCTGCTAATTTTTAATGCTTTAGAACCAGTTAACCTTATTCTATCCCCGATATCTGTATTCTGGCTGGGACTTCCAACAGTTGCAGGAATATTTTTAATTTACGGAATTTTGCGTAAAGAACTAACACTTGTACTTCTAGCTCTTTTTGCAGAAAATATGGGAAAAACTCTCATAGAATTATTGACTCCTATTCAAATGATTACATTCAGCTTAGTCACAATGCTTTATATTCCTTGTTTTGCGACTGTCATTATAATAGCGAAACAAACTAATTGGAAATACGCAATCCAGATTTCTTTTTTGGAAATTTCAATTGCTTTAATTATTGGGGGTCTTATAAATTGGGGATTTATTTTAATTTCAAGTTTTTAAAAACTTGTTATATTTTATAAATTCAATTAAAATTTTCTTATAAATTCTCTAGTAGGATTCAGTTTGTTTTCTAAAACATAAAAGAGAAATTTAATAGTTCTTGATCCGCTTTGACTATAGTGTGAATTTATAAAAAAAAATGGATATGAATAGAATATTGAAAATTATAGAGGTGGTTAAATATTACTGAAAATGAGAAATTTATCCTATATGTACAAACAAGCCATGACCCAGAACGTCAATATTCACCTTTAGTACTTGCTCAAACTGCCAAAGCTATGGATATTAAACCAGTAGTATATTATTTGGGTACAGGTTTAAGGATATTAAAACCAGGTGAAGCGGAAAAAATTAAATTAGGAGAATTCCCAAGTGTGAAGGAAATGATTGATAAAACTTTAGATATGGGAATTGAAATTCTGGTTTGTGAAGCATCAAAAAGAATGCTAGGATGGGAAAAAGTAGATTTAATACCTGGAGTAAAAATTGTAGGGGCAGCAACTTTAAATTTTAGAAGCTGATGCTACGCAATGGTTTTAAGTTTTATAAAATTAGTGGATTTTGGAGTAAGATTTTTGCATCTAATTTCAATTGGTTTACTATTATTTTCAAAAATAACATGATGTATAAACAGTTTATTGACAGATCTAATGTAATCCGCACCACTTCCAACTGCAATACCCCTTTCCTTATAAGTTAAAAAATAAATTGAAATTTCTTTTTTCCCTGAGGAGTCATTTTTTTCCAAAGAGATATTATGAATATATAAATCTGGGAATAAGCTGAATAAAAAATTGATTAATACTTTTTCAGCTCTTATAATTAAAATCTTTTTTCCTCTGATCTCTCTTCTCATTGAATCTAAATAGGTTTTAGAATCAAAATAATATTCATTTTGTACAAAAAAAAAGATAAACTGACCAATTATAGCAATAAATTCAGGATATATACCTCCTGTCTTATTATGAAAATATTTATATAATTTAAGCTCAGAATTAGTATATTTTTTAATGAATTTTAAAATCTGATAGAGGACTAGATCATCAGATATTGTATAAAACATATACTAATATTTTCACTCAACAATTTAAACTAAACAACTCAACTAGTGATACTTTATAGACTTCAAATTAATATAAAATGGTTTCAGACTTACAATAAAGCTATAAAAGATCTTTTATTAATTAATATTAGAATCATTAAACAAATTTATTCTACCAGATGTTTGTCGAATTTTTTTATTATCTTAAAGAAAGGTTGCCCGTAAGCATAACCGAATATATGACCTTACTTGAAGCTCTTGATAAAGGGCTCATCCATAATATGGTAGAGTTTTATTATACTTCGAGATCGATTCTATGTAAAAATGAACACCATTTTGATATCTTTGATATTTCCTTTGCAAATTTCTTTAAGAATGCCATGATACAATTCCCTGAAGATTTTAAACAGGAAATCTGGGATTGGTTGGATAAGCCGATCACTATTCCTGAGTTAATTGAGGGATTAGAACTCCTATTAAAGGAATATCAACAATACCTAAATATTGAAGATTTAGAAAAGTTCCTAGAAGAACTATTGGAGAAGTATGATGCTGAGCTAGTTAAGGGAATTATAACTGATACTCCAGACGCACTTAAAGAGGAAATATTAAAATGGTTGAAGAGTAATCTTGACGCCGCTGCGATGAATGGGAATATCTCGGAATTAACAAGTCAATTCTTTAGTCTAGAAGAATTGCAAAAACGTTTAGAAGAATTAATGCGAGAACAAGATGAAGAGCATAATTATGGAAATCGTTTCATTGGAACACGTGGCACATCTCCATTTGGTCATTCTGGGGAAAATCAAATGGGTATGAGAATTGGTGGAAGTGCAGGTATGCGAACAGCAGTACAAATAGCTGAAAAAAGAATTTTTAAAGATTATCGGAAGGATATCGTTTTAGATACAAGACAAATTAAGGTAGCTCTAAAAAGACTCAAAAAACTTGAAGAAATTGGAAAACAGGACGAATTAAATATTGATGAGACTATTGATAAGACAGCAAAGAATGGAGGAGAGATAGAAATTGTATTTGATAAGCGTAGAAAAAACGATGTGAGAATCTTACTACTTATGGATGTAGGGGGTAGCATGACACCATATGCTCACCTTGTCAATCTACTTTTCTCTGCAGCTAATAATATGTCCCATTGGAAAGATTTTAAATACTACTACTTTCATAACTGCATATATGAGACTTTATATTTCAATGCTAAAAGGAATCCTAATGAGGCAATTGAATTTGACGATTTTCTTAGAAAATATGATAATAAATACAAAGTTGTTGTAGTTGGGGATGCAGCCATGGCCAGTTGGGAATTAACGGAAAAATACGGTTCGATATACTATTATCATAGAAATGAAATGCCCGGGATCTATTATATCAGAGAACTCGCTAATCATTTTAAAAATAGTGTAGTTTGGCTTAACCCAGAGCTAATTAGACCGGAATGGAGCCCATGGACTCGAAAAATCATTTCTAGCATTATTCCAATGTATGATTTAACCGTCGAAGGAATAGAAGATGCGATGAATTATCTCAGAAAGGGCGGTAAGAATATGTTTACAACTGTGAATTATTTCAAAGGACTAAACTATTAAATTATTCTTGAAACCTTTAGAGATTGAAATGGAAACGGAACAAAATCAATCTTCAGAAAAAAGAGATACCATTCAATATTTTGATGTGTTTTTTGGTCTATTTAATTCATTTGTAATGGTTTTTCTTATATTAATAATGCAAAGGAATTTGATATTCATCATTATTGCTTTTGTTTTTACTTTAATTTTAGTGGTTGGCATCATCTATACATTTAATAAAGAAAATCCATTTTATATTTATTTTGTATATGGAACTCTCGCTTGTGGTTCATTCTATGCCCTACCAGGGCTATTTAGTATCCCGTTTGAAAATTTCAGTTTTGGTGTTATTGATTATATTATATTTATTACAGCAATTGCAGAAATCTTTTATTTAATTGTGTTATTCAAAGATGCAGGGTATGCTTTCGAGGGAATGTATAGAGCACGGTATGATCCAAATGTTCAATATTTAGTAGCTGATCCTGAAGCCCAAATAAGATTTGAAGAACACCTCTATGAAGCTAAACAAAAGAAAAAGCAAAAACAAAAAGAACACTTTAAGAAATATAAAGGCTATCTGTTGATTTCAATCAGTATAATATCTATAATAGGATTTTATGTTACAATCTTTTTAAAATAACTTTATGAATCAATAATCTTTCGATTAATGATTAAATATCTAAAATAAATATAATTTCTTAAGTATCACTTAACTTTCGGATGAGATCTACTCCATAGATCGCATCATCTGCATATCCATCTGCCCCAAATTTCTTTGCAAGCTCTAGATTTAAGGGAGCACCTCCCACTATTAATTTAACACTTTCTCGTAAACCTGCTTCTTTCAGGGCTTCATGGACAACCCCAATTTGATCTACTGTCATAGATAACAGAGTACTTAAAGCTACAACAGAGGCTCCTGTTTCTCTTACTTTTTTTACTATCACTTCAGCATCAACATCTCTCCCAAGATCGTAAACTTCAAAATTAGCACTTAGCAACATTGTTCCTAATAAATTTTTTCCTAGATCGTGTTGGTCTCCCTTTACAGTTGCAATTACAGCTTTAATTTTCTCTTTGGAAGCATCCAAAACAGTTAAAGCTGGTTTTAAGACTTCAAGTCCCGCTTTCATAGTATCACCAGCTAAGACTAATTCTCCCAAAAAATATTCAAATTCTTCATAACGTCGACTTACTTCATCCATACCTTTTTTTAATGCTGTTAATATATCAAAGGGATCCTTTTTATCTTCCTCAAGTGCAACCTTAACTGCATCAGCTATATCATCCAATTCCAACTCAACTATTAATTCAGTTAATTCTTCAAATTCCATACTATAAACCAATTTTTTGTAATATTTATTAAATTCTCCCTAATTTCAAATCAATGAATAATATTAATTACAAATCAAATTCTATTAAATATTTTTTTAAATAATCAAAGTATTTTTTTTACTATGGTATTATCAAAACGAGAACGGGTTATTCGAGCTTTAGAACGCGATGATGAACCCGATAAGATACCAATCCATTATCTTGGATTCGAAAGAACGGGTACTGCCTATCAACAATTTCTGGAATCAGATGAATTTAAAGAAAACAATGTTTACATTGAGAACACATATTCAAGAGAGGATTATAGATGGGTAGGGGATATAACTGAATGGCGTTTTTGGAATGTTGATTGTCATACTATAGATCCTTGGAGGCATCGAATGAAGACAGCAATTGCCGAAGGACCACCCGAATATCCTGGGAGTTACATAATCCCAACATCAGGGAGAATATTTAAGCGAGTGGAACAAGTTAAAACGGGTTTAACATATGCATGGTATATAGATGGTATTTTCCACACTCCTGAGATTGTACATTCTTACTGGGATGAATATGGAAAACCTTCTGAATGCATTAATGATAATGTTAATTATTCCCCTAAAATCTGGGAAGAATTTGTTGAAAGTCTGTCTTCATACTTATATCCTATGGCTAGATTAATGATTGCAATGAATGAGGCGCTATTCGAAGGAATGACGGTGAGCAGGGTTACTTATCATATGAGAAAAAATCCAGAATTTATCCATGAGGTTATGGAGGAATATACTAAAGTTAATTTAGAATTTGTAAAACGTTATGCAGAAGCAGGAATAGATATTGTTTTTTATTATGATGATTTAGGGTATAAAGGACGATCTATGTTTTCTCTTGAGAATTTTCGTACATTTATACTTCCATATTATAAAAAAATATATCAAGAATGCAAGAAACACGGTATGTTTATTATTCAACATTCATGCGGTTATATCGATAAATTACTCCCTGATATGATCAACGCGGGATTAGATTGTATTCAAGCCTTAGAGCCTGCTGCAGGTGTTGATATAGCACATTTAAAGTTCACTTTGGGAGATCGAGTGAGTTTTATGGGGGGGATGGATTCTACTCGAACATTAAGTTTCGGAACACCTAAAGAAGTTGAAGAAGAAGTAAAGAGATGTATCAAAGCAGCTGCTTACGGTGGAGGATATTTTGCAGGACCAAGTCATAACATTCTAAACGTACCTTGGGAAAATATTATAGCTTTACGAGCAGCTATAGAAAAATATCGAGACTATCCATTAAAACTATAATGAGTTTATCTGTAAAAATATTTTATTGCTCATTATAATAAGGAATTTATCAAGAATGATTACTCTCCTTATAAAATGGAAAATTTTTTTATATAAATAAAACAGATCTTCTATTATGGTATTGTCAAAAAGAGAACGTGTTATTAGAGCCTTAGAACGCGATGATGAACCTGATTTAATCCCAATACATTATCTTGGATTTGAAAGAAGTGGTACTTCTTATCAAGAATTTTTTGAATCAGATGAGTATAAAGAAAATGAAACTTATGTAAAAAATAGCTATTCCAATGAAGATTTTCGATGGGCAGGAAATATAACCGAATTAAGATTCTGGAATGTTGATTGTCATCATATGGATCCTTGGAGGCGTAGAATGAAAGGATCTATGGCACCAGGTCCCTCTGAATACCCTGGGAGTTTTATTGCTACGCCTACCGGGCGAATTTGGAAGTGGGTTGAACAAGTTGATACAGGAAAACCTTTTATGTGGTATATAGATGGAGTTTTCCGCACGCCTGAGATAGTAAAATCTTATTGGGACGAATATGGTAAACCTTCAGACTTTATTAATGATGAGGTAAATTACTCACCTAAAATCTGGAATGAATTTGTTGATAGTCTCTCACCATATTTATATCCTATGGCTAGATCTGTTATTGCTCTAAATGATGCTATGCATGAAGGAATGACTCCTAGTAGAGTTGTATATTTTATGCGAAAAAATCCTAAATTTCTACATGAAGTCTTAACGGAGTATGCAAATACCAACATAGAAATGATTAAGCGTTATGCAGAAGCAGGTGTAGATATTTGGTTTTATTTAGATGATCTAGGAATGAAAGGGCGTTCAATTCTTTCTCTTGAAAATTTCCGCAAATTTCTTATACCCCAATATAAAAGAATGTTTCAAGAATGTCATAAGCATGGTATGTTTGTTGTACAACATTCATGTGGATATATCGATAAATTACTTCCAGATATGGTTGATGCAGGATTAGATTGTATTCAAACGTTAGAACCAGCTGCAGGTGTTGATTTAGCGTATTTAAAGGAAACTCTAGGAGACCGTTTGAGTTTTATGGGTGGAATGGATGTTACTAGAACCTTAAGTTTTGGGACACCAAAAGAAGTAGAAGAAGAAGTAAAAAGATGTATTAAAGCTGCTGCTTACGGAGGAGGTTATTTTGCAGGTCCGAGTCATAATATATTGAATGCTCCCTGGGAAAATATCTTGGCATTCAGAGCAGCTATCGAGAAATATCGAAAATATCCATTGAAATTTTACTAATTGCCTCCACAATTTCTCTGTCCCAGCATTAATAGCAATGATTTTTCCATCTTTCGTTTCAAAATTTTCAGCAGGTACAAAAAATCTAATACGATTCCCACACCTTTCATAAATTGATCCTGTAAGGGAATAAGTTGGTAGAGATCCACCGGTTGCCTTAAAAACTGCTTCTGCTAAACTTAAATCGATCACTTCCCCTCCATTATGATTCGTATCTCTATTGTATAGAGCCATCATTACTGCAAAAGCACCAAGATATCCTGTTAAATAATCCACCAATGGGTGTCCACTACGTACCGGAGGAAGATCAGGGTAACCAGATGTATAAGTTAATCCTGCAAACGCACTTACAGTTCTATCAAATCCACCCCTTTGTCTATAAGATCCAGTTTGACCGAATCCCGAAACTAAACAAATTATTCATTCTGGATTAACTTGATGTAGAATTTCAGAACCAAGATTCCATTTTTCTAAAACTCCAGGACGAAAATTAAGAAGTACTACATCAGCTTTCGCGCATAGTTTCTTGGCAATATCTTGACCCTCCTTTTTATGTAAATCCAAGGTGATTGTCTTTTTATTACGGCTTCCAACTATCCAATTTGGACTTCTTCTATTCCCACCAAGTTGATTCCCTCGTTGCGGATCACCAACTTTTGGTAATTCCACTTTGATTACTTCTGCACCAAAATCAGCCATAAGAGAACCAACCAGGGGAGCTGCAATAAGAGTAGAAAAATCAATAACTATTATTCCTTCTAAAGGTAATTTTGTCATAATCTTTAGTATAAATGTTATTATTCAAAATAGAAGCTCAATATGACTTATAATAATAAACTAAAGGATAATAAATTGAGTTTTATTTTTTACAAATTTGCAATTTATCTATTTTGTTTATAAAATGATTATAGATTTAGAAGATCTAATCAATCTCTCGCAAAATTGCCTGATCTACTGATGAACTGTAAGATTTATAAAACATAGAAGCATATTTCTTGTAAAATTCTTCTTTTCTAGATATTGTTAATTTTTTACCTTCAATCTCAGCTTTACCCCTTGACCAGAAAATAAAACCTTGCGTACTCAAATCAATATTATTTTGCTTTTTTACTATATTTCCTGATTTTATTACATAATCAATATTTGATAAAGCTCTTTTTAAATCTTCATAATCCTTTGAAACGTCTATTTCTTGAACATTTATATCCAAAATGTTGATATCGGCGTCTGTTTCTATACTAAGATTTCCTTTAATGTTTCCAAGCCCCAAAGATATTGCTGGGCTTACTCTGGATATACGTATGAAGTCAGAAAAACTTAGAGACCGATCTATATTATTTAATGAATTGTTTCTAAGAAAATCTTTATTCATATTCTTCATAAAGTTATTTCTAGCCTCTTTACTTATCAGCCATGATGCAATTTCGGGGATATTCTTAATATTACCATAATTAGGAAAATTTAATGAAAAACACATCTGATTTTTATCTTTTACATTCAAAGCTAAATCTAATGCGTTTGCCCATAGGATACAATCCTGATAATTCTTCTTATTAAAAGATCTTATAGAAATAAATGAATCTCCTTCAAATTCTACAGCTGAACTTATTAATTTATTATGATTTTCGAGAGCATCCTCAGTTAACAGATACTGAATTAGCCGTCTATCTGAGGTAACTATTGGGTTTATATCATTAAAGGCAACAAAAGCAAGATCCACAGTGAAATTTTGATTCTCATTGAGAAAGTTTATTAAAGCTTCATTATTTCCATCATTAGCATAAGCATTTACATGAGCTAGATGTAATATTTGATTACGCTTTAAATTTGAATTAGTTTGTTGATTTGGGGCTAAATCTAATGATCTAATCCTTTCCAATACTGTGAAAAGGTTTTTTTTCCCTATTTCATTTTCATATCCTTCAATGTGAACATGAGCAGAATGTGGTAAACCTAATGATTCAACACCTTTTACTATATTCTCATAAACATCTAAAGCTGAAAAATTGTATAACCTTCCTTTTTCGGATACATCTTCTCTTAATTTTTTAAAATCCCATGACTCACATTCAAAAGGATTATAAACTTTAAATCCGAATCCACATGTTTTAGACAAGAGATCCGAGAGAAAGATTGCAATGTCATTAATCTTACCTCTTTGGAATTCGAGTTCTAGAGGCCAGAGATTACTGATATTCAATAACATTGCCTTATCTAATACTGGCAATTGTTGAAAGTTTAAAATCGTCTGTTTAGCTAGTGATGGAAATACATTAGCTTCAAGTATAAAGCTATAACCCATGTGAATGTAATCTTTAGCAATATTTTCTAATGTTAGTCCACGCCAAATTTCTTGAAATTTTGCATTATCTGATCCTAACAACCTTACCCAATTAACTTGTTGAGATGCAACATGTGTATGGATATCAATAGCCGATGGAATAACCGTTTTTCCGTTTGCGTCAATCTCTTTTATATCTTTTCTGTTCGTAAATTTATCTACTATTTTACCTGATTCTATTAAAATATCTTTCTTTTCACCCTCTATATCATTGATAGGGTCATAAACCAATCCATTTTTTATTATGAGTTTATTCCTTTCCATCATAACTATGATTTTCTTATTTTTTAATGGCTTTTAAAAAATTATCTATATCTGAAACAGTTTCTCTGGTTGCTTCAGCGTTTATTTTGAAGTTTTTAAAAATTAGTATTTCATCTTGAAACCCTGTTAACTGATTAGCCCAAATTGATACAGGCATGACAATTGTCCCTATAGGAATATTGTTATTTTGCTTTATTTTAATTGTCACTTCCCCATTCTCATTTGATAATTTTAAATTCAGATTTGGAGTTAAATTAAGTTTATTGAAATCTTCAGGATTTAAAATACCAATTGCGAGATGTTCTTTTAAAGATTGATCATCTCCAAAACTATATTCTCTTACTTGATCATAATCAACCATTCTTACCGTATTTACTATCATCTCCATATTTCTAACCTCTTTTTAAGCCTTCATATAATTTAGAAAGGATCTCCTCATCAGAGAATATATTATTTGGGGGATTTATGATTTTTTCTAATTCTAACGGAACATGATCTAGACGGTATGCCAATCCTCCACACTCAATCCCAGTAATAGCTGATGGAACACATACATCTGCAAAATTCAAGGTAGCTGATTTTTTATTGTCAATAAGGATAATAGGTTTTGAAGCTAATTTCTTGCTCAATTTCCAAGGTAAGTGTGAGATAGGATCCGACCCAACAATTATAGAACAGTCAAAGTCATCATTATTAATTTTTGAGATTATTGTATTTGATGTTTCAATTAATTTATTATCAGAAAATTGTAAACTATGGTTTTTTCCTAATAGTGATAAAGCAACATGTTCAAAACCAACCATGTTATAATGACCTCCTAACATCATAACTGACATTCGTCCTTTTTGTTGTCTTATATTGATCATTTGTACTAATTCAAGTAGTTCTTGAATTACTTCAGAATTGTTGGATGACCCTACAATCCCTTGACCAATAAAAATTATACCATTTTCTGTGTTTGTTAGTTGAATTAATAACCTTTTTAAATCATCTCTGTCAATACCAGCAACACCAGTTGACGGTATACTGTCTGGTGTACAACATTCTTCCTTTAAAGCACGGATCAATTCAATATCTCTTCCAGGTTCAACTTTTAAAGCAATATCACGTACACCCATCACTCCAAATGATGCAGTCTTAACAGGATCTATTATGATAATCGTCTTAATTTCCCTACCAGTCATTCGGAATTTACCACGAGAAAATAATACTTTATTTAATAAACGTGGTATTGATTCAGCTACATTAGCACCCCAAAATATCAACAAATCTGCTTTATTAATCGCTTCCGATATTGTTGTCAATGTAATTCCTGTTTGTTTAGAAGCATTTAGAACTTTTCCTTGACAAATGATAGAATTAGAATCAATAAATCCATTAATTAATTTAGCTAATTCAATTCCTTTTAATTGGGCTTGCGAACTAACAGTAGAAAACCCATATAATAACGGTTTAGATGATTTTTCAATGATACCAATAGCTTTTTCCAAAGCCTTATCGATTGAAGTTTTAACCAATTCACCATCCTCCCGAATAAAGGGAGTTAATAGACGATTTTTACTCGTAATTAGGTCATACTTTTCTTTCCCTTTTAAACAAGCACCGAAAATTTCATCAATATATAAACCATCAGTTCGAACTATTACATCATCACATAACAGTGAACATCCTGTGCAAGTGGTTCTTTTATCAACCAATTTTCTAACACCTTTAATGAAAAATAGTATTATACATAATCTATCTTAACAGCTTCTCGCGGACAATATGATTCACAGACACGACATTCTCTTTCTCTACCTTCTGCTTCAATCCTACGACAGTACTTTATGTTTAATAGTTCGCATTTTCCAGCTTTGACTTGGAATAATTGATGTTTTTCAGGGGGATAATCTGGTGCTTTGCCACTTAATGTTGGGGTGCAATATCTTGCATTTACAGGGCAAACAGTTACACAAATCCCACAACCATCACAGAGTTCTTCATCCACATCTATTCTTAATTCTTTCTCTTTACCTTCTTCTGAACCTATAAGCTCTTTTAAAGTATCATAATTTTTCTTGTATTTGTTTGCTAATAACGGGGTGCAATCATCAATTTTCACTTTGCCTTGCAATAAGTCTAATGCAAAAGCCATGCATGTTGGTTTCCCGCATTTCTTACAATTTGTTTTAGGTAAAAATTTGTAAAGATCCATGAAATTATTTACTGGAATTTGCTAACACCTTGTAAATTTATTTTTTCTATTACTTTCAGTAAAAAATAATATACTGAAATTTATTAATTTCTTTAGTTTATACGAAATAAATATTTCATTGTGGGAATTGAATTATAATCAAAACTATTGATAATTTCATAAAATATTAACCAAAAAATTAAAGCAACCCCCTGTTTTCATACCATAAAGAAAGAGTGATTCATAAATATGTCAGAAGAAGAGATTCCAGATATCAATTTGAAAGAAATGATGATGGATGAGCGAGAGAAGAACATAAAGATAAACATGGAAAAAATCAAACATAAAATTGTTATTATTTCTGGAAAAGGTGGAGTTGGTAAAACCACTGTAGCAGTTAATCTTGCGATGAGTTTAGCTAGCATTGGGTTAAGAGTAGGAATTCTTGATGTTGATATAACAGGACCTAACGTGCTTAAGATGCTTGGTGTAGACTCAGAACTAAAACCTAGAGTTGATGCTGAGGCAAAAAAGTTCCATCCAATAAATGGACCTTTAAACATAAAAGTAATGAGTATGGCTTTCTTAACACTTACACCAGATGATCCCGTCATATGGAGAGGGCCCATGAAAATGTCTGCAGTACGACAATTTCTTGGTGATGCGATCTGGGGAGAGCTTGATTATTTAATATGCGATTTACCTCCAGGTACTTCAGATGAGACCTTAGATATATTACAATTAATTCCAGATGAAAATGTTGTAGTAATTACAACCCCACAGCAAGTTGCTTTAATGGATGCAAGAAAAACGATAAAAATGGCAATGGTAATGCAAAGAGAAATTCTTGGCATCATCGAAAATCATTCTGGTTTTAATTGTCCTCATTGTGGTGAATACATTGATTTATATCCTCCTGGGGGAGCAGAAAAAGCAGCAGCAGATTTTAATATAGAGTTATTAGGGAAAATTCCTTTTGAAGTTGAGATAAGTCAACAAGGAGACCAAGGATTACCATTCGTTTTGAAAAATCCTGAGAATAAAGCTACAAAAGCATTTAAAGATATTGTGAATAAAATAAGAGAAAATTTAGAGAAATAGTCAAAATTATAATTTTTTTTACAAGAGAATAGGTTTATCATATTCTCTCTCTATTTCACAGATATTACACCTAATTTTAAATCAATATTTAAAAGATTTTATTAGACAATATTAACATTATGCACTTAGGTAGTAATAGTATTGTTAGCAGGGATAAAAATTAATAATGAAGATTATAAGTTAATAAAGGGTATTGTCATTTGTAAAGAATCTGGAGAATATTTACTTGATCTTATTTTAGATTCAAAAATTGATCCTTTATTACTATCATCTTTTGTTGGAGCACTACGTCTATTTGGAACAAACTTGGGAGAATTAGAAGAGATCAATATCAAAGGACTCGACGTAGATATGATTATTGTGTATAAATACAACCTAATTTTCGTTGCAATTCTAGATAAGGAATTTTTAAAACATGATATAAGAGAAGAAGCAGAAAAATCGCTTGATATGTTTTATACACTTTATCGGACAGAGATCAATAGTGCAGATTGCGAGATTACCCAATTCGAATCTTTTAAAAGAATTTTAGCTAAACAAATTGAAGAATATTATATCAAATTAAGGAATGAAGAAAAAATCGAAATAGGAGATTTTGGGTTCTTCACTGAAGCAATTAAGAAATTAAGAACGAATAATACTTAAACTTTACAAATAGTTATTAACCAAGACAATAAGCCTCTTTAAAATCCCTGTGTTTTTTTTTTAAAAATTAGATCTCCAATTTTAACATTAAAAATTCTTTCCATTAGATTACATTTAGCTTTTAGTAAATAAAAAACATCTTTATCAGGGATTTCAATACCATATAGGCTCTCAAAATTTCCTTGCCCTTTAGATAAAATAATACCTTCCTTCCGAAAGAAAACTTCTTTAAATTCTACCGTACAAGAAGTTAGATCGACACCGGGAGCTGCGTTTGATTCAATGACTTGAACTAACTCTGTTAAATTAATAAATTTAGCGTCTTCAATTGTGGCGTCATTTATTATGGGTGCTGATCTTACAGAATATATGATTTCTAAATCGGGATAGAAATTCCTCAGAGTTGAGATTAAAAGTTTATCAAAAACTATCTCACCTGAGTTGTCGCCAATGATTAATATATGTTTAGCTCGTTCTAATGAGTTCTTAAACGATGGATAATCGTTGATTACTAAATTATCTACTGTGAAATTTTTGATGTCAGAAATTAAATCCATTTGGTGTTGACTCGCAAAATCAATAGTATTTCCAAGCGCCGCTACAATAATTGCTTCAAATAACGGATCTTCAGCTTTATCGATAATCTCTTTAGTTTTTTTATAAAGACCTAAAGCAAGTTTATTACTTTCCTGCTTTAAAGCTCGATAAGGATCTTTATCACTCAACATTTCTGAAACAAGACCATATGCTACTCTTCCTAACAGTGGTGCTGCATTGATATTTTCATCAAAATTTAATAAAAAAGCCATTAATTTTTTCTGAGCAGATATAATTATGTTATGAGAAATTTCAGGTTGAATTAATTGAAAAGCATGTAATATTTGATTAAAAATACATCCTACACATTCAGGTTCTAATTTCATAACTAGAAAATATATTACATTTTTTATTTTATTTCTGTTTAGGACAACTGCTTTTCCTTATAAATAAAAAAATAAAAAAATTATAGTTTGATATCAATATTGATCGTTTCAATATTTTCAGGAACTGCTTTTGTGGATTTCAGATAACCTAGAATTATGTTTGTAAGCATATCCTGCATGAAATCTTTCAAAGGGATCTGTTTATCATTAACTGTAAGTATAGCATTTGGCATAATTATCCTTAAACAAACGCATTTTTTAAAATTTTACTTAATAATTAATAGTTGTTTTGCTAAAAAAACCGAAACCAGTGCTAGGTTTGTCCTCTTACAACTATAATTTTTTTGCAAGACTCATTCAATTCGATTCTTAATTTTATAATGGAAGCCCAAAATTTACAATATATATTCTAATTAGTTCTAAGATTGGAAAATTAATGATTGCGCCAGGTCAACCTCCATTATTAGCGTCCTTTGGTAATGTAAAAATCAGAATTACTACGATTACTGTTGCAATAGCGGCAATTCCTAATATTAGCAAAAGTATTCTATTGGACTTCCTTTCTCCTAAATCTTGTATTTCAGAATTCGCCATAATTCCCGAAAAATCATTGTATACTTATAATAAATTTTCACTAAAATTTCCTTATATGTTATTATTTTATAGATAACTATCTTTATTTAATTTTTGATGTAATTATGAAAAATTTGAGAGTGAATAGGTTAAAAATATGAAATTATTACGTACACCGGATGAAAGATTCGAAAATCTTCCTGATTTTCCTTATGAACCACACTATTTAGAAATTGATAAGATACG